>ENA-ORBV01009206-ORBV01009206.1-microbial-mat-metagenome-genome-assembly--contig:-NODE-9206-length-16308-cov-5.432382_pt1 | contig 16308 bp, 12 predicted proteins | sample MGYA00237777_ERZ505514 | MGnify/ENA primary metagenome ERZ505514 (study PRJEB26160, sample SAMN06269048) | microbial mat metagenome | isolation source: Oligotrophic lake microbial mat | place... | reverse complement strand
TTTTTCAAGCAGAAGACGGCATACGAGATTCGCCTTAGTCTCGTGGGCTCGGAGATGTGTATAAGAGACAGTGTCTCGACAGGCAGTCATTCCCATTGATAGACAGCCTTGTAGCCTATCTTTGCCCAACAAAACCATCCTATGTGTCCGTGCACATGCAAGGAACAATAGCCCAGAGTTTTTAGGTAATGGAGATAGTTTTACATAGAAATCTCGAGGACGGAACCACATGCACATGATCATTGACAAGCCGGAACACACACACTCAAAGACCTCATCTCTGCTTCAACATTCAACCTTTCCTTCAAGTTAACAAAATCATTCTGAGTGCTTTTGTGTGTGCAAGGAATGATGCACCCGAGTTTGTTAGGTAATGGAGATGATTTTGCAAACATGTCAACTCACCAAGAAATAAGCGAACGATGCATTGGTCTCATCAAGCGCATAGCTGGTGTTTATGGCAAATGGGCACCAACATAATGTTGGATCAAAAAGATGAATATCAGCGGTTCAGATAACAAGAAACTCAAAAAAGCATTAGAGGTGACATGAAACTACATTACCAAGATCGATTACAGCACTCATGAGTTCTTGCACATCAAGACCAAGAAGAGAAGGATTGACAATGGTGGCATGTGCTGGTTTGTCTGGGTAGCCACTCCAAAGTGTCAAGATGAGCACTCAAAGGGAGACAGCAAGCTGTTTTACAATGCTCTGCATGGTTCATGAGACTGACATTGTAACAGCAAAGATGACAACAAGAACCAAGAAGGAGAGGCATTTGTGACCAAACATGATCAAGCTCAGGTGCAGCCAATGCCACAACCAAGTCCTCGTCAGCCAATGACTCCAACAGTGTCTCCATCCATGTCTCCATCCACAGCTAGTCCCAAACAGCTCAACGACAACAGTCACTTGTGTAACTTCTTTGGTGGCATCATCCATCCGGAGTACTTACCGAAAGAGGATCTATTCTGTGAAGGTGTTTCAAGCGGCAGCATAACTGAAGAGCAAAGATTGCTTCATTCGGAATGATGCTTGCTGCGGAAGGCAAGACTGCATTGATCAATCAATTCAGCCAAAATGTTTTACCGGCAATGCACATAAATAAGGACAGCATGAAGTTAAATCCTGATCCATGTTTGCGCAAGAAATGTGGTGCACCAATAGGTGCACAAGCGGTGAGAGAACTTATTTGTACTAACTCAAAGATTAGCATCATTAGGGCAAACTGCAGTAACCCGACACTGTCTTGAAAGAACACCTAACACCAGTTAGCTGCAACAACCGCTGCACTTCAATTGCATGCTTCCATAACTCTGTTATTTATCTCCCTCTCAGTCAATGTTGTCGTTCTGCTGACACAGACATTGTCAAGGATTGGCGGCTGCTATGATGACACTCGGTTGCCCCAAGTTCGCCTAGCAGGCTGGTTTCCAACATCAGCCAGATTCCAGCCAGGCTTGGCCATTGACAGCTCTCTGCCTTTATTTGATTTCAAAGGTTTCCACCTCTTTGGTGATACACTTGTCATGGTTGGAGGGAGGTGTGCTGTCATTGGAATCATTGAACTTCTCCTAAAGCAAATTTTTTGTTGGCCAAAGACCTGCTTGCATTTCTGAGACTCGCCACACTCTTTGTAACTGTAATTTGTTAAATAAACTAGCATTAACAACATCTAAAAGTCAGATGAGTAACCAAAAAAACTATGGCTTTTATGTTTAGACCCACAGTTTGCCATTCATCCTCAACACAAAAAAGGAAAACAGACTACTCTAGGATATAAACGATGGCAGGAGCCGACCGGAGAGCGCCACCAAGCTTCACTCGCTCTTCAATTTTTTTGGTGAACTGTTATTCGAAACAGTATCCTGGCTGCTTCTCTTCTCAGGAGTCTGAGTCTGCAACCTGCTGGCAGCAACAACACGATGTTGTTCCGATGCTGCATTTGGATCGAGACTCTTGGCAACGCGGTCACAAACCAAGAAGAAGGGCCCCTGAATTGCGTCCTCCAACAAACTTGGCCTAACATACATTTCGTAAGCGTCATGCGCGGTCGAGAGAACCAGACCAATAACTTCAAGCCCTTCAGTCCCTTTAGTACATGACATGCCATTGAGACGTTGCAGTATCGTCTCTTTCTTTGAACCAATGGTGATCAATCCTTGAAGAGTCGCGTTATAGTAAGTTGGTTTAGAGGCATTTCCCAATCGTTCCTTATGCTCGTCGTGGGAAACCTACAATTTCAAAACTAAATGGTGAGCAAAACGAAAGCAAAGTCAAAATAGAGACAAACAATAACTTACCAGCGGACGCGTTGCCATGAGAGACTCTAATGCACAAGTTTTGCTTCCACCATAGGTAACCACCACATCTGTTTTACCGGTTGTAGGATCTTTCGGTCGTGACACTGTGTAGCCTAGATTCCCTAGAGCCGCAGCAAGTGCGTCATTGTAGTCATCCTCGTATGGCAGTGCATCGCTGGACATGGGCGACTTCAGCTTTGCCGTCGACTGGGACAAGGGCTCATCGGAGCCCTCACCCTCTTGGTTTGGGAGTGGGTTGTCAATCACTGTGGCAAACGACATAAAAGGGAGGGCCCGTGCTATGAGGTCGGCCGCAGTTTGTGGGGTTTTCTTTGTATATTCACGCTTGTACTTGAGGTCAGATACGTAGACGTCACCATAGTATTCTGCCATGAAAGAGTTTGTAATCCCGAACCGTTGCTCAAGCTTATCCCAGTTGTAAGCTACAAATTCATGACCAATACGCGTTCGCTCTGGCACCAAGAAACCACCGATTGTAAGAGCCCGCAGGTTTTCACCAAGGTCCTGTCTCGTCTGCGGCCCCCCAAAGAGCACTTTTGCAAAGTCGCTTGGGATATTCGAAATAGTGCTGTACCTTCCGTTCACCTTAACGGCGCGAGAATTCCTAATGTAGCTGCGGAGGCCCGTTCCCCAGCAATGGACATTATCGGATTCCTGCTTGCTTCTCGTAAATGAACTCTTAACGCGAGAAACGCTCTCATGTATGTTCCAGGTCCGAGTGCTCAAAGATATATTGCTCTCTTCCTGGGTTTGTTTTTCCTGGGTTTCTTGAACCCACTCCATAGCATGCATGAAAATTCCTCGATGGCCCGAGCAGATTTTCATGAAAAAGTCGACCGACTCGGAATCCAAAAACACTTCGGCTGCGGCCAGATTATTCGACAAGATTGCCGCATCCGGCACGGGTGGATACCACATGTACTTTTTCAGAATTTCTGCAGGTGTACCAATTGGATCGCCACTTTCGGTTTTTGCTTCGGCGGCGGCAGAGAAGAGAAGAATCTTAGGAGGCTTCACACGCACCCACGACTCCGGAGCTTTGAACATACTAAATATCAAACTTTCCATCGAGAAGATTATGTGTGCCTCGTCCAGGATGAGCGTCTTCTCGCTCCTTCCGAGTGCCTCGAGCGCATCGTTCAGAGTCGGCTTCGCGCTTCCTTCAACAATGATGTCACAACTGTCATGGATGGCTTTGATGATATTTTGCTCCATCTCCTCTTTGAATTCAACCACTTTGGCCATGACAAAGTCTGCATCGTGCTTGGTGGCTAGGTACTTGGCCAGTGTCGTCTTTCCGGCCGCCACGGGGGCGCGTATGAAGGTGACATGACCTTTCTTGATTGCCACGATGCTCTTAATCATCTCGACGCTCGATTCCAATGGGATGAAGACATCCTCTTCCTCTTTCGCGGGAAAACCCAGTGGCAAGGTCTTGTTTCTCGAAGAAGACCTGCTCGCAGCTACTTGAATAGTATCAGCCATGGTCCAGCATATGTTGTGATGAATCCATTGCTCGGTTTTGGTTCAATCAACTTAGCTAGACAATCACAAGAACTTAAATTAAAACATTTTTGCTCTACGATTAAAAATCTCCGGTGATGATTACCAACGTGAACAGATGCGCTCGATATTACTTCGCATGTGAATAATACCCATGTCACATTGTTTTTTGCTCGTGTGGTAGACTAGACTAGTCTAGCTAGCTAGTGGCGACGTTTCCAGCCGTTGAGCGAGATTCCACCCAAAATCAATCGTGCGTCGCCTGCGCGGGGTGTGCCCGGAGTTTCGAGTCGTGGTCTCGTGGAAAGAACGAGTGCATATGCGTTACTCTGTACCGGTACGCTCATTACGTACATGGTGCAGAGTAGGGGAAGGTGTCAGCCGTACTTTATATACCCAGACTTCACTGACTTACACTAGAGTGGCTGGATAGCAGCTTTGGGGTTCAATTCCCTATCACTTTATTTTGGGTCACTCAACAGTTGCGGAAGACAAGACTGCATTGATCAATCAGTTCTGCCAAAGTGCAGCACCTGCAGCTCACATAAACAGGGACACCATGAAGTTAGATCCTGATCTGTCTTTGAGCAAGAAACATGGTGTACCAATGCCTGGACAAACGACGAAAGAACTTATCATCATCAATTAACTCAGATTGTTGTCATTGGGGCAAACTGCAACCAGTGACAACCTGACACTGTCTTGAAAGAACAGCTAAAACCAGCTAGCTGCAACAGCAGCTTATTGCATGATTCTATGCCATTGTTATCAATCTCCCTCTCATTCAATGTTATGGTTCTGCTGATGTGTGCACATTGTCAGGTGTTGGCACCCGCTCTGCTAATGACACTTTGTTCCCCCTGGTCGGCCTAGCAGGCTGGTTGTCAACACCAGCCATATTCCAGCTGATTCCATCCAGACTTGGCCATTGATAGATTCTGCCTTTATTTTGTTTCAAAGGTTTCCACGTGTGAGGTGATGCACTTGTCATGGTTGGAGGGAGGTGTGCTTGCATTTCTGAGACTCGCCACACTCTTTGTAACTGTAATTTGCTAAATAAACCAGTAACAACAACATCTACATGTCAGATGAGTGACCCAAAAACTATGGCTTTTATGTTTAGACTGACAGTTTGCCATTCTGTGGATAACATCCTCAAGACAAAAAAGGAAAACAATGCACAGTTCTTGTTTTTTCGACGCACACCTACCCTGGATCCTTCTCTTCTACAGTAGTGATATGGCGGGCAGTTCACTGAGTCAGAAAACTGAGCGAGAACGACCATGCATTTCAACTACAGTGTATCTGCAGTAGTATCACTGACTGAAATGACAATGTTGATGCCGGTACACACAGTGATGTATCATCAAAACACATCAACCCTTTGTGCTGAGTGAGTCAACCCAGGCAATTGGAAATGATGCGACAACAACAACCATTAATACGCATAGTTTCTCGATTACCAGAAAGCGGAACGTTGGTGCTCTGTCAGTCTGCAATCTGATCTAGCATTCAACTTCATTTCTCCACTTCTTCGTCAATTTTCTTGAAGAATTGATTACTCGTAGCTGGCAGCACGACGTCTCTTGCATCCCTGCCTTGTTCCATGCTTTCAAACAGTCAAACCGGTCACCACCGATTATTTCAGTCTTCGATTTATTTTCTTTATTGCATAAAAATCTGCATCTTGGTCCTGGCTCTTGTTCTTTGCAACCACGCGACTCCAGTAAACAGTCTCGCTACCCCAAACGGCGACGGTCTTAAGAAAGTCTACACCATGAGTACCAGCTCAAAGGCTACCACTGCCACCAAGTCTTTGGTGGTTCACTGGTTTCGGCTAGGTGATATGCGTCTCCATGACAATCCAGCACTCCAGAAAAGTATTCTACTTGCTGGGAATCAAGGTATCATCCCTGTTTTCTGTTTTGATCCTCGCATTTTTGGCAATCAGGCTCAATCACGGCTGGGCCAGGAACTCAAATGTGGACCCAAACGGGCTCAGTTTGTCCTCGAAAGTGTCGCTGATTTGAGAGCCAATTTGGAACGCAAAGGCTCGGGATTGTTGGTGGCCCACGCCAAACCCGAAGATTTTTTGGGAGACCTCTTTGAAAAAGTGGGCGAACCAGCACTGACCAACGGAAAAGTAATTTGTCAAGAAGAAGTTTGCAGCGAAGAGCAAGCTGTTGTTAGGGCTGTACAAAATGCCTTGTCAAGTCGATGTGGCAATGGAAAAAGACCCAAAGCAACCCTTCTACAAACTGTTTGGGGATCCACCTTGTATGATTTGGAGGACTTGCCCTACATGGCGGGGTTGACGGACATGCCAGATACGTTTACACCCTTTCGCAACAAAGTTGAAAAGAAGTGTGAAGTAAAGTCGCCCGTAGCGGCTCCCAATTCATTAAAGCTTCCAAAGGAACTGCTTCCGTCCACCCTTCAATCACATTTGACGTACATGCCAACGTTGCTGGATCTGGGCTACACATCGGAACAGGTTGAAGAATCCAAACAAAAGTCTATTGGTAATCTGGAATTTGTAGGCGGCGAAACCGCCGGCTTGAATCGCATGAAAGACTATATTTTTACGCAAGATCGCTTGAAGGTTTATTTTGATACACGAAACGGTATGCTCGGCGATGATTATTCCTCGAAATTCGCCCCCTGGTTGGCCCACGGTAACTTGTCGCCGCGATTGATTGCCCAAGAGTGCAAGCGATACGAAGAAGAACGCGTGGCAAACAAATCGACGTATTGGCTCATATTTGAGCTGCTGTGGCGTGACTTTTTCAAATTCTTTGCTCTCAAACAAGGCACCGCCATTTTCTTTCCCGGAGGCACCGTCGGCAGCGACAAACAGTGGAAACATTACGAAAAGAACGTGCACGCATGGAAACAGGGAAAGACTGGGTTCCCCTTGGTTGATGCGAATATGCGCGAGTTAGCGGCCTCCGGCTTTATGTCGAACCGTGGAAGACAAAATGTCTGCTCTTTTTTGGCCCTGGAACTCAATCAAGATTGGAGGTATGGAGCTGAGTACTTCGAGAACATTCTCCTCGATTTTGATGTCTACTCCAACTGGGGCAACTGGTGCAGCGGCGCAGGAATGACTGGAGGTCGTTTGAACCGATTCAATATTGTCAAGCAGAGCAAAGATTACGACCAACATGGTGACTACGTTCGTCATTGGTTGCCGGAACTAAAAAATGTTCCTAAAGAGTTCGTCCATGAACCATGGAAGATGACACAATTTCAGCAGATGGAATATGGATGCAGACTTGGGGTAGACTACCCTATCCCAATTGCGAAGCCATATTACCCTGGTGGAGGTGGCAAAGGAGGTGGCGAAAAGAACGGTAAAGGGCAACCTCACAAGGGTGGCCGAAACAATAATCGCAACAAGCCAAATCCTAATCGCGGGCGAGGACAGAGACAAGACATGAAGAGTCTGAAAGAGGGAACCTTCCATCTCACTTAGAGTTTAAATGAACTCGTAGTAAGCAGCAAGTAGCCATCAGTTCAGCAAAAAAAGTTGTAGCGACTCAACTTCTTCTGGTGTAGTAATCTAGCAACTGAGGATATCCCAATTTACATTTCTTATCTGGCTGCAGTATATATGGGTTTGTATAACTTAGTCTCCAATATGCTTCTTATTAGCTTGTCAGACTGCATTTCCTCCATGTTCAAAACAGATGATATCAGTCACTCTTTGCTGTATAGTATGATGATATATAATTAGAGAAAAAATCAGCTCTTTCACTTCTTTCCTAGTCAATAATTTTCTTTGTGCTGCTGTCAGATACACCAAACATTTAAATAACCCCAAAGTCGTGGGGAAGTGAATGTATTTGATATGTTTGTTCTGGAACTACGGTAACTAATAAAAAGCTAGACAATGGCAAGAATAGCAAGCTAAGGTCAGGGGACAGATTGGTTTATACTGCTTACCAGACTGGACCAATGGGTTGTGCGAGGACCTTGATGTAGACCTAGCCCTTCTGTTCCTCTAAGCATGACCGACACGGACATAAAAGATCTCGGAATGGAATCAGGATTTTAGCAGGGAAGAAACAATGACAACACAATGCATGCAGCATGCATACTATCAGACCGATACACAGCTGCAGCTGCCATACTAGTACAAACAATCTGCATCGCACCTGTAACTATAGTTCTCCAGTTTCAGAGCAATAGAAGATCCTTAGCGGCTCTTCTACTGCTACTATAGACTTGGTCTTCTCGTCAGCACTTCACCCCATTTTGGAAGAATTGTCGACTCGGCCATTTGTCGCCGTCCTCTACTGTTCAAGTCAGTGCTTTCAATTTTCACTGGTGGCATTACACTACATTGAAAACACGCATCATGTCGTCCAAAGCAGTTATCATGACTTCTGATCTTGACCTTGTGGGTCTTCCGTCCCCACTGGCACGAGACCGTCGCTTGATTCCTACATATACCATTTCCGAATTTGTTGCATTCTTGTTGTTGATTCCATTTTGGTTGACCCTGGTGCTGCCTCTCTCGATTACCTATCAAGTGGCTTGTCGAATATTGCGGCTCGTTGGCATTATCAAGCTGGCTCCCCGTCCTCCCATGGACTCGGGCGTAGCAGCACCTGCAACTGTAAAGCCTCGGAAAGATAGAAAGTACGACATGGTCGTCCTGGGTTGCAGTAAGTTTTTATTTGAATGCATCATTTATTTATTTTTGGCAGACTTGCATTTTCATGAATGGGAAATTGTAGGGCAATTGAACGACTGGACCTTTAGGGGAATGGTTTGTAAAAATGAATGACAAGTAAAACGATTGCCTCACCCAAACCGCCCTCTTTGTTGGCCTGCCGTCCAATAGCTGGCTTCACGGGGCGCTTAGCCGCTAGGCACTTGGCACAAAAGTATGGATTGGAAAATAGTAAAAACAAAGACAAGATTAAATGGGCAATGGCGGGACGTTCTCTTTCCAAACTAAAAGATGTTCGACAATCTTTGGCCGACGAATTGAAAATGCCAAAATTAGTGGATCAAGTGGATTTGATCGTTGTCGATACAATGGATGCGTCCACCATGCCAGCCTTGGTGGAAGATACGCGAGTCGTGGCTACTACAGCAGGGCCGTATCAAGAATATGGAAGTGCTGTAGTTGAATTCTGCGCTAAGTATGGAACGCACTACTGTGACATTACAGGGGAAGTGGGTTGGGTCAAGAGAATGATAGTCCAGTGGCAGGACGTTGCGTACAAATCAGGCGCCATCATTATTCCTTTCTGTGGGCATGATAGTATTCCCTGGGACTTGACCGTGCTTAAATTGAATCAATTATTGAAAGACAATTTCCAGGATGATTTGACAACCGTCAAAATATGGGATGAAGCGGTGGCTGGAGCTCCAGGAGGGACCTTTGCGACAGCCCTCTTGAATTTGGAAGGCAAAGGAGTCAATTCACCTCGCTGTGCGATTGACCCCTTTCTGCAAGTGCGGAATGAGGACTCAGGAGAAGTTGTTAAAAGCACACATTCAACAATTGAGGATTTGCCAGTGCTGCCCCAGCCATTTTTCGACGGGAAGTGGACGGCGCCCTTTGTGATGGCGGTTGTCAACGCCAAAATCATTCGTTGGACACATGCTCTTAGACAACAAGGGGCACAGAAACTATCATATCGAGAGGTCATGGTCCATGCAGATTTCAAGGCTGCAATTTTGGCTTACATCGGGCTTCTAATGATAGGCTCTATGTTGCTCAATCCAATCACCAAATGGCTGGCGCATCTGGTTTTCTTGCCGAAACCTGGCCAAGGACCATCATATCAGTCCATGGAAAAAGATAATTACTTGCTAGTTACTGCAGAAGGACTTGGAACCAATGGTAATCGGGCAGAGACAACTTTTTACTTCCCGCAAGATCCAGGTAAGTTGTGCAAGGGCTTCAGAATGCGAATGAAGTTGACTGTAGGCACCAGTTTAGTGAAAAGGGCAGAAGGTGGTAAATCGCAACTCATCTGAAACTTGCATCTTTTCGAACTTATAGGCTGTATGGAAACGGCACGAATGATGGTGGAAAGTGGATTAGTGTTGGCCTTGAACGAAGGAGCGGGCAAGAAAAAACTTCCCATGGGTGCCCAAGGTGGATTTTGGTCACCGGCTGCTGCTCTTGGAGATGTTCTGTTGGAAAGATTAACGAACGTAGGAGCTGAGTTCAATTCGCGTGTCGTGGCAAAGCCAGAACCTAAAGACAAGAAAGCATAGATAATTTCTTTCTTATTTAAAAAATGATGTTCACTACTCTTGAGACAGCTGACCAAAACACTGGCTACTTTGCAGAGTAGCGCATGCTGAATATTCCAGGCAACCATCTTGGCAACATTGTTGTCGTCCGAGCAGCATTTGTAGCATCTTCAATTGCTATGGGTAGTAAAGCTTTAGAGACGACGCAGCAACATGTTCCCATCGTTCTGGCACTCTTATCAAGCTGGAATAGAGCTTTTCGTCATAGAGGTACTTCTAGTTGTAAACCATCCAGCAGGGACCATTTCGTGACTATATCCCGTCACATATTCCCCGTCCAAAACCCCCACCCAGACGCGCAACGTGCTTCCAATCAGCAACTAACGTCATCCTGGGCTATCTCCTCAGTTTCAGATTCAACACTTTCCTCAACAGCGTCGTTGCCAATAAGCTCTTCCACGCTTTCATGGTCTGCTTCCCCGATTACTTCCTCTTCGCCTTCCTCGTCGGATTGGACCACTTCTTCCACGATTTCATGGTCTGAATCGCCAACTACTTCCTCTTCGCCTTCGTCGTCGGATTGGACCACTTCCTCCTCTTCGTCCGAATGATTGGCAGCTGTTTCAATGATTTCCTCTTCGATTACTTCATCATCCGATTCAACGACTTCTTCAACCACATCAACTGTGCCTACTTCAGCAGCTGATTCGTCTACGTATTCTACCACCTCGTCTACCTCTTCCACCTCTTCATAAACTTCCTCGTCCTCATTATCTTTCGACATGACGGTTTGCAATGGTGGCACACTCTCATTTTTGGCGGATTGTTTCGACGTTGCCCTAGAATTGTTCACCGGCTCGTCTCTTTTTCGATTAGATGGAACTGCCGTCACTCTGTTGTTCACTGCCTTTTGATAATCTCTGGATACATGGTAGCCACCACCTGCGGTGCTGCTTATCTTTTTAACGTAGTCCTTTGTAATATGATGAGGAGGAGGTAGTAAATCCTCCTCCTCTTCCTCTCCGTCCCCGCCTAATAGTTTTGGGCCGCCAGAACCGCGTCTTTCGCCTGCAAATAAGTTGCGCGACGAGCTCATCCGGACGTTTTCTATAAGACTTTGCATTGGATTCAGATCACTCTGGCTTCCATCGAGATCGCCTTGTTCTCCCCTAGAGGCATTATCCTGGATATGCACAGACGTTCTCTTACTTTGGTCCATGCGACGGCTTTCGTCTTGGACATTTGCGACAAGCCCCTGTAAACGACTCTTGAGCATGTCATCAATACTAATAATTTCGGAGGGCTTTTCCAGCTGGACTTTCTTAGCTTCTTGCTCTGCCTCCTCTTTGTTGGTATGGATTTTGTACCAGTATTGCTGTTTCAAATACTTGTAGAGTTCAGGAAGTCGGGTTCTCCTAATCATGCTCTCAACATCAACGTCCTCTCCCTTGTAGACAACGGCGATGAGTGCTGTAATTGCAGCCTCGAGGTCCTCAGGCTCTTCTTCGATGACCTCAGCCCAGCTTTCGACGACTTGATCCGCATAAGAGTCTTCGTCAGACACGACTTCTTCAGTCACAACTTCATCATCACCATCTTGCCCTTCCACAATTTCCTCGACTTCCTCAACCTCTTCAACCTCGTCAACATCATCACCATCGACCTCCTCCTCGTACTCCTCCTCAACGACTCGCCCGCTGGTTTCGTCTAGAATAACCTCCTCTTCGTCATCATCTCTCTCTTGTTCTTCTAAAATTTCCTCGACTTCATCCACATCGCCGTCATCAACCTCCTCTTCGTATTCTTCATGAACGACTTTCCCACTTGAAACATCTAGAACAACCTCCCCTTCCGTCACAACTTCATCGTGCACCTCTCCTTCTAAAACTTCCTCAACCTCCTCCGTATCACCACCATCAACCTCCTCCTCCTCCTCCTCCTCGTCGTATTCTTCATCAACGATTTGCCCGCTTGCTTCCTCTACAACAACCTCCTCGACTTCTTTGACTTCATAATCTTGATCAGGACCACCGAGATTTTTCTGCTCGATAGCTACTTCTTCAGCTACTTCTGGCGGCGGAGGAGGGGGCGTGGATGACTCCTCAGAGGCAGAATCCGAGCCATCATCGTCGTCGTCCATCACAACTTCCTCGATCTCCTCTACTAAAAGAATAAAAAATACTCAGCACCTCATCAACATTGAGAAACCCGGCAGAGAATAAAACCCATCGCAAGACAAACTCACCTTCTTCCATGGCTACGGGAGCTTGTACTGGCACATCATCCTTCATCACTACGTCGGCGGTTTCGTGCACAGTTGGCTCTACAAGCTCCTCGTTATCCTCGACCGACATCATCTCCATGTTTTCCCTTTCGTCCATGGCATCGTCGTCAAAAACGTCTTCGATTTCCTCGACACCTGAGTCTGCGTCCATTTCCACTTGACTTTGAGACGCAGGCTCAAATTCAGTGTTCTGAACAAGCATTTCCGGTTCTTCATCTTCGTCTGGGACTTCATCTTCGTCTGGGACTTCAGTCTCTGAAAATGATGCCTTGGTTTCTTGATTCTTATCGTTGCTAGTAGGAGCTACCTCCGAGGATGACTCAGCCTCATCATGTGCAATAACAGCACTACTAGCTGAAGATTTTTCGTCTCCGCCGGACAGCGAATCGCTGACTGCAGCTGAACCCTCTTCGCCACTCGGCTCAAGCGATAACTTTTGTGTCATAGACGCGGCAATCTCCGCATCTGCATCTTCTCCCGACACCACTTCGTCGGGACTACCCATAGCCTCACTAAGTTTATTCGTGTCGGGAGAGTGGTCAGAATCCTGTTGTTGGGTTTCTTGTGCGTCCTCAGAAGATTCAGACCCGCCTTCGGCGTTGTCTTTCGACGCTTCAGCTGGTGGATGCCCGCTTCTTTCATCCTCAGCAGGTTCCTTTTCCCCTGTACGTTCGCGTAAGCCTGGGGCACCATCATGGCTAGCATTGCTTTCATTCGTCATTGCGGACTGCTCTCCCATCACTGCCGTATCAATTGTGACCAAAGGAGCTTCGTCTACTGCACGCTCTTCCAGAGAAGTGACATCACTTGTTCGTTGAAACGATGTTTGTGATCCTTGATTTACTTGATGCACATCTTGTGAGGCATCCTGGAACAAGCCATCGTCAGTTGTGACTGAATCATCAAAATGAGAAGACTCCTCTCCTTCTGTGTTTAAAAGCTCCTTGAGCAGATCATCTTCTGAGTCTTGTCGGGCGAATTGCCCCTGCGCATTCTGATTGTCGTTTTCAGGATCGTCGTTGCTATCATCGTGGACGACAACTGAGTCCATTCCAACTTCTAACAAGTTCACGTCGTCCAACGAAATATCTACTGCCTTGCTCTCATTAAGTGCAATATCTTCCGAGAGTACATCACGAGGAACTGTGTCTGCTGCGGCATTGCCGTCGTTTTCATCCCCATCTCCCATGGAGTCGAAACGAAAGGCGAAGGTGCTGGTTCTTCTCTTTCTTGCAGCTTCGTCATCCCCGTCTACAACACTACCGGTATTATCGCTCTGCCCAAGCGCCTCCTTTGCATCTTCATAGGATGACGAGTCCCCATCATCTTCATGTTTTGCTTGGTCATCTGACAAGGCTTTGACATCATCTTCGTGGCTTTCTGACTTGCCTTCTCTTTCTGATCTTTCCTTCTCTTCTGCTAATGTTGTTTCTTCAATGAGTTGTAGCAAATCCCTTTCTTGCTCAATTTTTTCAATGCATTTTTGAACTTCCTCAGGCTTGTATAATTGTTCCAGAACCTCGATTTGCGTACCGACTTCGTAAAGACGTCGAATGTCTGATTCGCGGTTCAGCCTTGCGGCTTCCTCTTTGGCCGTGTCGCCGATGACGGCGCGGGCAATGGACCCAAAACCAAACCAACTCGACCGCTGTTGCATGTTGTTGTTGTTCTTAGTTGGGGGTGATGGTTGTAGTTGTTTTTGTAGTGATTGTGAAAAAGATTCGCCCGCCTAAAATTTTGGAACGCTTTCAAGATGATCGATTGTACTCAACTGTACTACAGTACTAGTAGTAGTTTTACCTCGATCGACTTTGGCAGCTATACAACTTAGCAAAAGCGATTTGGCCGGCCTTCCAACACTTGTACTCTATTACTTGATGGAATCTCCCAACCAGGCTCAAGGCACGTATTCCTTCACTCTTGTCCACACCCAACGCTTACCTCTCTACCTACCGTCTCGCACCTCGCAGGCCAACTACGCACTACTGCTATATTCACGTCTCTACCTCTCTGAGTATCGTTTGCTTATCTCATTTAAAGATGCCAAGCAGCAGTGTAGCAAACATGAAGAGCCTTCTTTGCTCTTTGTTTGCCTACAAGAAGATCTATCGATAGGCGCACTGACTGAGTTAGTTGCATGAGTAAAAAAATCTTCTGGAACGGTTGTTGTGACCTGCTGTCATCATCCGTGGTGCCAGTTGTTACCATGCAGTGAAAGCCAGAAAGCCTGCAAGCCTGCAAGGACGGAGGCATACGAACCGGACTGCAAGAATCAGGCCGCACATTGTACCCTAATTTAAAATGGTCGCACACGCGCAAGGAGTGCGAGCCAAAAGTCTTCACTGACAACTGTTCTCCCTGATAAAATCGCAATCTAGGTCTAGCTAAGCGTGACTACGATGGCAGGTGCAGCTCAGGCTGCATGCCCCAATCTGCAATGCACACAATGACGGCAACAATATAATTGCAATACGGCGCCACAATACAAAGCTGAACGGCTATCTACATACTACTGCACCAAGTAGTGCAAAGCATGTGCCTCTGGTAGTTGGAACTTTTGAATGAAAATAAGTCCTCTCCCACATGCACCAGTACTGCTCAGCGCACTAGATGAGGGAATTGAAAAGAATTGTTGTCTAGAGAAAAATGAGCATGCTGTAAACCTCCATAAACTATACCATTTTCATTTATGCGAGAGATAGTTCACATCCGGTTTTCCAGGGCCTTCCCGGGTTTGCTTTGTTGCTTGTGTAGATCCATTCCATGTTCACAAAAAACAGATCCCAAACCTTTCCATAACTTTCTCAAACGGCCTTTCCTGCGCTAAAAGTTCAAAGTGTGCTGTTATATCTTCGGTATCTGCCCGCAGGGCTTTCCTAATCACGATATTACCTCATACTCTCAGTCTTTTGACTTCTTCTTCTTCTTTTCTTTCTTTGCCTTCTTCTCCTTCTTGGGTGCCTCCTCCTCATCATCATCATCTTCCTCTACCTTATCATATTGGTCCATCTCGGCACCCATCTCTGCCTTCTTCTTGGCAAGCTCTGCCTGCTTGGCCCTGATCTTGGCCATCATATCACCTGAACTGGCTGCCTCTTCTGCCATCCTTTCTTCTTGTGTCATGTTCGCAAGTCGCTCCTTTTCCTTCTCCTTGGCTGCTTGTTGGGCTAAGAAATTCACATCCCTATCCATCCCTAAGGCATCGCGCAGTTGCAAGATTTCTTTCATCTTTTTCGCAACTTCATCTTCCTCATCGTCAGCCCCCTTAAAATGTTCATAATCATCCAAGGATGCCTTCTTTTTGTTCATGAATTGTCCTACATCGACGCCTCCGCCTCCCTTTTTTTGTACTACTTCGGCCTCCTCACTAGATGTAGAGGCGTCATCGTCGTCGCTGTCACGCGAACTCCGCAGCGGGGTCCTCGTCGCCGGCCGCAAGGTCGCCCGACACCATTGCCCGCGGATCATCGTCCTCGACCAGGATGAAGCGCTCATAGCTAAGCACCGAGTCGAGGATCTCTTCGGAGTGGGTGGCGACGGACCAGCCGGTGGGCGTTCGACTGGCCGACGTGGCGCAGAGCAAGTAGGTGACGTTTAGCCCCGTAGCGAGGTGCCTGCAGAGTGCCGACATCGAGGGGACCGGGATGTACCGGGGGTACGAAACCGGATGGGGGGGCGCAACGCCGCAGGTAATGTCAGCGAACCTCGCGGTCCAGGGCCGAACGACGTCCTCGGCTAACCAAGTGTTAACTTGGGATTGGAACTCGGGCGAACGGGCTGTGAAGTACTGTGCGCCGTGGTCGAACCGGAGGTCTCCGGCGCGGCGTGTGGACATTCGACCACCGGGGCCGCGGGACTTGTCGATGACCGAGACGGTGTGACCGGCTTGGGTGAGTCGCCGGGCGACGGTCAGGCCGGAGATTCCTGCGCCAAGAATGAGATATGTGTCTGTCTCTTATACACATCTGACGCTGC
>ENA-ORBV01009204-ORBV01009204.1-microbial-mat-metagenome-genome-assembly--contig:-NODE-9204-length-16309-cov-10.862863_pt1 | contig 16309 bp, 15 predicted proteins | sample MGYA00237777_ERZ505514 | MGnify/ENA primary metagenome ERZ505514 (study PRJEB26160, sample SAMN06269048) | microbial mat metagenome | isolation source: Oligotrophic lake microbial mat | place... | reverse complement strand
AGATTCGCCTTAGTCTCGTGGGCTCGGAGATGTGTATAAGAGACAGGACGACGAGGAGGGTGAGGGGGAAGGGCATCGCGGGAATTCCGAGAGAGGGGTGTGTTGGCGAGGCGGCGATTGTAGTAGGTTATGGAAGGACGGTTTGGGCGTTGCATCGTCGGGAATGCCGATCAGAAGCCGATTCCGGGCATGGCGGTTGCGGCGGACGCCGAAGTGTGGTCAACTGTGGGGAGCGAACCGGCGGACGTGCCGAAGGAGAATTCGATGTCGAAACAAGAAATGTCGCCCCTGGGGGTGTTCATGCGTGTGCTGGTGCTGGTGGGGCTGGTGGCTGCGGTGGTTCTGGCGTTTCAGATGGGGAAGGAGATCCCCACGGCGAGCGACGGCATGATGCCTCGGAACACGGCGAACGCCGCGGCGGCATCGCCGGGCCTGCATCAGGCGGCGGCCGGCGGTAATGCGGAGGCGGTGCGTGCGGCGATCGCCGGGGGCGCGGATCCGAACGCAGCGCTGAATGAGCAGGATTCGAGCCGGGACGGAATGACGCCGCTGATGGTTGCGTGCTTTGAGGGCGGGCCGGACGTGGTGAAAGCGCTTGTGGATGGGGGCGCGAGGACCGAAGTGCGAACCTCAGACGGGCGGACCGCACTGATTTATGCCGCGGGGTGGGGAAACGTGCAGAAGGTGCAGACCTTGCTGGATGCGGGGGCGACGGTGGATGCGCGTGCAAGCGACGGGATGACTGCGCTGATGTTTGCCGCCGCGCGGGGTGATGTGGAGTGCGTCCGGGCGCTGGTGGCGGCTGGAGCGCGGGTGGATGAGCGGAACAAGTGGCGGCAGACGGCGCTGATGGGCGCTGCGCGGACGGGGTCGCTTGAGAAAGTGGAAGCGCTGCTGGGCGCGGGGGCATCGGTCGATATGCACGATCAGTACGGCGACTCGGCACTATCGATCGCCGCGGCGAGTTCTGATGCGGATGCTCGGATCGTGGAGATGCTGCTGAGCGGGGGGGCGAAGGTGGATGAGGGGGACACGGATGGGGTGACGGCCCTCATGAAGGCGGCCGAGAGCGGGGATGAGGCGAAGGTCCGTGCGTTGCTGAAGGCTGGTGCATCTGCCCAGGTGAAGGACCGCACGAACGGATGGAGCGCCCGGGACTGGGCGGCGAAGCGCGATGATGAGCGCGGACGCGCGGTGGTAGCCATCTTGGAGGGCGGCGGGAAAGAGTAAATCGGCGGGCGAGGGGGGACGGCAGGGATGAAAGACGAAACCGGTCTTTGTGCGTGACACGGACCCGAAGAGGGCGTTACTATCCGCCGCGTGCTGAAGCTTCCCAGCGAATTTGTCGCGTCCGTCCGTCCGCGCCTTGATGGGCGGACGGTGTGTGTTACAGGCGGAGCGGGGTTCATCGGCGGGCACGTTGTGGATGCGCTGGTGTCGCTGGGGTGCCGAGTGCGGGTGATTGACGACCTGTCAAACTCGCGCGCCGAGCACCTGGCCGAACTGATCGAGATGGAGCCGGAGCGGGTTCAGTTCATCCATGGGTCGATTCTGGATGATGTGGCTTTGCGGGACGCGATGGCGGGGGCGGAGATTGTGTTTCATCTTGCGGCGATGTCGAGCGTGCCGCGGTCGGTCGCGGAGCCGGAGCGGTCGTACGTGGTGAACGCGATGGGGACGGTGCGTGTCGCGGAGGCGGCGCGAAGAGCGAAGGTGAAGCGGATCGTGTATTCGGCGTCGAGCTCGGCCTATGGCGAGAGCGAGCGGCTGCCGAAGGTTGAGACCGATGTGCCCGCGCCGGTGTCGCCGTATGCCTCAAGCAAGCTGGCGGGTGAGCATGTGATGCTTGCGTGGGCGCGGTCGTACGGGATGTCGACGGTGAGCCTGCGGTATTTCAATATTTTCGGGCCGCGGCAGCCTGCTGACTCGCCGTACTCGGCGGTGATCGCGGTGTTTGCGCGGGCGCTCCTTGCGGGGAAGGCTCCGATGATCTTCGGGGATGGGACGCAGTCTCGGGATTTCACCTTTGTGGCGAACGCGGTGCTGGCGAACCTGCTGGCGGGGGCGAGCGAGCAGACGCTTGCGGGCGAGGTGGCGAACATTGGTTCGGGGACGCGGACGAACCTGAACGAGCTGGCCAAAACGCTGGCGAGGCTGTGCGGTGTGCCGCATATCGGCCCGCGGTATGAGGCGGAGCGGGCGGGGGATGTGCGGCATTCGCAAGCGGACATCGGGCTAGCCCGGCAACTGCTCGGGTATGTGCCTGCGGTATCGCTGGAAGACGGGATGACGCAGACGGTAGAGTGGTATCGCGGGGCTTGTGCGCCCTGTCCGTGAGGCGAGCGCTAAACTCCGGGCGTGGATCTGATCACACCTTTGCTTGCATCGCTGCTGCCTGTGTGGATTGTCGTGCCGATTGCGGCCGCGGCGATCCTGGTGCTGGCGGGGCATGTGATGGCGCTGCAGCAGACGGCGATGCCGTCGCGTCGGAGGCGGCTGCGGACGGCGAGCGGACTGTTGATGATGATGGTCGCGTCCTTGCTGGCGTATGCGCTGGGAGTCGCGCCGACGGTGGGGAACCCGACAACGAACCCCGATGCGGCGCGGACGTTTCTGTTTGTGTGGTCGGCGATCATGTCGCTGCTGGCGATCGTGATCGGTCTGGCGGCGCTGGATGTGACGCACACAGCGCGGCTGGCGCTGCTTGCGCGGCGGAAGCTGCGGGAAGAACTGCGGAAGGATCTTCGGGCCACGCATGATGAGCACCGCTCCGCATGAGCACGCCGCCAACACCAGAGCGTGCCAAGGGCGGGCCGTTGCCGGGCCTGCTTGGGCGGCTTGCGGCGGGTGTTTATGGATTGGCGATCGGGAGGCGGAACCGCGCGTTTGACGCGGGTCGGGGCGTTGCAACGCTGCCGCTGCCGGTGGTGAGCGTGGGGAATCTGTCAGTCGGCGGGACCGGCAAGACGCCGATGGTGGCGCACCTGTGCCGGGTGCTGCTGGAGCGGCGCGTGCGGCCGTGCATCGCGATGCGCGGGTATGTACGCGGCAAGCGGGGCGGGGCGGGGAGCGGCTCTGATGAAGCGGACCTGTATCGGCGCGAGTTTGCCGAGAGCGTGGATGTTGTGGCCCAACCCGACCGCGCGGAGGGTGTGCGGGAGCTGCTTGCGGCGGGCGGAATGCCGCGGGCGGTGATCCTGGATGACGGGTTTCAGCATCGCCAGATCCGGCGTGATCTTGACATCGTGCTGATTGATGCATCGCGCGACCCGTTCGGGGATCGGCTGCTTCCGGCGGGATGGCTGCGGGAGACGACGGCATCGCTTGGGCGGGCCTCGTGCGTTGTGGTGACGCACTGGGAGCTTGCGCAGCGCGAGGAGCTCATGGAGCTGCGGCGGAAAGTGGAGCGGGCGACCGGGGGGCCGCCGATTGCGATGACGCGGCACCTGTGGACAGCATTGTCGGAGGGGGGCGAAGCGGGCGAACGATTACTGCCGCTTGATTGGCTGCTGGGCAAGCGGGTTGTCGGGGTGTGCGCGATCGGGAACCCACGCGGTTTCACGGATGCGCTCGCCGCGACGGTGGGGAGCGAGGCGCAGACGGAGTTCATCGTGCGGCCGGATCATGACCCGTTCGATGCGGCGACGGTGGATCGAATTCTGGAAACGGCGCGGCGGGTTTCGGCGCAGGCGATCGTGATGACGGACAAGGACTGGTCGAAGCTGCGGAGGGTGGAGCGGTCGGCGTGGCCGTGCCCGGTCGTGCGTCCCGTTCTGTCGCTGGGGTTTGTGGAGGGGCAGCGCGAGTTTGAGCGGCTGGTGCTGGCAGCGGTACAGAGGCGACCGCTGAGGTAGACTTGCGCCATGCCTGCACAGCGATTTGCGCCGTTTGGAACGACGATCTTCACCGAGATGACCCTGCTTGCGCAGAAGCACAACGCGGTGAACCTGGCGCAAGGATTCCCGGACTTTGATGGGCCGCGGTTTGTGATCGAAGCGGCGAGGGAGGCGCTTGAATCGGGGCACAACCAGTATGCCCGGATGTTCGGTCTGCCGGCGCTGAACCGCGCGATCGCGGATCAGTGGATGCGGTTTACCGGGCAGGAGATAGATCCCGATCGGCAGGTGACGGTGACGAGCGGGTGCACGGAGGCCATCGCGTGCGCGATGCTGGGGCTGGTTGATCCTGGGGATGAGGTGGTGCTGTTTGAGCCTTACTACGACTCGTACCGGGCGAGCGTCGCGATGGCTGGCGGAGTGCCGCGGTTTGTGACGCTTCGTCCGCCGACGGGCGCGGGGCGGGATGGGGTGGCGGCGCCGGGGGCGTTCTGGTTTGACCCCGATGAGCTGCGAGGGGCGATCACGGACCGGACACGGTTGATTCTTGTGAACACGCCGCACAATCCGACGGGAAAGGTGTTCACGCGGGAAGAGCTGGAACTGATCGCGGGGGTTTGCCGAGAGCGCGAGATCATCGCGGTGACCGATGAGGTTTATGAGCGGCTGACATATGAACCGTCGCAGCCGCACATCCGGCTGGCAACGCTGCCTGGGATGGCGGAGCGGACGCTGACACTTTCGAGCCTGGGCAAGACGTTCAGCCTGACCGGGTGGAAGATCGGCTGGGCGATCGGAACACCGGAGCTTTGCGGGTCGGCTCGCTCGGCGCATCAGTTTCTGACCTTTGCGACGGCGACCCCGCTGCAGATGGGGGCCGCGGCGGCGTTATCGCGGGACGGAGAGTCTGAGCGGGTGATCGGGGAACTGGTAGAGACGCTGCGCGAGGGGCGGGAAACGGTGGCGGGTGCCCTTGAGGGGCTGGGGATGACGGTGTACCAGCCCGCGGGGGCGTATTTCATCATCGCGGATTTCACAACCGGGCCGCGGGGGAGCTCGTTCTCGGACGATCAGGACTTCTGCAAGAGGTTGACGGCGGAGGCGGGGGTCGCGGCGATCCCTCCGAGCGTGTTTTATCAGAACCGGAAGCATGGGCGGCGGCTGGCGCGATTTGCGTTCTGCAAGCGTCAGGAGACATTGAAAGAGGCCGTTCGCAGGATGCAAGTGTGGGCAGCCCGCGGCTGAGCCGATCTGTATGGATACAGGACGTGCCATCCACCAACGCGGAGAGTTGAGGGTGGTGCCGCGATTGGACCGACCCAAGCTGAAGCGTGAGCGGGGATTGGTTGCATTGCATCGACCCAGCTGACGGGCTTGTGCGTACCGGAGAGCATATGTTTCAGAATCAAAAGAGCACCGCGTTTGGCCGTTTGAGTTTTTCTCGCGCGCAGCGGCTTGCCAGGCGGGCGGAGTCGGGCGGGCTTGGCAAAGTCGAGTTGCTTGAGCCGCGGCTGGTGCTGGCGATCAACCCGACGGCGGAGGAGCAGTTCATGATGGAACTGCTCAACCGGTTTCGCACCGATCCGCAGGGGGAGCTTGATCTGCTGACGAGCAGCCTGTCGGGAGAGGCGCGTTCGACTGATCCGGATATCAACAGTGCGCTGGATTTCTTCAACACATCGGGGCCGGTGCTGCAATCGCAGTGGGCCAGCCTTACGGCGGTTCCCGCGCTGGCGTGGAACGAGGCGTTGTATCAGATGTCGGAGCTGCAGTCGCAGAACATGATTCTGGATGACATGCAGGAGCACAACCTGCCGGGTCGTCCGGGGCTGGCGGCGCGGGCGGATACGTTCGGGTACAGCTACACGATCCTGGGGGAGAACATCTTTGCGTTCGGTGAGAGCGTGTTCCATTCGCACGCGGCGTTTGCCATCGACTGGGGCTCCGGGCCCAACGGGATTCAGAACCCCCCGGGTCACCGCCAGAGCATGATGTCGAGCCAGTTCCGGGAGGTGGGCATCCGGATCCTTCCGGAGACGTCGCAATCGACGAGTGTTGGGCCGCTGGTGGTGACACAGAACTTTGGCAACCGGCAGAGCTTCGGGGATGCATGGCTGCTGGGCGCGGTGTTTGACGACACGAACGCGAACGAGCTCTACACGGTCGGGGAAGGCCTTGGCGGGGTGACGGTGACGGCGGTGGGGAACGCCGGGACGTTCATCACGTCGACGTATGACGCGGGCGGGTATCAGATGCAGTTGCCGGCGGGGTCGTACACGGTGACATTCAGCGGCGGGGAGTTTGGCGCAGCGCTTTCGATCCAGGATGTGATCGTGGGCGCGAGCAACGCCAAGGTGGATGCGATCGCCGGGCAGGCGACGCCGGTTCCGGCAATCAAGGTCTCGGGCAACGGTGTTGTGATCGGGAGCGGGGACAGCACTCCCGATCTTGCGGATCACACGGCGTTCGGATCGGTCAACATCGCAGCAGACCCGGTGGTGCGAACGTTCACGGTCATGAACGATGGCACACTGGGTTTGAACATCATCGGACTGCCTCGGGTGACGCTGGCGGATGACTCGGCGGGCGTGTTCACGCTGACGATGGATCTTGCGCTGGCGTCCATTGGGCCGGGAGAGGAGTTGACATTCCAGATTTCGTTCGACCCGGAGACGGTGGGTCTATATGGCGCGACGGTGACGATCGCGACCAACGACCCCGAGTTCCCGGAGTTCCGGTTCACGATCCAGGGGCGGGGCATCTCGCGTCCGGATGCTGTGGTGATGGGACGGGGCGTGGCGATCGCCGACGGAACGACAGAGATTTCGGGTGCCAACGCGACGTGGTTCAACACTGCGCACGTGGATGGGGGCATGACGACGCGGGAATACACGATCCGCAACGACGGGACCTCGGCGCTGGCACTGATTGGCAACGTGCGGATCGCCGGGCCGAACATGGGTGCGTTCCGGGTGATCAGCCAGCCAGGCACATCCACGATCGAGCCGGGGGAATCCACGACGTTCACGGTCCGGTTTGACCCTGGGACCCGCGGACAGAAGAACGCGCGAGTGGTATTTGAGACCAATCAGCCGGGGCTTCGGAACTACAACTTCTCGATCCGCGGGCGGGGCTTTGTCACGGCGATTGCGGGCGTGCGTGGGGACGCGCGGGTGATCGAGCACGGGGACAACACGCCGCGACCGGGGGACAACACAGACTTCGGACGCCTGAACGTGGAGAACCGCCGGAAGCGGCTGGAGTTTTCGGTGCGGAACGACGGAAAGGGGCTGATGCGCCTCACGACACCGGCGCGGGTGAACATCACCGGTCCGGATGCGGGCGACTTCCGGCTGGTGACCCGGCCGGCGGAGTTTGTGAACTCGGGCAAGCGGAGCGTGTTTGCGATTCGGTTCGATCCGTCGGCGGAAGGCGAGCGGAATGCATGGGTGGTGATCCGGACGAATGACCCTTTGACGCCGCGGTTCACGTTCCGGATCACGGGGGAAGGTTTCTCGATCGGGTGAGGGGCTAGGGAGGAAGAAAGAAGAAACCCGATGGTGACCGGTCCGAACCTATAGTGTGCCAACATGAAGGGACGGAACGTCACAATCCCGGGGGGGCAGCGCGGGCAGTCGCGGATGATGCACGCGGTGCTGCGCGGGATCGCGGGGCTGTGTCTGTGCCTGCTTGGGGTGAGTGCGCAGGGTCAGAGCGGCGCAGGACAGTCCCCCAGCGTGCCGCTGTCGGCCGGGCGGAGCGCCAAGGACGTGGCGGTGATCACTGTGCACGGGGTGATCGACGCGTGGACGGCGTTCAGCATCAAGCGGCGGATCGAGCGGGCGGAGCGGGATGGGGCGGATGCGATCGTGTTTGAGATCAACTCGCCCGGCGGCGGGGTGGGTGCGGTGGAGATCGTGTGCAACGCGATCAAGGCCTCGCAGGTGAGCAACACGGTGGCGTGGGTGCGGCCGCAGGCATATTCGGGGGGCGCGATCATCGCGCTGGCGTGCAAAGAGATCATTGTCACTGAGCATGCGCAGTTCGGGGATGCGCTGCCGGTTGCGTTTTCGCCCATGACGGGGCTGGTGAACCTGCCGGATGCGGAGCGGGAGAAGTTCATCGGGCCGCTGCTTGCGGAGGTGGTGGATTCGGCTCGGCGAAACGGTTACGACGAGATGCTGGTGCAGCGGTTTGTCCGCCGCGGCGTGGAGCTTTGGCTGATCGAGCATCCGCAGACGGGGGAGATCTACTTTGCGACCGAGTACGAGGCGACGGCGGCGCTTGGGACTGCGCCCGACCGGACGAACCCGCGTGTTCCGTCGGTGACAGGGCCGGTCGGTGGGAGCGGGCCTGCGCAGCCGGTGGAAACGGGGATTCAAGAGGAATCGCTGCGCGGACCGGAGGCCGAGGGGACGCCGCTTGATTTTCTCCCGGCGGATCCGCGGACACCGGAAGCGACGCGTCGGTTTGTCGATGGGGAGCTTCAGGAGCGGGGGCAGGCAAGCCGGCGGCCGGATTTCCGCACGCCGGAGCACGCGGGCCGCTACCGACTGGTTGAGTATGTCGGCGATGGGCACGGCCTGTTGATTGTGCATGCCCCGGAGATGCTGCGGTATCGCCTTGCGGTCGGGACGATCAACACCGATGAAGAGATGGCAGCGTTCTTTGGCGCACAGAACGTGGTGCGGCTGAACGAGACTTGGTCGGAGGGGCTGGCGCGGTTTCTGACGCAGAGCTGGGTGCGGGGCCTGCTGATCGCGGTGTTCCTGGTGTGCCTGTTTGTCGAGATGACGCACCCGGGCGTGACAGCGCCGGGGTTGGTGGCGGCGCTTGCGCTGCTCGCGCTCATTGTTCCGCCGGTGCTGGTGAACATGGCGGCGTGGTGGGAGATCCTGGCGATCCTGCTGGGGATTGTGCTGATCGGGATGGAGCTGTTTGTGCTGCCGGGGATCGGGGTGTTCGGGGTGCTGGGGGTGATCTTCCTGTTTGGCGGCCTGATCGGGACATTTGTGGGCGGGGGAGGGCTTTTCCCGGATAGCGCGCAGGGGCGGAGCGAACTCTCGACGGGGGTGCTGACGGTGGTGATTTCGGCGATCGCCAGCGGCGGGATAATGTACATGATCGCGAAGCATCTGCCATCGACGCCGCTGCTGAATCGGCTGATCCTCAAGGAAACGCTTGCGGATGGCGAATCGACGACCATGCTATCGGCGATGTCTCAGCACACAGGGACGATCGCGGTGGGGACGATGGGCCGCGCGATGACGCCGCTGCGACCCTCGGGGCGGGTGCTGATCGGCGATGAACTGGTGGATGCGGTGGCGGAGTATGGATTCGTCCCGGCCGGGGCGACGGTGCGTGTGATCTCGTCGGATGGATTCCGTACAGCGGTGGAGGTTGTGGAGGGTGGGACGGAGCAGGCCGGGAACCCGGGGAGTGCGTAGTCGATGATCGAATCTTTGTTACTGTGGGGGATTGTGCTGGTCTGCGTGTCGCTGGTGCTGCTGGCGGCTGAGGCGTTCATTCCGTCGGGCGGGTTGATCTCGCTGGTGGCGGCGGCGGTTGCGATCAGCGGGGTGGTGTGCCTGTTCAAGTTTGACTGGAAGTGGGGCCTTGTCGGGGGGGGCACCGTAGCGGTGATGGGGCCGCTGGTATTCATGTTTGCGTTGCAGTTGATGCCAAGCACCCGCATGGGGCGGACGCTGATGTTTGGCGAGGCTGGGGAGGAGCGGCCGGTGGTCGGGGAGGAGGGCGCGCACGAGCTGGATGCGCTGGTGGGGACAGAGGGCGTGGTGCTGACGGATCTGCGGCCGGTGGGGACCGTTCGGCTGGGGGGTCAGCGGGTCGATGCGCTGGCTGAGTTTTCGTATATTCGTGCGGGGAGCACGGTTCGCGTGGTTTCGGTCGATGGAACAACTATCAAGGTCCGCGCGGTCTGATCTGCGCGGTGGGCGGTTGCGAGTAGCTTTGTCGCTATACTCCGCGGACTCGGATCGGCTTGCGGTTCGAAGATACGTGGAGCTTGCTGCATGGACACCATCTGGATTATTGTCGGCGTGGTCGTTGCCCTGTTTGTGCTGGTTCTGGCCTTTGTGGTCGGACAGTTTGCAAACCTCTGGATTCAGGCGCTGTTCAGCAACGCGCGGGTGAGCCTGGCGGAACTGATCGGGATGCGCCTGAGGAAGGTCGACCTGCGGACGATCGTGTATAGCCGGATCCGGGCGAAGAAGGCCGGGCTGGATATCTCGACGAATCAGCTTGAGTCGCACTATCTCGCGGGCGGGCGGGTGCCGCATGTGACCTCGGCGCTGATCGCGGCGCGGGGCGCGAAGATCAATCTGAGTTGGGAGACGGCCACGGCGATCGACCTTGCCGGGCGTGACATTCTGGAGGCGGTGCAGACGTCGGTGAACCCGAAGGTGATTGACTGCCCGGGGCCGACGAGCCCGAGGCCGACCATCGACGCGGTGGCGAAGAACGGGATTCAGCTCAAGGCCAAGGCGCGTGTGACGGTGCGGACGAACATCGCGCGGCTGGTTGGTGGTGCGACGGAAGAGACGATCGTGGCGCGCGTGGGGCAGGGAATCGTGTCGACGATCGGCTCGGCGGTCGACCACAAGCACGTGCTGGAGAACCCCGATGAAATCTCAAAGAAGGTGATGGCGTCGGGGCTGGATGCGGGGACGGCGTTCGAGATTCTGTCGATCGACATCGCGGATATCGACGTGGGCGAGAACATCGGCGCGAAGCTCGATCTTGATCAGGCCCGGACGAACAAGGAAATGGCCCAGGCGGAGGCCGAGAAGCGGCGTGCCTTGGCCGTCGCGGCGGAGCAGGAGTTCAAGGCCGAGCAGCAGAAGAACCGCGCGCTGGTGGTGCTGGCGGAGGCGGAGATTCCCAAGGCGATCAGCGAGTCGTTCCGCAACGGGAACCTGGGGATCATGGATTATTACAAGATGCGGAACCTGCAGGCGGACACGTCGATGCGCGGGGCGATCGCAGGCGGGGACCCGGCGCAGTCGGGCGGCGTCGCCGGCGGCTGAGCAGGCTCAGCGGGCGGAGCGGTTGTACGTCATTCCGGCCCACTGGGTGGGGATGCCTTTGCGGAGGTCGGCGGCGGCCTCGGTGAGGATGCGCGACAGCAGCCACGCGCCCACGGGGAAGGTGGGCACGCCGATCAGGGGCGTGCTGCCGAGGGATGCACACGCGAAGATCGCGGAAAAGAAGAAGAGCACGGCGGCAAGGCCCAGGCCCAGGGCCCAATCGACCACGCCCCCCCCACTGCCAATGGCGCGGAGCGCGAGGCCGGCAATGCCGCCCGCGGCGGCGAGGGCGGGGAAGACGATCCCGAACAGTCGCAGACGCCAGGCGATGCCGGTGAGGCGGGAGCGCTTGCGGTTGGCGGACTCGGTGAAGATGCGCTTCCAGCCGCGGCGGAACTCGGCCCAGTTGGCGTACATCCGGCAGTGAAGCAGGCCGTCGGCAAGGAAGACGCCGAGGGGGACCTTGGCGCGGTCGGCGGCGCGAGCGAGTTCGACATCTTCGAGCACGGCCCAGTGCACCGCCTTGTGGCCTTCGAAACGGTCGTAGGCGTCGCGGCGGATCATGATGAACTGTCCGTTGGCGAAGGGTCGCTCCTGGCTTGGGAAGTTGGTGCGGGTCATCGGGTACATCCGGATGAGTTCCATCCCGGCGACGGGCTGGGCAACCAGCTCGAACCATGTGTCGCGAGTGAGGGTGCTGAGGAGGCTGAGCATCTCGATGCGGCGATGGTGCATGAGGCCGAGGCAGGCCTTGAGGCAGAGGGGGTCGAGGGAGGTATCGGCATCGGCAAAGAGCAGGACATCCGCCGCGCGGGCGGCGGGGGCGGAGTTCACCGCGGTCCAAAGCGCGTTCACTTTTCCGGCCCATCCGTCGGGACATTGGGTGATGGTGACGATGCGGGCGCGGGTATCGGCGGCTGCGCCGAGCGATTGCCGGAGGACGCTTTCGGTCTGGTCGGTGCAGCGATCCAGGGCGAAGACGAGGGACAGGCGGTCGGCGGGATACTCCTGCTGGAGGAGGGACGTGGCAACGTGGCCGATGCAGGACTGCTCGTTGTGCGCGGGGACGATGACACAGACGGAGGGCCAGTCCGTTTCAGAAAGGGGATGCTTGAGCCCGGCGCGGGCGCTTGGGATGAACAGCCAGGTGCGAACGACGTGGTAGATCACCGCGCCCCAGTAGAGCAGCACACCGGCGGAGATGACGCAGGATGCCCAGAGGAGGATGGTGAGGAGGATTGGGATTGCTGTGCTTCCTGAGGGGAGACCGGCGGTGGGGTGCAGCGCCGATAGACTGCGGCATGGCTCACGGGGCAAAGCGTACGTCCGGGAAGGTCGATCTGCGCACATTGCTGAGGCGCGAGGTGCGGCGGCAGGACAGGCTGCTTGATGGGCCGCGGGTGGTGTTGAGTGCTGAGGCGTCGCGGCGGCTTGACCGGGCGAGCGCCCAGGAGTTTGGAGTTCCGTCGATCGTGCTGATGGAGCATGCCTCGCTGGGGCTCGCGGGGGCGGTGCGCGAGGTGTGCAGGAAGTCGAGGGCGGGCGTGCTGATCTTGGCAGGACCTGGGAACAACGGCGGTGACGGAACGGCGTGCGCGCGGCACCTGCTGAATGCCGGGGTTGAGCGGGTGTCGGTGGTGCTGGTGGCGGAGCGGGGGCGAGCACAGGGGGATGCGGCGACGAACCTGGTCATGGCGGAGCGGATGGGCGTTCGGGTGATCGCGGGACACAAGCGCCCGGGGGCAGCGATCCGCCGGGAGGAAGCGCGGTTGGGGGAGCCGCTGCTCATCGTGGATGCACTGCTGGGGACGGGGCTAAGCAGGCCGGCGGCGGGCGCTGCGCTGGAGGCGATCCGTGCATGCAATGCGCTGCGGGAGGCCGGGGCTGATGTGGCGACGCTTGCGGTGGATGTACCATCGGGATGTGATGCGGACTCGGGATGCCCCCCGGAGGGCGGAGAGGCGATTGTGGCGGATGGGACGTTGACCATGGCGGGGATGAAGGCCGGGCTTCGGGGGCGGGCAGGGCGAGAATGGGCGGGGATCGTGGGGATTGTGTCGATCGGCGCGCCCCGCAAGTTGCTGCGGCGACTGGGGAAAGCCGATAGCGCATCTGAGGGACGCGGCCCGAAGCCGGGTTTCCGCCGCGATGGCGGCGGTTGACCGGTATAGGAGGACCGTAGACGATTGGCCTGAGGAGCCCGCCGATGCCCGTTCGTATGGAGCTCTCGCGCATTCTGATTCGGGAGCTCAATGACTATCAGATCATTGAGCTTCGTGAAGTCGCGGCGACGCCGTCTGAGGATGGCGAGGAGGCCTATTCGCAGGTTGAGAACGGGCGATCGTTCCCGATCGTGATCGGTCTGCCCGAGGCGCAGGCGATCGAGCGCCGGCTGAAGGGGATCCCTATCAAGCGGCCGCAGACACATGACCTGTTGATGAGCATCATCGAGCAGCTTGGCGGCCGTCTGGTTTCGATCACGATCAATGACCTTTCGGAGCACACGTTCTTCGCCCTGATCGAGATTAAGACGAAGGATGGGAAGACGGCGAAGATTGATTCTCGTCCGAGCGATGCGATCGCGATCGGGATTGCGAACAACGTGCCGATCTTTGTGGCCGAGCATGTGCTGGATGCGGCGCAGAGCGAAGAACCCTGAAAAAGTCGGATACGGGGCAGGGGGTGTACAGTCGCGGTGCGTTCGCGCTTTCGATCGGTCGCTTTGATCCGCTTGTCATGGCATTTGCACCTCACATTTCCGCGGCGGCGTATGTCACCTCCGGCGTCCCCGGCACGGGCGGGAAGCTGAAGGAACGCCCTGAAGACTTTCTGGTCGAGGAGATCCCGGCGTATGAGCCCGGCGGCAGCGGCGAGCATCTCTATATGCTCGTTGAGAAGCGGGACATGGCGACGCTGCACATGACACGGGTGATCGCCGAGCACTTTGGCGTGAAGCCGATGGCGGTGGGGGTGGCGGGGCTGAAGGACAAGCGGGCGATCACGCGTCAACTGGTGTCGGTGCATATTCCGGGGAAAAAGCCTGCTGACTTTCCATCGCTGACGCACGAGTCTCTAACCGTGCACTGGACGGATCTGCACGCGAACAAGCTGCGGCGGGGGCACCTCAAGGGGAACCGGTTTGTGATCAGGATTCGGGGGATCGAGCCTTCCAAGGTTGTGCACGCGTACAAGTCGCTGGCCATTCTGGCGGCGCGGGGCGTGCCCAACCGGTTCGGGCCGCAGCGTTTCGGGCATATGCAGCGGAACCACGAGGTGGGGCGCGCGATGATCCTTGGGGAGCATCAGCGGGTTCTCGACTTGATCCTGGGGCCTTCCGCTGAGTTTCCGCTGGTGCAGGCGCGGGCACGGGAGCTTTATGCGGCAGGCGACCTGGAGGGCTCGCTGGCGTTGATGCCGCGATCGGCGCACACGGAGGTGCGTTTGCTGCGGACGTTGATCCGCGGCGGGAACGCGAAGCGTGCGGTGTATTCGATCGAGCCGCCGGAGCGGTCGTTTCTGGTGACGGCGTTTCAGTCGGCGATCTTCAACGCGGTGCTGGAGGGTCGGCTGGGTGGGGGGACGTTTGACCGGCTGCTTGAAGGGGACCTGGCGTTTAAGCATGAGAACGGAGCGATCTTTGCGATCGGGGCCGCGGAGCTTGCCGATGCGTCGGTGCGGGCGCGGCTGGAGCAAGGGGAAATTTCGCCGACGGGGCCGATGTGGGGTGCGGGGATGATGGCGGCATCTGGCGCGCCGGGTGAGGCGGAGGCGGCCGCGCTGGCGGAGTCTGGGGTAACGCTTGAGCAACTCTCCGAGTACATCCGCGCGGCGCGGATCGAGGTGGAGGGCGCGCGACGTCCGCTGCGGGTGCCGCTGACGTACCCCGACATCGAAGGCGGGATGGATGAGCACGGGCCATACATCAAGTGCCGGTTTGAACTGCCGCGGGGCTCGTTTGCGACGGTGGTGATGGATGAGATCATGAAATCGGGCGAGGTGATGGAGGAGGATGTGTGAACGATTCGTGCGTGAAGATCGTGGTGTTTGACCTTGGGGGCGTGGTGGTACGGATCTGCCGGTCGTGGGCGGAGGGGTGCGCGGCGGCGCGGCTTGCGTTTCGCGATGAAGCGCTGGCGAGTGAAGAGATGAAGGTGCGGCGGAGGGCGATGTCGGCGCGGCACGGTCGCGGCGAGATTGCGTGTGAGGTGTATTACCGCGAGATGGCGGCGACGACGGGCGGGCTGTACACACCCGAGGAGGCCGAGCGCATTCATCATGCATGGACGCGGGATGAGTATCCCGGCGTGTATGAACTTGTCGGGCAGATTCATGAGGCGGGGATCGAGACGGGCGTGCTGTCGAACACGAATCACGCGCACTGGGTGCGTTTGGCGCCGGCGCGTGCGCGAGGCGGAGAGCGGCCGGAGTATCGCACCCCAGCGCTGATCGGGCATCTGCATGCCTCGCACATCATGGGGCTGCTGAAGCCGCAGCCTGAGATCTATCACGCATTTGCGCGGGCGACGGGGCTTGACGGAGTTTCGGGATCACGCGGGACACCGGGAGAGATCGTGTTCTTTGATGATCTGGCCGAGAACGTGGCGGCCGCGAATGCCGCGGGCTGGCGGGCGTTTCAGGTTGATCACACGGGCGACACGGCGGCGCAGATGACCGGGCAGCTGCGGGCGATGGGCGTGCTGAAGTGAGGCGGATGCGGACGCAGAGCGATCAGACTTTGAGCTTGGCTGCGACCTGAACCACCTTGCGGCCGATGCCCTCGACAACCTGACGCTTCTTCTCGTCTTTGATCGCGCCGGAGTCGTCGAAGGCCTGATCAGCCTGAGTGAGCGCGAACTGATCGGGCACCACGAAGACCTGGATGTTGCCAAGGATGGCGCGGAGGTGGACGAGGCCACGGAGCCCACCGAGCGCACCGGGGGAGGCGGCCATGAGACCGGCGACCTTGCCGGCGAACGCGGCGAGCGGCGCTTCGCCCTCGGCGGGGCGGGAGGCCCAGTCGATCGCGTTCTTCAGCGCGGCGGAAACCGACGAGTTGTATTCAGGGGAAGAAATCAGGAAGGCGTCGTGAGACTTCATCAGTGCCTTGAGCTTGACGGCGTTGGGGTGCGCACCTTCGCGGGCCTCGAGGTCTTCGTCAAAGAGGGGCAGGGGAAGCGATGCAAGATCGAGGATCGTGACTTCCGCGCCTGCGGCGCGGGCACCGTTGGCGGCGACGGCGACGAGCTTCTTGTTGTAGGAGTCGCGGCGGAGGCTGCCGGCGAACGCGAGGACTTTGCACTGTGCCATTGCGTTGAAGCTCCGTTGTGAGCGGAAGTCTACGGGCGAAGGAGGGCGTGGGGCAGGGGGCTGTGGCTGTCTCTTATACACATCTGACGCTGCCGACGAATAGAGAGGTGTAGATCTCGG
>ENA-ORBV01009203-ORBV01009203.1-microbial-mat-metagenome-genome-assembly--contig:-NODE-9203-length-16310-cov-5.500277_pt1 | contig 16310 bp, 13 predicted proteins | sample MGYA00237777_ERZ505514 | MGnify/ENA primary metagenome ERZ505514 (study PRJEB26160, sample SAMN06269048) | microbial mat metagenome | isolation source: Oligotrophic lake microbial mat | place... | reverse complement strand
GCCTGATCGATTCGGATCAACCGAGCAGCTCCCGCAACCAGCTTGCGCAGGCGCCCGCCGCCGTCGCCGGCCACTCGATCGTGATCCGCGATTTGCCTTTGCGGATATGCACGCGGATCGGACGCTCTGCCGACGTCGACGCCGGCGCGGTTCGCGTCGCGATCTTCAGCGGCAGGAACGGCCCCGCTCGTCGTCGGCAGCGCCGCCGCGGTCATCGCCCTCGGGGTCGCCGATGCCGCGCCGGATTCCTTGATCCAGGTCCGCAGCATGTTCGCATTCAGTTGGGAGCCTAGGTAGCAGTAGCCTGCATTGAAGGTGCCTTTCGATACTCGCGTTTCGGATAATGTCGCTTCAGAAGCTTTGGACGGTTGTCATCCGACTCAGAGTCGCTGCGTTCTCGTGAGGAGGGGCTACACGAGACGGGAGACTTCGCGTGACCATAGCGCACGGCCGGACCCGGATTGCACCAGAGCGATCTGCCGTCGAGCATATCTGGCGACGTAACCGGTGCATCGCGAAGGGGACGATCAGTGTCTATCGATACTGGATTTCGCGCTTCTCAGCGTGCTGCCTGTCCCGTAGCCTCGACGAGCGCGGCGAGCTGACGCGCGCTGGCGCGGAACGCTTTGCGCGCTGGTGGCGATCTGCGGGAAGTTCTCGCCCCGGACGCGTGAGCTCTGCGATAGAAGGTTCGCGCAGCGCGCTTCGCGCTTGGGCCCATGCACGCGCAGTCCTCGGTGAGACGCTGCCGACCTGGCAGCCGTCTGCTCCGACGCGATCAACGTCACCCGTCTCCGCAGCGTTCGCAGCCTGGATGCGAGAGGTGCGCGGCAACCCTGCAGTGACGATCCACAAGAAGCTGACGCAACTGGCACTTTGGCGCACCTTCTGCCGATCGCGAGGTCGCGCCGCAACGTACCCTCGGCTGAAGGATATTGATGACTTCGTCGTGGCATACCGCCAGCGCTATGCACGCACAACAGTTGCTGACATCTGCTCGACGCTACGCGCCTATCTTCGGTTTCTGAAAGCGACGGGTCGCGTACCGCATAACCTGTCTGGCTCCATCATGGCGCCGCGCGTACGCGTAACCGAGCGGCCGCATCGTGCCCTGCCATGGAGCGATGTGCAGCGGATCTTGCGCGCCGTCGACCGCAGCCGCACGGTCGCGCGGCGCGACTATGCGATTCTGCTGATGATGAGCGTCTATGGGCTCGGTGCCGGTGAAGTAATCGGCTTGATGCTCGACGACGTCCGCTGGCGCGAGGCCACCGTGCGCGTCACTCGCCCAAAGACCGGCGTGCAGTTCCTGCTTCCCCTGCTGCCAGCGGTCGCCCGAGCGCTCCTGAGTTATCTGCGGCGCAGTAGTCCTGTACATTGCGCCTCGCGCCACCTGTTCGCGACAATGCGCACGCCGCACCGCAGGCTCGCGTGCTCGGTCACCGTACGGCACATCCTGCATGCGGCCGCGCAGCGCGCCGGCGTCGAGGCGTCCTTGTCTTGGCACGCACGTCCTGCGTCACACCCATGCCTCGCGGCAGTTGGAACTCGGAACCTGCCCCAAGCTGATCGGCAACATTCTCGGCCACCGCGATCCGCAGTCAACCTCAGCGTACCTGCGCGTGGCGACCGAACGCTGCGGCGGGTGCCGGCGTTGCGATCTGCACCGCCGCGAAGTCCTTCGTCTCGCCCAGCGCCGCTGTCCGGCGCTGCCAATACGACAGCAGATTTGACCGCACGCCATGGCGCTGCGCCACCGCGCGCACCGTCGCGCCCGCGACCCGCGTCTCGGCGACCATCGCACGCCGTTGCTCTTCGCTGTACTTGCGCAGCACTCGCCGCGACTTCGCCGTCGCCATCGTCGTCACTGCATCCATCGCGAGTCCTCGCCGCACGGCAAACGGCCGCGCCTCACACTCGCTCAGCCACAGTCGCAATGTCTATGCGGTGCTAGCCGGACGCTTACGCTGGGACGGTAACCCGGTAACCTCATAAGGGTCGACCAAGCGCTAGTAAGCGACACTTACGGCGTCCAAGTCGCGAGATTCGCAGACGGGCATGAGCAGCGTTTCGTCCCACCCCGCCGTGAGGGGTGCATTCGCACCGTGCGCGTACGGCACGAGGGCCGAGATGCGGTCACGGACCTGTGCAGCAGCGAGACCGGCCGCGACCCGCGACCCGCCGTTCGACCGCCGCGTCGTCGAATTAACGCAGCACGGGGCCGGCGAGCAGCGATTTAAGGGTTTCGACCGCGTGCCCAATCGCGCCCGCGTTCGAGCCCACCAGCGTGACTTTCGCGTGCGTCTTGCCGGCGTCGAAGACGGCAATCAGGTTTTCGGCCACGCGAGCCTGCGAGCGATGGCGGGAATTGAAACGACGACGATCAACAGTGCTCCGACGAAGATCGACAGAACGATCCCAGGCACATTCATGAGCGACAGGCCGAAGGTCGTGAGGCCGAACAGGATCGCCGCAAGCACGACGCCGGCAATCGTCCCCACTCCGCCGGCGATAGAAACGCCGCCTAATATAACGATGCTGACGACTTCGAGCTCCCATCCAAGAGCGATCGTCGGTCGCGTCGAGCCGAGGCGAGAGGTCAGGAGAATCGCGGCAAGCCCGCTAGCCAAGCCGGTGGCGGCGAACAGCCAGAAGCGGTAGCGCGCAACTCGCACGCCGGCAAAAAATGCGGCAGTGGGATTCGAACCGATTGCATAGATCCGCCGGCCAATGATCGTCCTATGGAGAATTACTGCCGTAACGAGCGCAGCCACGACGAACAGCACTAGCTCGAAGGAGACGGGGCCGAACACATAACCCTGACCGAACCAAGCGAAAGACGGGGGGTACGATTTTAACACATTGTCTCCCAGCACACCGTAGGCGATGCCGCGAAAAAGGCTCATCGTACCAATCGTCGCAACGATGGACGGAACGTGGAGAACGGTCACCAGCATACCGTTTATCATTCCTGCCGCGAGACCCGTGCCAAGACCGACGGCAAGCAGCACGGGTGTGGGGAACCCGGCTTGCGCCGCGAGGCCCATCGCAACCGACGCCAGCGCGATGATGGCCGCGACGGAGATGTCGATCTCCCGGGCGATGATGAGCAGCGCGAGCGGCAGCGCAATCAGCGCCTTCTCCGTGAAGTTGAATGTCGCATCGGAAAGCGTCCACGGGTCCAAGATGTACGGCGAGACGCTCGCGATGCCGGCGAACACCACCGCAACCACGATCGCGAGCAGAGACTCCCAGCGCAGGAAACGCCGCAGTGGTCGCGCGCGAGTCGTCACCTCGACGGTACGCGGCGGGCTACTCATGCCTGTCGCGTCACGAGAGTCGAACCATGACTCGCGCGGTCGCGACGCGCATTGAGGATGACGGCCCCGGTGATGATCAGTCCGCTGACCGCCATCTGCCAGTAAGGCGACAAGCCGAGCAGCGGCAGAGCGTTCTTGATAATTCCTAGGAACAGGCAGCCAAGCGCGACGCCCGCGATCCTGCCGACGCCGCCCGCGACGGAAACTCCGCCGATCACGCAGGCTGCTATCACCTGCAACTCGAATCCCGAAGCCACATCCGTGTACGCAACCGCGAAACGCGCGACCCAGAGATAGCCGCACAGACCCGCGACTGCACCACTGACCGTGAACGCGAAGAACTGCGTTGCGCCCGTGGAAACGCCGAGACTGGACGCCGCTGCGGGGTTTCCGCCTACGAGGTACAGCCGGCGCCCGAGAACCGTGTGCCGCAGGAAAATGGCGCCCAGCACGATGGCTGCAATTGCCAGCCACGACATCAAACTCAGGCCAAGGAGTTGCACACGCACGATCTCCTGGAAGTCCGGTGTCATTTCATTACTCGTCACCCAGGCGCCGCCGGAGACCACGAAGACGAGGCCGCGGTAGATCGCCATGGTTCCCAGTGTCACCACGATCGACGGCACGCCGAGCGACCAGATCACGGCGCCGTTCAGCGCGCCGAGGCAAGCGCCTATGGCGGTCGACATCAGGAGCAGCACAATTACCGGCACGTCGGGAAAAGCCTGGTTGACCAACGCGGCGATCATGCCGGTCAGCGCGAGATTCGCGGCCACCGAAAGATCGATGGCGCGCGTGAGCAGCACGAGTGTCTGGCCGACAGCCAGCAGCATTAGGATCGACGTGTCGTCGAGCGTGTCAAGCATGCCCGAGACGGACGCAAAGCTCGGGAACATCACCGACGCCGCCATGAAGGTGGCAACGACGAAGAACGCGAGCCCTGTCTCACGGCTGTCGATCAGATCGCGACCAAAGGACTTCATGCGTCGAGCGCCGCGTGCAGCACAGCCTCTGCGCTCGCATCGCGGCGCTCGAACGAGCCGCTCAGTCGACCGCGCCGCATGACGAGGATGCGATCTGACATTCCGAGGATCTCGGGCAGCTCAGAAGACACCATCACGATTGCCAGACCCCGCTGCGCGAGCTCGTCGATCAGGCGATACACGGCGGCCTTCGAGCCGACGTCGATGCCCTTCGTGGGCTCGTCGAGGATAAGCAGGCGGGGCGCGGTCTCGAGCGCGCGCGCGATCACGACTTTCTGCTGGTTGCCGCCGGAGAGATTCTCGACGTGCTGCGTCGAGTCCGTGCACTTGATTTGCAGGCGCTCGACCCATTTTTCTGCGAGCTGCTTTTCACGTTCCGGACTGCACAGGCCCAGGCGGGCAAGCCGCGCCAGACTCGGAAGCGCGATGTTGTCGGCGATTGACCGCGTCAGCAATGCACCCTCGTTCTGGCGGTCTTCGGGGACGAAGGCGACGCCTGCGCGCAGCGCATCGTAGGGACCGCTCGCGCGCAGAGGACGCCCGCACACGACGACGCGACCCTCAGAAGCGCTCTTCGCGCCGAACAGCGTGCGCATGATCTCGCTGCGCCCCGCGCCGACCAGCCCGTACACGCCGAGGATCTCGCCCGCGCGGACTGAAAAACCGACGCCCGAGAACTCTCCGCGGCGCGCAAGCCCTTCCACAAGCAGCACTTCAGCACCGATCGTCGCTGGCGTTCGTGGAAACTCCTGATTCACTGCCCGACCGACCATCGCCCGGGTGAGCGACTCGCGCGTCGCTTCGGCGATGGCCCCGTCAGCCACAGCGGCGCCGTCGCGAAATACGACGTAGCGGTCGGCAATGGCGAGGACTTCCTCGAGCTTGTGGCTGATGTAGAGGACGGCCCGCCCCTGAGCACGCAGTCTTCGCACGGTCGCCAACAACCGCTGCGCTTCGTGATGCGAAAGCGCGGCCGTCGGTTCGTCCATTATCACGATCCGTGCCTGCCCCCCAACGGCGCGAGCAATCTGCACCAGATGCCTCTGAGCGACGCTGATATCGCCGAATCTAGAGTCCGGATCAATATGCAGGTCGAGCTGCGCCAGGAGCTCCGTGCAACGCAAACGCATGGAACGCCAGTCGACGAGTCCGTGCTGCGTCGGCATCTCGTGTGCGAAAAGATTCTCGGCAACGGACAAATCATCGAACGCGATCAATTCCTGGTGAATGACGCTGATGCCGGCGCGCACGGCATCGCGGGGTGAGACGACGCGCAGCGGCCGCCCGTCGAGCTCGACGGTACCCGCATCCGGGCGATGAACGCCGGCGAGGATCTTTACGAGCGTCGACTTGCCCGCGCCGTTTTCGCCGACGAGCGCGGTCACCTCGCCCGCTCGCAACGTCAGCTCGCCTTGCGTGAGTGCAGGCACGCCGCCAAAGGACTTCGTGACTCCCGAGATGCGCAGCAGCGGCGTGGCCATCGGCACAGGCTCGTCAGAAGATGCCGACGTACTGCTCAATGTTCGAGGCATCGTAGACGAAGGGCTTGTTCATAGCGCCGACGCCGTCGCTCCCGAAGCTCACCTCGCCCATCCGGCCGATCGCGGCGGAGCTCCCTGGCGCGATATTCTCGCCGCGCGCCAGCCGCACCGCCAGGTGCGTAGCCGCGTAGCCGAGGTCGATAGGATTCCAGATAGCGAAGCTCTTTACCGAGCCGGACTTTACGTGACCCGCAAGCTCGGAGGGCAGTCCCAGCCCGGTAACGAACACGCGACCCGTGAGTCCCTGGTCTTCGATGGCCTTCGCGGCGGCGACGATACCGACCGACGTGGGCGCGACGATGGCCGCGAGATCGGTGTGCCGGCGTACGAGCGCGACAGTTTCACGGTAGGACTTGTCGGCGACGTCATCGCCATAGGCGACCGCGACGATCTCGAGGCCCGGAAACTCCGGCAACGCCTGCTTCATCGCCGCGATCCACTCGTTCTGGTTTGTCGAAGTCGGGGTCGCGGAGACGATCGCAATCTTGCCACGCCCGCCTGGAATGGCGCTCGCCGCCAGTTCCAGACACGTGAGCCCGATGAGCTCATTGGACGAAGGCGCGAGATGGACTACCCGCCCCTTCTCCGCGACGGCGGAATCGAACGACACGACTTTCACTCCCCGACGCATGGCGCGTTCGAGCGTCGGCACCAGCGCATCCGGGTCGTTCGCGGAGATTGCGATGGCGTCCACGCGCTGCGCCACGAGCGCATTGATCACTTCGATCTGTCCTTCCGCCGTCGGCGTCGTGGGTCCCGTGAAGATCACTTCGGTGCCGCCAAGTTCCTTTGCCGCCTCGTCGGCGCCCTTGTGAACGGCGTCGAAGAAGCCGTTGCCGAGCGACTTCGCCACTATGCCGACGCGCAACGTAACCGCGGACTCCGGTTCCTGAGCCTTATTGCACGCGCCCAGGGCTGCAGCCGCAGTCAGCGCCGTAACGATGGCCAAGACCTTCATCGCGCACCTGCCGCGCTGCTCTCAGCGCGTAGTTCGGCCGGCACGGCGACGGCGCTCACTTCACCCCGGTGCACCATTCCGTGCTCCGCTATAGCATTTATGTCGCGAAGGAATGTGGCCTCCGAGGTCCGCATCATCTCCCCTAGATGGGTCACTCCGACCACGGAGCGTTCCTCGATGCAGCGCGCGTTGAGCCCATACGTTCAGCTTCGTGCATTCTAGAGTGTCGCTTTGTGATTGTCTTTGATCGATGTTGGTTGACAATGACAGGTTCGCGTGCCACTGTCCAATGCCAATTCGCTGCGAGGTTGCATGGCGTTGATCGAGAACAGGTGGGACGAGTGCGCTGCCCAGGGACTTTCCGAACCCGAGCTGCTGGTCTACCGATCCAATTTGCTCGGCGCCGATCATCGCGTCACCAATTATGGCGGCGGAAACACGTCCGCGAAAGTGCGCGCGCCGGATCCGCTCACCGGCGAACCGATGGACGTGCTTTGGGTGAAGGGCTCCGGCGGCGACCTCGGCACCATCACCAAATCCGACTTCTCCACGCTCTACTTGCAGAAGCTGCTCGCGCTTCAAACGCGATACACCGGCCTCGCGCACGAAGACGGTATGGTCGCGCTGTACCCGCACTGCACGTTCGACCTCAACGCGCGCGCACCGAGCATCGACACGCCTCTTCATGCTTACGTCAACCGCACGCACGTAGACCATGTACATCCGGATGCGGTCATCGCCATCGCCGCCTCGGCCGATGGCGAGCACCTGACGCGCGAGGTCTACGGCGAGGAGGTCGGCTGGCTCGCCTGGCTCCGGCCGGGTTTCGAGCTCGCGATGCGCCTGCAGCGGTTCGTGAGCGAGCACCCGAGCGCGCGCGGTGTGATTCTCGAAGGACACGGCCTCATGACGTGGTCGGACACTTCGCGCCAGTGCTACGTGAACACGCTCGACGTCATCAACCGGGCCATCAAGTGGCTCGAGTCTGGCGACCTGCCCCGCAGCGGCTTCGGCGAGCGAATCGTCGCAGCCCTGCCTCAGGACGAGCGGCGCGCGATCGCGTCGCGTTTGATGCCTGAAATTCGCGGGCGGCTGACCGGCGCACCCAAGGTCGGGCACTTCGACGACAGCGAATCTGTTCTCGAATTCGTCTGCAGCGAGCACCTCGAGCGACTCGCTGCGATCGGAACCTCGTGTCCCGATCATTTCCTGCGCACGAAAATCCGTCCGCTCGTGCTCGCCTTTGAGCCGGGGCGCGAATCGACCTCCGACGTGACCGAGCGCCTGCCGCAGGCGCTAGATTCGTACCGCGCGGAATACGCTGCGTACTACGCACGCTGCAAGCGGGCCGCCTCGCCGTCGATGCGCGACGTCGACCCGATCGTCTACCTCGTCCCCGGCGTCGGCATGATCACATTCGCTGCGGAAAAGAGCACCTCGCGCATCGCGGCAGAATTCTACGTCAACGCAATCAACGTGATGCGCGATGCTTCGCGCGCCTCGACATATCGCGGCCTACCTGAGCAGGAAGCGTTCGACATCGAATACTGGACGCTCGAAGAGGCGAAGCTGCAGCGCATGCCGAAGCCCAGGCAGCTCGCGGGCCGCGTGGCGCTCGTCACCGGTGGCGCCGGTGGCATCGGCCTTGCTATCTCGAACCGGCTGTTGGCCGAAGGGGCCTGCGTGATCCTCTGCGACATCGACAACGCCGCGCTCGAAAGTAGTCAGACGGCACTGCGCAAGCAGTTCGGCAAGGATGCGGTCGCCGGCGTCTGGATGGATGTGACCAACGAGGATTCGGTGACCTCGGCGTTCCAGCAAGCCGCGTGGCTTTTCGGCGGACTGGACATCTGCATCTCGAACGCCGGGATCGCGTCCGCTGCGCCGATCGAGGCGACGACCATGGCGCTTTGGTCCCGCAACTTCGACATCCTCGCCACCGGATACTTCCTCGTTAGCCGCTCGGCCGTGCAGCTGCTGAAGGCCCAAGGACGCGGCGGGTCCGTCGTGTTCATCGGCTCGAAGAACGCCCTGGCCGCTTCCTCTGGCGCCTCGGCCTACTCCGCGGCGAAGGCCGCGGAGCTGCATCTCGCGCGCTGCCTTGCGCTCGAATGCGCGCCCCAAGGGATCCGAGTGAACGTCGTGAATCCCGACGCGGTGCTGCGCGGCTCGCGCATATGGCAGGGTGAATGGGCCGAGCAGCGGGCGAGCCAGCTCAAGACAACAGTGGAGGAGCTCGAATCGGTGTACCGCGAACGCAGCCTGCTCAAGCGCAGCGTGTTTCCCGAGGACGTTGCCGAGGCCGTGGCGTTCTTCGCTTCCGAGCGTTCGGGCAAGTCCACGGGCAACATCATCAACGTGGACGCCGGCAACGCCGCGGCCTTCACGCGGTAAGCCCAGGTCACGAGGGGCGGCCGTGATCGATCGCAATTTCATCGCTGAGGACAACCGGACGCGCAGTGCGGCGCTGCAGAGCGACTACGCGGCACTTGGCGCCTCGCTCGAGCGTCGTGGCCTCAACATCGAAAGTATCACGGCCGCGGTGTCCCGTTTCGCAGTCGCCATTCCGTCGTGGGGGGTGGGCACTGGCGGAACACGCTTCGCGCGCTTTCCCTGTCCTGGCGAGCCGCGCGGCATCGGCGAGAAGCTGGAGGATTGTTCGGTCATCCACGGGCTGACGCGGGCGACGCCAACGGTGTCGCTGCACCTGCCTTGGGACCGAAGCGACGACTACACGGGCCTCGGAGAACGCGCCGCGGCGCTTGGGCTTGCGTTCGACGCAGTGAACTCCAACACGTTTCAGGATCAGGCCGGCCAACCACACTCCTATAAATACGGCAGTCTCACCCATACGGACCTTGCCGTCCGCGACCAGGCCGTCGAGCACAACCTGGACGTGATCCGCGTCGGAAAGGCACTCGGCTCGAAAGCGTTGACACTGTGGATCGGCGACGGCGCCAACTTTCCGGGCCAGCAGCATCTCGCGCGGGCCTTCGAGCGCTACCTGGAATCAGCGGCGCGCATCTATGCCGCCCTCGATTCGGACTGGCGCCTGCTCATCGAGTACAAGCTGTGCGAGCCGGCGTTCTACGCCACGGTGATTCAGGACTGGGGCACCTGTCTGATGGCCGTGCAGACCCTCGGCCCTCAGGCGCACTGTCTCGTCGACCTCGGCCACCATGCGCCCAACGTCAACATCGAAATGATCGTGGCGCGGCTCATCCACGCACGGCGACTCGGTGGCTTCCATTGCAACGATTCGAGCTACGGCGACGACGATCTAGACAGCGGATCCGTCGATCCTTATCGCCTCTTCCGCGTGTTCAACGAGCTGGTGGACGCCGCAACGCGGGTCGCGCCAGACCTGACTCCCGCATACATGCTCGATCAATCCCATAACGTGACGGACCCGATCGAAAGTCTGATGACGAGCGCGATCGAACTGCAGCGCGCGTACGCGCAGGCCCTGATCGTGGATCGCGCCCAGCTCGATTTGCATCAACAGGCTAACGATGCGCTGATGGCAGAACAGACACTCAAGCGCGCCTTCACGACGGACGTGAGCCCGATCCTGGCGCGCGCACGCGAGCGCGCCGGCGGCGCGATCGATCCTGTAGCGACTTATCGAAAGAGCGGCTATCGCGTCGACTGCACTCGCCGGCGGCCCAGTCGCAGCGCGGGCGGTTCCGGCATCATCGGATAGCGAGACGGACAAAGAGGGGGGACCGATGCGACGTCCATTGCGCCTACGAATAGCCATGCTGGCGACAGGCTGCGTGCTGCTCGCAGCCACAGTTTCGAGTCAGGCGGAACGTCGACTGCCGCCGGTCTTTGGTGCCAGGGATGCCGCGCGGGCAAGCGAGTTCGACACCCGCATCCGGACATACCTCACTCCGACGCGGGTCGTCTGGGTGTCCGACGCGACGGGTGCGCAAGTCGTCAATCCACAACGCCTGCTTACGACCGGCACCACCACCGGGCAGGCCGAACTGGTGAATCGGGATCTGGCCTCGCTCAGGAGCGACGCCAACAATCGCGGCGCAATCCTTCTCGACTTCGGCCGTGAGATCCACGGCGGCGTAAGGCTGGTCACCGGTATGTGGGAAAGCAAGCGGCCTGTGCGAGCGCGCATCCGATTCGGTGAATCGGTTTCGGAGGCCATGTCCGATGCCGGCGGCGAGAGCGGCGCGACCAACGATCACGCTATTCGCGACGATAGCCACCTCCTCCCGTGGCTCGGCACCATCGAGATTGGCTCGACTGGATTTCGTTTCGTCCGCATCGATATGGCCGAACCGGACGCGGAGCTTCTTTTGCGGGAAGTGAGCGCAGCGTTCGTGTATCGCGACGTCGAGTATCTCGGCTCCTTCCACAGCAGCGATGAGCGTCTCAACCGCATCTGGCTCACCGGAGCGTACACGGTCCACCTCAACATGCAGAACTACCTCTGGGACGGCATCAAGCGCGACCGCCTGGTGTGGGTTGGCGACCTGCATCCAGAGGTGATGACAATTTCAAGCGCCTTCGGGCACCACGACATCGTGCCACGGAGCCTCGATCTCATCCGAGATGCAACGCCGCTTCCAGAGTTCATGAACGGCATCAGCTCGTATTCGATGTGGTGGGTGGTAATCCATCGCGAGTGGTACCGTCTGTACGGCAACCTCGATTACCTGCGCGCCCAGCAGAACTATCTCCGCGGTCTGCTTCATCTGCTAATCAGCAAGACGCGCAACGGTCGCGAGCAGATCGATGGTTGGCGCTTCCTCGACTGGTCGACGGAAGGCAACGAGCAAGCCGTGGATGCCGGGTTGCAGGCGTTGATGGTTATCGCCCTGGAATCCGGTGCTGAACTTAGCGAGGCACTCGGCGACGAGAAGACCGCCGACGACGCACGCAAAGTTGTGGCACAGGCACGCCGTCACGCCGCACCGAAGACCGACAACAAGCAGGCGACGGCGCTCCTCTCACTCGCCGGCCTCGTTTCCGCGAGGAAGGCGAACGAAACGCTCTCGCAAGGCGGCGTGCGAGGGTACAGCACCTTCTACGGCTATTACATCCTTCAGGCGAAGGCAAAAGCCGGCGATTACGTCGGCGCGATGAACGCGATCCGCGAGTACTGGGGCGGCATGCTCGACCTCGGAGCGACGAGTTTTTGGGAAGACTTCGACGTCGCCTGGCTCGAAAACGCCGGTCGAATCGACGAGCTGCCGGTCGAGGGCAAACGGGACGTCCATGCCACTTATGGCGAGCACTCCTATAAGAAGCTACGGATGAGCCTCGCCCACGGCTGGGCGACCGGGCCAACCTCATGGCTCACCGAGCACGTCCTCGGAGTGCAAGTTGTGGAGCCCGGCAGCAAAACGCTGCGCATCCGCCCGAATCTCGGCGACCTATCATTCGTAGAAGGGACTTTTCCGACACCTCTGGGACTCGTGAAGCTCCGTCACACACGGCAGCCCGACGGAAGCGTGAAGACCGACATCGAGGCACCGCCCGGCGTTCGCCTGATCTACTAGGCGGTCGCGAGTCCCGCGCGCAAGATCCGGTCCACCGCCTCGGCTAAGGCTTCGAGCCCCTCGATCGTTGCCTAGATGTTCGGGGACCCCGCATGCGCTGGAACTCAGCGTGCACGATCGGCACGCCCATGACGCGATGCGTCTCCCAGAGCTGGCATGCGATTGCGTCGGCCGAAAGGCCGTCGACCGTGAAAAGCGCCAGTCCGCACGACTGCGCAGGATCGCGCGACCTGAGGATCCGCACCGACGGGAGCTTCGAAACGCAGTCCTACCAGCGCGCGCGCCGGTAGCACATGCGCGCAGCGATGCGCTCGACGACGATGGCCCGATGGAACATCACGGCCTCCGCGAAGCGTTGTAGTTCGCTGCCGGATGCGTAACGAATTCCTCGAACTTGAGACTATCTTCGCCGAACGCGACGGGTGCCGGCTGCAGCGGCCAAGTCGAGCGGCTGTTCGCCCGCCGAACGTATAAGAAGCCGGTGCCGATCGACGCGAGCAGCGACTTGTGCAGGTTGACACCGTAGTAGATGCACTCAAGGTCGCGCAGCTTGTGCGGGAAGTGCGCGAAGGCAGGGGCCCGTCGACAATAGTCTTGACGCCGCGAGCACCCGCCATGCGCGTGATCTCCCGCACCAGAAAAATCTGGCCCGCGAGGTCGTACGTGTTGCCGACCTCCACGGCCGAAGAGAACGAAGGTGACCGCCCCACCCCTCCAGCGGCGCCGGAAAATGCTGCTGCGCGGACGCGGCGGCAGCCCGTGATGCGGGGACGAGAGCGCTGAAATCAATGGACGGGCACCTTCACATCGTACTCCGTTTCGATGCGACTCGCGCGGCAAGCGCCGGTTGCCACACTATCTGTAGTTGTGGATGGCTCGCGCGGAATCGCTCGATCGCCGGCGCGCTGATCGACGTCTCGTCGAGATAGACCGTATCAAGAGACGGCATGCGCGAGAGTGAGGCCAACCCGGCGTCGGTCACCTCGGTCCCATACAGGTTCAGAGTTTCCATGTAGGGCAGATCGCGAAGCGCACGCACCGTGTCGTCCGTGGCACGAGTACCGGCGAGATTCAGTCGCTGCAGGTTCCGCAGCCGCGCGAGCATTTCAAGTTGCTTCGGATTAGCGCGTACCCCGGAGAGATCCAGCCAGACGATCTGTTCCACAAACGCCGCAAGCCAATCGATCGGCAGCGGCGCGCCCGCGGCACCGTCGAAGCGCCGCTGTACCTCGAGCAGGCCGCTGCCGGCGAACAGGAAGTTAGCCTGAAAGGACGCCCGCAACATCGCGAGAACCTTCGGGTCGGGAGCCGGTACTATGCGCGCTAGAGCAGGAGATTCGCTGCTCACGCCCATCGCACGCAGGATTCCCGCGACAATCGGCGTGGGACTCGCCGCGCGTATTGTGACGGCTTCGTCGGCGCCGCGATCGACCCACCAGAGCAGGAGCTGCCCTTCCGCTGGCGTGAGCGCCGGTCGACCACTCGGCGGCATCAAATCCTTGTGGCCTGCCGGCGCCATGATGCGCCGGACGAGCTCGCTTTCATCGGAGTCTCCGGGTACAACGGCCTTGCCGCTGTCGCCACCGCGGATCACGGACGCGAACGAATCAAGCCGCAAGCCGCCCTTCTGCGATAGCGCACCATGGCAGTCCCCGCATTTCTCCGCGAGAACTGGCTGCAGGATGCTGGAGAATACACGTGCCTTGCGCGGGTCGATGACGGCCGGAAGGCGCGCGCGAGCTTCGCCGTCGACTAGGCGCAGGGAGACGGGAATCACGCCATCCGCGGAGCCTTTGCCGATCAAGAAGAGCACCACGAGTGTCGCGGCAATGAGCGATGTCTGCCAGCTAAGGAGACGGCGGCCACCGGGCAGGATGCGCGTGAGCCCCTCGTCCGCATTGCGCATGTGATGCCAGATCGCGGCGGACGTGTGTATCAGAAGAAGGCCGCAGAGACCGTACGCCAGGAGTCGATGGGTTCCTTCCGCCATATCTCCCAGCGATTGATTTCCAGAGAGCGCACCCGGCCAGGGAAGAAAACCGAACAGCGGCATAGGGGTGGTTGCCGAGGAGCTCGCGACAAACATCCATCCGATCGCCGGTACCGCAATAAGCAGCACGTACAAGAGCGCGTGAGTCGCCGCGGCGGCTCGTCGCTGCCACGGATTGCTTGCCAGGGGCGCAGGCGGGCGATGGATAGCACGTAAGCTAATACGCAACAGAGTCAGGAACAGTATCGCCATGCCGACCGACATATGCAGGGTGAACACGCGCTCCCGCTCGCCGCCACCAACGTCGGCCATGCGTAAACCCAGCGCTACGGCGAGCGCAATTGCTGCCGCGGTCAGCCAGTGAATCGCGATCGTCGTGCCGGCATAGGCCGTGCCCGCTTCCCGGAGCGGGACGGTCGACCAACGCCATTGAGGGAGGTGCAAGCGGGATCTCATCGAACCATCAGGCGAGTATGGGTTCGATCACCTTGCCGGCCACGTCGGTCAGCCGATAGTCGCGACCCTGGAAGTAGTAGGTGAGCTGCTCGTGGTCAAAGCCAAGCAGGTGCAGCACCGTGGCATGGACATCGTGCACATGCACGGCGCCACTGATCGGATCGAAACCCAGCTCGTCCGTCGCGCCGTACGTAAAGCCGGGCTTCAATCCGCGTCCGACCATCCAGATGGTATTCGCATACGAGTGGTGATCCCGCCCCACCATCTCCAGATCAAATTTACCGCCCTCGCTCACTGGCGTGCGGCCGAACTCGCCTGCCCAGATGACCAGCGTGTCGTCCAGCAGTCCGCGCTGCTTGAGGTCAAACACCAGCGCAGCCATCGGCTTGTCGATCTTAGGGCAGAGGGACAGCAGACCCGAGCGCAATTTCTGGTGGTGATCCCAGCCGGCGATGTCGTTGAGCTGCACGTAGCGTACGCCGCGCTCGATCAGGCGCCGTGCGAGCAGGCAGTTGTTGGCGAACGAGGCCTCCGCCGTCGTGCCCTAGAGTTCGTGGACATGCTTGGGCTCACGCCGGATGTCTACAGCATCGGGCACAGCAGCCTGCATCCGGTTCGCGAGGCGGTACCGCGCGATGCGCGCTTGAATCTCGGGATCGCCGAACGCCGCATGGTTTATCGAATTGAGGCGGCTGATCGCCTCGACGGTCTCCTGCCGGTCACGGGCCGTGAAGCCTTTGGGATCGGAGAGGTTGAGGACTGGATCGCCCGTCGGCCGAAGCCGCACGCCTTGGTTGGCGGACGGCAGGAATCCGGCACCATAGGCTTCCCTACCGAGAACACCGTCAGGATCTCCTGACGTGAGCACGACGTAGCCTGGTAGATTGGGGTTCTCCGTGCCTAGAGAGTGTACGGTCCAGGCACCAAGCGTCGGGCGTCCGACACGGGCATGTCCACAGAGCATCATCAGCTCTGCGGGGCCGTGATTGAACTCGTCCGTCTTCACGGCCTTCAGAAAAGCGACCTCGTCGACCGCCTTGGTGAAGTGAGGTAGCAGCTCCGATACCCACGCACCGCATTCTCCGTGCTGCGCGAAGCGGAACTGCGGCCCGAGAATCCGAGGCTGAGATTCCGGAGACACTGCAAGGAAGGTCTTACCCTTGAGGAAGGATGTCGGGCACGGCTTGCCGTGGAGCTTCTCGAGCATGGAATTGTAGTCGAACAGCTCCAACTGTGAAGGTGCACCGGGCAGGTGAATGTGAATGACGCGCTTCACGCGCGGCACAAAGTGAGCCGCGAGCTCTCGCGCGGGCGTCTGGCGAGAAGCTGCGGCGAGAGGACCGCCGCCGAGTGCCAGCGCACCGAGGCCGGCAATGGACTCCTGAAGGAAACGTCGCCGGGACGCACGATCGATTGACATCGGCCTACTCCTTCGTCAGCACGGCATCGAGGTTCAAAATGACATTTGGAGCTGCCCCGCTTCCGTGGACAGTTTAGTGTCTTAGTCCTGTGATCTTTTCTTCATGCTGCCCTGCTGATCTTA
>ENA-ORBV01009202-ORBV01009202.1-microbial-mat-metagenome-genome-assembly--contig:-NODE-9202-length-16310-cov-25.978501_pt1 | contig 16310 bp, 6 predicted proteins | sample MGYA00237777_ERZ505514 | MGnify/ENA primary metagenome ERZ505514 (study PRJEB26160, sample SAMN06269048) | microbial mat metagenome | isolation source: Oligotrophic lake microbial mat | place... | reverse complement strand
GCTTCCGCCGCCAGGCGAAAAACGACGAGCACGGGATTGATCGCCGGTTGCAAAACTGTTTGACCGACAGTCCGCTGCTTCGCTGCTCGTCAACGATCCGCGCCCACTTCTCTCTCGCCGATTCTGATGGTGTCATCCCGACAACATGCCACGCCCAATGCGCAGCGCGAAGATGCGGATGGCGTAGCGCTTACACGCGGCTTGAACCCCAACGACTCCACGACGCAGCATGAGTTGAAGAGCGTGCCCGGCAAGTTCAGCGCGGTGCATCTGCTGTGCCTGATGTACGTGGCATTCAAAATCATCGCGCCGGACGAGACGATTGGATTTGATCTCTCAGCAGAATATCAGAGCGCGATGGCCATGCACCGCCGACCTAGCTCGGAGATGTCATCGGGCAGATGTGCGAAGAATATTTCTATCTCACGGGCGGTGCGCCAGGACGCGCGGCGAACGCTTCCTTCCTCATGAACGAAAGCTGCCCAGTCCTCGCCGTCGCCGTCGACGCAGCACCGCCCCAGCCGCGGCGAGCAGCAGCATGCCGGCGCCGGGTTCGGGCGTCGCGATCGAACCCGTGCCGACCACCGGAACTTCGTTCGTGAAATCGCTGTAGCCGATTTCGGCGTTGGTGATGGCCACGTTGTAAAAGTTTGTCATCGCGTTTCCGGAAAGTTGAAAGTTGATGTTGACCAGCGTCGCCGTCGCACCGCCCGCCAAGGGCACCGGCGTGAAGAAGGTAAAGCCATTGGCGAATACGCTCACGGTAACGAAGCTTAGCGCGGGCGGATTCAAGCCCACCCCCGAACTCGGGAAGATATTGTTGCTTGCCCCAGTGAGCTGCAGATCAGACGCCGGAAACGCCGGCGTAAAGTTCAACTTGAACTGCCAGCTAACCAGGTTTACCGAGGTTACGGCATTATTAGTCAGCGACAGGTTCAGGAAGAAATTCTGCGGACTGGCCGATGGCGCCAGACTCACCTCGCTCACGTCCAGCGTGACATTCGCATTCGCCGGGGTTTCTGCCAGCCGCAGCGAAGCGACCAAGCCCAGCGCCAGCGCCATCACGGCCACGGCATCCGGATTATTCTTTCTTCGAGAGAACATCATTCACCGTCGATTTCTTTTGAGTTACCGGATCAGATCCTTCGTGGAAGCATTGGCCGTGCCGCGCTAATTGATAACCTCGTTCGAAAAGATTTCGGAAGCCAGGCTGGTTTCGTTATGGGATTCCAAGCCAGGCTTCCTGAACAGCACCGTGCTGATCCGCTCGGCAAAGGTAACGCCTGCGCTTTCGTCGATGCCCCTCACGTGAATCCCTGTGCTGCGGATCCCCGGTGCCGACACGAGGCGTCGGAATGACAGCGTCAGCAGATCGGCGTTGAGTGTTCCCACCGGCACGCCACCGTAGATGGCGATCCGGATACGGCCCGGTTGGTTGAAGTTACCCAGAATCGTCAGCCCCAGCGAAGATGCCAGCGCCGTCGGCCGCATGCCAGTGACAGCGTCGATGCCCAAGGCCGCCGCGTCATAGTTGACATCCAGTGTAATTGCCGGTGGCGCGCCCTGCGGATGCGTGGTGCTGACACCGACGGTCATCGTCGCTGCGCCGCCACGGTCGCCGGCGATCGTTTGTTGCACCAGCAGGCCAGGCGATTCAGTTACGATCGATGTGCGCGGCGCAACAAGCGGCGGCGGATTGTTGGGCACCAGCGGCGAATTGATGCCGATGGCTTCCTGCGCGACTTGAACAGCGTCGAACGTGGTGATCGATCCACTGTTGTTGACGTCGCCGATGATGGTCGAATCGGTGTTGGCGTAAGCCGGGAAGCTATCGATCAGGAGGATGGCGGCAAACGAAATTGCCGCTGCATCGATCGTGGTGTAGGTCTGGCTTCCATTGGCGTCGCCGACGAATGCCGCAGCATGGACGGCGGTGTCGCCGATCGCCGGCACTGTGACGAAACCCTGCGAAACTTCGACATCTTCGATGCGGATCGCTTCGTTTCTACCGTAGGTGGCAGCGCCGGGAACACTGGCGACGATCTTGAGCACCTGCCGCGAACCACCCAACAGACCACCCGGCGACGGGTTGAACGCCGACACTTGGATTTCGCCCGGCGAGATCGTGTTTGTAAACACGGTCCAACCGGCGTTGTCGGCGCCGGCGGTGATCGATGAAATCGAGAGAAGATTCGGGTCGAACCGCAACGTGAACTCGATGGCGTTGACATTCAATGCATCACTAAGCGTAACAGGCAGATCGACTGCCGTGGCGGGGATATCGACATCCTGTCCGGGACCTCGCGTGAAGTCGGCGATACGAATGACGCGGCTCGGCGGGGCCGCGACGGTCGGTGACGCTATGTAGTCATCGCCTGGATTGTTGTCGCTGTTGCCGTCGAGCTGATCGCCCGGGGTCGCGTCAGCGTCGACAAATGCCACTGCGCTGCCACTCTCTAGCGTAACAATGTATGCGCCGCCGGCGAGCACGCCTCCGGTTGCAACCCAGGAAAGTGTGTCGGAACCAGTGAAGATAAGCGAACCCTTCAGGGGGTTGCCGCCCAGCGTCACCAGCACGTCCGGCGAAGCGCCGTAGAGATTGACGACCGATTGGTTGTACGGCCGGTTGAATGTGATGTCGAAGCCGCTGGGCGTCGTGCTGACCGAACTGACGCGGAACGTCACGGGATTGACGGCGACCAGCGTTGTGGTCTCGAAGAAGCCGCCGTCTTTATCCATGATTCGGCTCTTCACGTTGATACTGGGCGCCACCGTGAACGAACCCGGAACATTGGTGAACGAACTGGCCACACCCGAGCCGTAGATCGGTGAACCCAAATCCCAAGTGCCGTTGTTGTCGAAGTCGTAAGCATACCGGAACGAGGTCGCATCGATCGGCGACGGATCGCCCTGTGCAATCCAGGACACCAACACCGGATCGCCGGCATTGACCGGCCCGCCGTTGGTCAGGCTGCCGAATGGGTTGAGATTGTTGACGTCAATCGTGAGCGTACCGACGCCGTTGTAGATCCCCTTGGTGCCGTGCGTGGCCGACGCAATGATCGTGCGCGCCGGCGAGGCCAAGCCGTCGTTGTAAGTGTGGTTGAGCAACAACGACCCGGTCTTGATCGTGGCCAGCTCGCCGGCGGTGAGAGCTTGAAGAACGCCGTCACCCCAATTGATCTGCATCGAAGTGATGGCGGCGACGTCGCCCGCGCCCGGATCGACCAGTTGGCCGAGGTTAAGCGAGTACGAGCCGCCTTCTCCGACACTGGCGGCGCCAGTGAACGCCGAGGTCGGCGCGACATCGCTAACGGTCACGGATTGGTTGTAATTGGTAAAGCCGCCATTGTCGTCAAGAATCCGCGCGCCGACGTTAAACGTCGTCGGCGGGCCCGGCGGAACGCGGTTGCCGTTGGCCAGCGCCGCGATCATTGCGGTGTTGGCCAGGAAGCTGTTCGAGACGTTGGAACCGCCGTAGGTTCCATCGCCGCCGCCGTTGGCGACGTCAAACCCGTCTCCGAAGGTGCCGTTGCCGTTGATATCGAACGCATAGCGGAAGCCGGCTGCGGTGTCGTCGACCGACGGATCGGTCGGACTTGTCAGACTCCATGTGTACGTGCCGGAGGCGTTTTCGTTGATGGGAGTAGGGGCGTTCAACACGGCGGTCGGGTCTACGTTGTTCACCGTGATAGTGACATCATCGAACGCGGTGTTGCCGGCAAAATCGGTCACTGTGTAGCGAAACGTATATGTACCATTGTCGGCCGGGGCATAGCTGTAGTTGTCCGTGTTTACGGGCAGGCCGAGTTCGGCGTTGATGTCTTGCGAAGGCACGGTGCTGCTCACCAGCGTCCAGCTACGGAAGTGGCCAAGACCGGTGTCGGTGAAGGAACCGAGCAGATTGACCAACGCGCCTTCGCTGACGTTCTGATCGCCGCCGGCGTTGGGCACGGGAGTTGTGGTATCGACGGCACCGTGCTGAAACCCGTCCAGGCCGGTGTTGGAGTCGATGCCGTCGGTGAACCACGGCACGATGGTGATCGGGCCACCAGTTGAGTTGACTTGCACACCCTTGGGCGAACCCGGCGAGTTGTTGAATGCGCTGGTCGGACCGTTCGCGCTACCCCACCAATTGCTGGCGACGTTAAGCGCCATGGCTGACGCGTTCACCAGACCCACAAGCGACGGGCTGCCGGTTTGTGTAGCAGAATTGTCCGGCGGTGTGAATGCATCGGTGAAGCTGTTGGTATCGAGTGTGATCGTTCCGGTCGCGCTGGCCCCAACGCTGACCGCGGTTGCATTGTCAACGAAGAAGTTGTTGGTCATCGAGACGTTGGTGCTCGTGCCGGTAGCCACGACGCCGATCGTATTTCCAGTCAGTGTGTTCGCCACAATGCCGGCCGAGGACGAACTGCCCGTGACGGCGATACCCGCGGTGTAGCTAGTGATCGAGTTTGCCTCGCCGAGCGTTGTTCCGCCGATGGTCGCGCCACCGTTGGCGTCAACATTGATTGCCGTTCCGGCCGAGCTGGCGAAGCTGTTGCCCTTGATGATGTTGCCGGTGCGGTTCACATATAGATCGACCGTGTTCGCGCCCATCGTCGCACTATTGAACGTATTGCCCGTGATGGTGTTGTTCGCGCCGCGAGCGCGGAGACTGGTTGCGAAACGTGTCGTCGTTCCGCTAAAGGCGTTTCCGGTAAAGGTTGAACCGATGGCATCGATCGTTACAAGAGTGTTGCCCTGCTCGCCGCCGCCATTTGTACCGCCGGCGGTGCCGGTGATCTGGTTGTTGGTGAATGTGATGTTGCTGGTCGAGGTTGAGCCCGAACCGGCACCCATTGCGACAAGCTGTCGAGGAACATTAGGCGTGGTGAACTGGTTGGCAAAACCGGTGTCCGCCGGCGTCGGACCAACGAATGTCTGGCCGGAGAAGATGTTGTTGTCGATGACAAAGCCGGTGACAGTCAGGCCAAACTCGCTGACCAGACCGAGATCGCCATTGGCAACCACCTCGTTCGATCGAATCTCCGCGCCACTGTGATTGCCTTGGAAGTAAAGGGCCGCGTTCTCGATGCCCGGGCTGCCGTTGTCGATGCCCACGATCGTAAAGCCGTTTCCAGAAGCGCCGCCGATGTTCACATCCGTTGAACCGCTCGAAACTTGCACCGTTCCGAACGCGCCGACACCGCTGACGCCTTGGATGGTGGTCGTGGCGCGACCAGTAGATGAGAGCAGGGTGACATCTTTGCCGATCAGCACATTCTGCGTGTAAGTGCCCGGCCCGGCGTAAACCGTGCCGACACCCGCCGCAAGAACATCAATCGCGCGGTTGAATGACCCTTCACCAACCAGGCCGGATTCGACCGCGTCGGTGACAAACGAGCGATTGTTCTGAACGTCTACGAATCCCTTGTAAGTGCCGTGCGTGGGATTGAGTTTGTCGGGGTAGTGCAGGACGCGATCTTCCACCGCGAGCGCCTGGCTAATCGTGAGCGAACCGGCCGCGACGGGCGATCCGGCGAAGTCCCAGCTCGTGCCCGTTGCATCAAGCCGCAGGAACGTGACGGCGTTGTCCGGCGCGATTTCAATCTCATGCCGCTGTGCACTGGCACCGGCCAATCCGCGGAAGCGCGTGTTGCCGAGGTTGAACGCTGACGGCGCGCCCAAACTGCCGAGTCCAACTGCATCGAACCGCAATGACGCGCCGAAGGTGCTCCAGATTTCCGACGTCGCGCTGCCGAGAGCGACATTATTAAAACTGAGGCCGCTCAGATTCGCGTAACGCTGGATGCCCAGCATCTGATTGCGGTAAGAGCCGCTGATATCAACATCAGTCAAGCTAACGGTGCCAATCGGCTGCACACCAGCACCACTACCAATGCCGCGAAGCTGGATGCCCTGGCGTGCATCGTTGCCGGTGTTGGTTACGTCGACGTTGTTGAGCGTTACCGCGCCGTTGAATTCAAAGATCTGAATCGAGCCCGAACCACCGCCGCCGCCGTTGCCGACTTCGTTGAAGTTGGTGTTGGTGATCGAGACGCTGTCGACCGACAAGCCCGTGCCGGAGTTGCCGAAGACCGCAACGCCGTTCTGCGAGTAGTTTGTGAACGTCGAGCGATTGACCGTCAGGCTGGCGAAATCGGCGGATGCGTTGACCAGCACGCCAACCGAACCGGCGTTGGCAACACCATCGAAAGCAATATCCGCGATGGTCACGGTGTCGGTCGGATTCGTGGATGTTACCGTGACCGAATTCGCGCCGGCCGCCTGCAGCGTAACGATCGGGGTAGGACCGTTGCCCTGGCCGTCGATGGTGATCGACTTGCTGATGTTGATGACTTCGGAGTATGTCCCCGATTCGACATTCACCACATTGCCGCTGCTGGCGGCATCGTGGCCGCGTTGGATCGACGAATCGGTCGAGCCGCCGCCCGGGGCCGTCACGAACAGGTTGTTGGCGACCCAAGTGACAAGACCCGTAGTCACCGCCAGATCCGTATCAACGCGATGGTGCATCGCGTCTTCGATGCGGTAGTCGTCGGTCAGGCCTTCAAAGTTGCTCGAAGTGTATGCCGTAAGATTGAAGTTCTGCGTGCTGAGGTTGTCTATGAAGAAACTGTTGCCGCCGAAGGTGTTGCCCGCACCGATGGTCACCGCGCCGGCGTCAGCAGCTATTTGCAGATCGATGCTGTTGTCGTTGCTGTTGCCGGCTTGGTCGAAGTTGTTGCCGGAAACCGTTCCACCGCCCCCGGTGCGATAGCGCACACCGATCGTGTTGTTGTAGATCGCGTTTCCGGTGATGTTGGTTGTGCCGCCGATGACATCAATGCCGACGGCGTTGCCGGTGATCGAAGCATTGTTGCCGCTGATGGTGGTCGAGCCATTCGCACGGATTGCGGTGTTGAAACCGCTCAGGCTGTTGTCATCGACCAGGTCATCAATGGTAACGACCGATCCAGCGCCAATGTCGATGCCCACGCCTTGAGCAAGCATCGAACCGGTGTTGGCCAGCGTGTTATCGGTGAAGTGCGCGACTCCGTTCGATTGGAGCAACGCACCGGTCGCCACGTTGTCCAGGGTGTTGTTCACCATTTCAACCGGCAGGTTGCCGGCGAAGTTGGACCCGGCGATCCATTGGAATCCGATGTTGGCACCATCCACAGAGTTGCCCGAGTATGTGACGGTAGAAGTTGCACTGGAGTGCGATGTCACGCGGACTGCCCGTTGAAGATTTACATTCGGGTCGTTGCCGACGTTGAGGTTATTGAACTGGTTGTTGCTGACAGTGATGTCGCTGAGGTGGCCGTGCGCATTTTCCCAGATGCCGAGAATCACTTGCGGGTTGGTGTTGTCCTGCGCCTGGGTGACATTGATGATGTTTCCGGTGATTAACAGCCCGTCGTACACGTCGCCGCCGCTGGTGTTGGATTGCATACCCACGGAGGTTGAGAAGTTCGGCGCGGCGCTGACACCGTCGCCGGCGATCTCGATGGTGTTATTCGAAATCGTCTGATTCTTTCCGAACGAATAGTGAATGCCGATGTTCTGGTTGACATCCACCGGTGCCACGGTTGCGTTGAGGTCGGTTGGGATTCGGATGAAGTTGTTGGTGATCGTCGTTCCTTCGAACGCGTCGCTGCCGCCCGCGCCGTTGAACATGCCGATGGAGAGATCGAAATCGACGATGCGCAGATTGGAAATCGTCCAGTTTTTGTTGTCGCCGCCGCCGAAATTAAAGACGCGTTCGAGATTTCTGCCGGAAAGATCGCCGGGACCCTTGATTTCGGCCGTGCCGGGGCCACCGGGGGCGGTGAACAGAATGTTGTCCAAGCCCACTGGAACGGTGAGCGTGTAGTTGTCGCCGGTGGTGCCGACCAGGCCGTCGTTGCCGGTGGCCCAGGAGGCGGCGGCATTGAGTTCGGTCCAATCAAAATTGCCGATGAGGTTGATCGAGTAACCGTCTCCCGCCGCGGCGAGGGCGTTGGCGATCCGGGTGTAGTCGTTGTCGGTTGGAGTCGGGGATGCTGCCGGGGAGACGTAGATGGCGTTGCCGGCGACAAACGTGACCAGCCCGAGGGTGGCGTTGTCATTCTTGTGGAACACTTTGGCTTCCAGCGCCGCAAGCTGTGCCGGTGACATGACGGCCGGCATCTGCAGACCGCCGCCGACATCGTAGTTGTTGTCGCCGCCGCTTAGATCCTGCGCGAACGGCACGGGCACATACGGCGTGCTGCCGGCCGCAGGGTGCGGCGCGGTGTTGGTTGTTGTGAGGCGGATGAAGTTCGTGAGATTTGGGCTGAAGTTGTTGGCCAGCGGCCCGGCGCCGCCGAGGGTGATCGGGCCGAAACCCGAGCCTGTGGCATAAGCGTTCTGGAAATCGAGTGCGCGGCCGGTGGCGCCGGCAGCGCCGATGAAGTCATTGCCTTGCACGGTGAGGCTATTGTCGGCCAGGCCGGTCAGACCCGAGTTGGTCGGGTAGCCCGTGGACATGATCACGTGCGAGTAATTTGCCATACCCGCGACGGCGTTGAAGTCGTTGTTGGTGACGCTCACGCCCTTGGAGCCGCCGCTGAAGATTCCGACGGTGCGGACGAAGAAGTCGTTGTCGTCGATAGTTACCGTGCCGGCGGTATTCGCCTTCACGATTACCGCTTGGGCGAAGCTTGGTACGCCGAACAGCGTGAGGTCGGGCTGGGTGAAGGTGTTCTGAGTGACGTTGACAGTCGACGAGAATCCTCCGCTGCTTACATCAAGCCCGGCTGCGTTGAAGTTGTTGTTCTGGACGAGTGTGGTGCCGGCAAGCGACGCCGCCACCAGCAAATCCTGGGTGGAACTTCCGTTAAAGTCGTTCCCGAGCGCCGCGCTTCCGCCGCCGACGGTCGCGTTCATCTGATAGAGCCATACGCCGCGCGCCAAAGCCGAGGTACTGAGGCCGGCACCGGTGGTGTTGAACGAGTTATTCTGAATCGTCGCCGTGTACGCCGGCCCGACGGAACCGATGAGCGCAATACCGGCCGAGCGCGTATTGCCGACCGGGGTGACCAGCGAGGCCGGTGCAAGATTTGCCGAGGTAAACGTGCTGTCCTTAACGCTGATTCCGGAGAAATTGCCCAACGTGTAATCGCCGTAAACGCCTGCTGAAACGAACGGCTGGGGCATGCTGAAGTTCAGGTTTTCGATGGCAACATTCTGCGCTGTGACGGTTAGGAGCTTCTGATTTGATCCTGCCGTGCGCGTGATTGTCGGGCTGCCGATGCCCTTGATGGTGACGGCCTGGCTGATTGTACCGGTTTCGTTGTAAACGCCGGTGTCGCGTACCTTTACGGTGCCGCCACTGGTTACCAATCCCGCGGCCTCATGGATGCGGCCGACGGCACCGGTTTGGCTGCCTTCAGCAGTGGTATTGAGCGTGGAAAAGTCGCCTTGGAATCCGAAGTTCGCGGGTTGAGTATCGGCACCAACTTCGAGGTACGGAGTAATGTCAAAATTCGCGGATGCCGGGCCGAGCACATCGGGCTGGCCGCCGGGCGCTACTGCGGTACCACCAAAGACAACCGGAATCTGTGCCGCATAGCCGGGTTCGGCGCTGTTTGCGATCGATACAACCGGCGTCGATGTGCCGAACCAGTTAGAACTGAAATTCTTCAGATTCGTCGTTCCTGGCGCAGGAAGTGAGCCGCCGGATTGGCGATCGACAATCTGGCCGTACCAATTGCCGCTGAGATTGTTATTGCTGAACGTCGAGTTCAGAGCCGTTTGAACGGGTGTATTTGTTCCGCCACTGGCGTCCAGGAATAAGACACCCACGGTGAAATTATCGTTGATGTTGTTCTCAACAACAGCCATGTTGTCCGTCTGATTGCGGAAAATCAGCCCGGTACGATTGCTGGTAATCGTGTTGTTGGTGATCGTGTGGCCGTTGCTATTATTTATGTCGACGCCGGTTCGATTTCCTGTGATTGTGTTGTTGTGCAGGTTCAGGCCCGTGATTGAAAGGCCTTGCACGGTGACACCGCCTGAGTTCAGCCCGGCGTTATTCCAATCGGTTGGGTTGTTTCCCTCCCGTGTGATGGTGAAGCCATAAATCTCCACATTGTTCGCTATAACGGAGACTGTGCTGCCGCTGCCTCCGATGGCACCACTGACCGTCGCGACACCATCCTCTTCGCTGCCGATTAGATCAATTGTCTTGTTGACGTTGACGTCTTCGATGTAGGCGCCACCGAGTACGTGGACGTTCCCACCGCTCGTAACGGCGGCGATGCCGTCGTTGACGGCAGCGAACGCATCGACTCCAAATGTCTTTCCGACGACACTTCCCTTGCTGACGATGTCGCCACTACTTGGCCCGACCGGGCCGGTGTCCGGGCCCATGATGTTCCAGGTGTCGTCCACGTAAACATCGTTTGCGACAACCACTGTTACAAACAACGTGCCGGTGCTTACCCCGCCGAATCCATCCGTGATGCTGAACGTCGCCGAATCGTTGCCGAGCGAGCCGCTGCTTTTGTAGGTCACAAGGTTGGCATCAAGATCGGCCTGCGTGAACGACGAAACATCAAGGCCGCTCTTCTGCATCGTTCCGAACGCCGGCGCGCCCGTAACGGAATAGGTCAACTCGGCGGCCGTGTTGTCGGCATCCGTGGTGTTGAGCAACGCCGCGGTTATCAGCCGGTTCCCGTTCTGAACGACTTGCGCGCGGCTGCCGGCGGTCGTGCCTTCGGTTGTTACCGGTGTGATGTTCGCGTCGTAGCGCGCGACCGCCACATTATTCCCGGCCTTGCCCGCGACCGTGAGCCGACGGGTTGATGCGGTTCCGCTGTAGGCAATCGCGTTGGCGTGGTCGCTCCCGGTACCCAGATCCGTGGTGACGATTCCGCCGATGCCGAAGGTGGTGTCCAGTGAACCGTTGGTGTTATAGCGCACCAGCGTGACATCGGTGCTGCCGCTGACCAGCGACTGGCCGGCTACCACGATACGATTGTCGTACGACTGCATGGCGATGCCATTGGCCTGGCCGCCGGAGTTTACGGTTGTTGTGGCGATGCCGTCGCCGTCAAACGAACCATCCAGCGCTCCCGCGGTGGAGGTGAATACGACGGCGGCGAATTTCCCGCCGCTGGTCGCCGAAGCAATGATTCGGCCTGTGCCGTCAATCGCAACGCCGCTGCCGACGTCGACGCTGCCCGAGCCGATATCGACGACTTTCTTCCCGTCGCCATCAAACGAGGCGTCGAGCGCGCCTGCGACTGTATATCGTGCGACCGCCAGGTCACTGTCCGATGTGCCTACGACGACGATTCGATCCGACGAGTCTATTGCAACCGACGCGGCCTGATCTTCGGTTCCGGTGCCGATATCGGTCGTCACCTTTCCGGAGGTGCCGAAGGTGCCATCGAGCGCCCCGGCTGCGGTAAATCGGGCCAACGCGAAGTTGCCGCCACTTGAGCCGACGGCGATGATTTTGCCGTCGCTTTGAAGGGCGATCGCAAAAATCTGGTCGGCGCTGGTGCCCGCAAAATTGGTGACCGTCGTGCCACCGGTGCCAAAGCCAGCGTCAAGCGAGCCGTTGGGCAAGTAGCGGGAGACGACGAAATCGAGATTGTTGGCGCCGTTAAAGAAGAAGCCGCCCACCACGATTTTCCCGGCGTCGGGGCCGCTGGGGATGATCGCAATGGCCTGCGCCTGCGCCGACGAACCAATGGCGGTGGTTACCAGACCGTCGCCGTCGAACGTTGAATCGAGGCTGCCATCCGTGAGATAGCGTGCGAGTATAAAGGACGAGCCGCTGTCGCCTGCGACAACGACGCGATTCGAGCCATCGATGGCGATCGCGCGGGCAGTGTCGGTTCCGCCGAAGTCGGTGAAAACCTTGCCATCTGTGTCGAAGCCCGTGTCAAGCGTACCCGAGATGAGCCGCCTGGAATCGAGCGATTCAACGACCGGCCGGACAACAGCCGCCAGAATTTGACGACGGTGAAATGCGGATTTCCGCGAAATGTGCGCCGATTGTTGGTGAGATCGAAGGCTGCCCATGATTTCTCCTCCCGCGATTCTGCGTGCGGACATCCGGTTGGATGCCTGCCCTGTTTCGCTGCGACAAGCGTCGCAGTGTTACTAATGCATTACTACTTTCGAATTGAGCAGCACCGATTTCCGCTCAATCCGCGATTCTGCAGAGCACAATTGGCTCCCGGAGAAAGTCGGCCGCCGTACGTCACACCGACTTGCACCGCAGCGAACAATTGAAAAGCCGTAGATTACGAACGGCCCAAGAATTGATCGTTCCGCTTAGGAACTGAATTTCCCCGTGCCCCAACGAACTGCTTCCTCGCTCCGTCAGATGAATGTATTGGGCGAGGTCAGCCAGCACGAAGCATTTGCGAACCCAATAAGATCAGGAACGAACGTACCCGAAGGCTTGTAGAAGTTGCAACCGGACTAAAGAGGTTGCCTTAACAGCTATTGGCGACGCCTGAATTGTGGAGAATGAATCGGCGCGTCGGTGACTTCGCTTGATCGGGTGAGCAAGGAAAAGGTTGCCGCGGCAGGCGATTCACGACAGGGCAAACGCATGTAACGAGCGGCGAGCGTCAGCGAACCGATTCCAGCAACAATGCGAAGGATTCCCGCAAAAATACATCCGGTCGCTGACGCTCGCGGCTCGTAAATCGGGGCACATGCGATTGCCCTGCGATTCACGAGCGGAGGCGTCGAAAACACTTGACCACGGCGACGGCATCGGATAGCCTGTTCGGGTCGTTGTGGGTCAGAGCAAAATCGGCGAGACGACGCTAATCAGTTATAATGGGTGAAGACTCGATTTCACGGAAGGGGTTTAAATGCCGGGGATAAGTGCGCTTTCGCTTCGAGACGTCAGAGCGGTTGCAGCCGAAATCATCAATGCCAGTTCGTTGCCGCCGAATTCGGCGGAGCTTCAAGAGAAGCTGCTTTCCTCGGTTTCAAGGCTCTTGGGAGCATCCGGTGCAATCGCCTGCGCCATCCATGACCTGCTGCCAGGCAGACTCTGGCGCGCGTCTCGAATCGATCAGGTCGGGATGGACAAGAGCCTGCGGCTAATCCTCGACTACCAGGAATTGGAGCTGCGCGACGACCCTAGCGAGCATGTCTTTCGTCAACTGGACGGTTCGCATGTTGTGGCGACGCGACAGCAGCTTGTGCCTGATGATCAGTGGTATAGTTCGCCCCATGTGATGGAAGTTCGGCGGGCGTGGGACGTCGATCATTGCCTCTATTCGATGATATATCTGGACGAACCCGGCAGGGCCAAAACGCTCGCCGTGTTTCGCCCCTGGGGCGATAAAACGCCTTTTTCCGTCCGTGACGCCGCGCTACTTGAGGTGCTTCATTTTTCAATCGTCCGCATAGAGAACGCTCGGAAGCAAGGTTTCCAGTCTGGTTTCGGGCGATCACACACGCAGTTGTCTCCGCGCGAAGTCGAAGTGCTCGCTTCACTCCAGCAGGGGCTGAGCGAGAAAGAAGTCGCGGCAGAATTGCGCATGAGCGTCCACACGGCTCACGCTCATGTGGCTTCGCTTTACCGAAGTTTCAACGTCCACAGCCGAGCCGAGTTGCTCGCCCACACCCTTGGCCCCGCGAGCGAGGTTTTTTCTCAGCAATCCGGCTGATTTGTCGAACGCCTCGTGGCGGCTGCGGACTGGTCCGCAGCGCCGCGCTCAGCCGCGCGACGTCTTCGCGGTAGCGGCTTAGTCGTTCCTGGATCGGTCGATCCAGCGGCTCATCCCCGGTCATGCTTTCGATCGCGGAGACGATCCGGCGCTGGCGGCGCTTCAGTTCCTTCTACAGCGACGCGCGATCGGTACTGCCATCTTCCTGCTCGGCAGCGCGCTTTGTCAGCGCCCGCTCGACCGCGCCAGAGACATCAGGATGATGGTGAGCGTTACGCGAGCTACACCGCCGCCGTTTGATCGTGTTGGTGTGCTTGGAGTTGAAGCCACCGATCAGGCAGCCAATTGTCGAGTTGACTGATCGGCGTCGTCGGCAGGTTGGTCAGCAGTTGCGTCAGGTACAGTTGCGGGTCGATGTTGTGGCGGCGGGCGGTGCTGGTGAGGCTGCTCAGGACGGCCGCGGTTTGGCCGCCTCGTTCGTTGCCGACGAACAGGCTGTTCTTGCGGTTGAGCGCGATCCGCTTCATCTCCCGTTCGGCCAGGTTGTTGTGTGTGCCTTGCTAAGGCACGTTGAATCCGTGGGTGAGAGTCCCACCCGGCGATGCTCGTCCCAGCCGGAAGCACTTGGGGCGGTCCAGGAGGCGACAAATGGACTGAAGCTCTTCAAGAAATGGCCCGTGAAAAGCGGGTCAGCGGTCTGTGCGGGCTGCAACGCGCAGTGAACGCCGAGCAGGCCCCGAAAAAGCCGACGTGGGAGCCGACCCGCCACAATAACGGGGAAGGCAGTCTTCGCAGGTGAAGCGGCGAGAAACGCAGCCTGTGATCCCACCGGGGTAGTGGCGGCAGCACGCACGGGAATGATTCGATGTGCAACAAGGGAAGTCTGCCGGCGGCGCTTCGTGCAACGAAGCAACGACCTGCCCGCGAGGGACGAGGTCGACCGGGGCAGATGGCGGATGGGCCCGTAGTAGCGAGGAAGCCGCGTAACGGCGGCGGAGTGAAGGGGCCCTGATTCAGAGCGAACGTGCAAAGTGGCAAGAGCCGTGTCGGGGTCATGCCCGACGAAGGGAGATTGACGTTTGAGTCTACCCACTCCACCACCAACGGTTCAGAAGCTGCAGAGTGCGTTGCAGGCGAAAGCCAAGTCCGAGCCGGGCTATCGGTTCTACAGTCTGTGGGACAAGGTCTGTGGAAAGGACGTGCTGATCGACGCCTACGAGCGCTGCCGCAAAAACGGCGGCGCACCGGGTGTGGATCAAGTGTCATTCAAGCAGATCGAGCGCTCAGAGGTGACCGTGTGGCTCGACTCGCTGCGGCAGGAGTTGATCAGCAAGACGTACCGCTGCCAGCCCCTGCTGAGAGTGTGGATTCCCAAGGCGAACGGCGGGCAGCGCCCGCTGGGCATCCCGACGATCCGGGACCGGGTCGTACAGATGGCGATGCTGATCGTGCTCGCGCCGATCTTCGAGGCCGACCTCTGCGACGAGCAGTACGGTTTCCGAAAAGGCGTGGACGCGAAGATGGCGATCCGACGGGCGTACTTCCACGTGACCGAACGGGCACTGATCGAAGTGGTAGATGCCGACCTGAGCGACTACTTCAACACGATTCCGCACGGCACGTTGATGCGGTGCGTCAGCCGGCGAATCACAGACGGCCAGGTGCTGTCGGTGCTGAAGCAATGGCTGCGCGCGCCGGTGGTCGAACTGGCAGACGACGGCAAAGAACGTCGCACGACGGAGGCCGCGGACAAGAACCGTGGCACACCGCAGGGCGGCGTGATCTCGCCGCTGCTGGCCAACCTCTACTTCCGAAGGTTCGTTCTGGCGTGGAAGAAGTTCGGCTACGAGCAGAAGCTCCAATCGCGCATCGTGAACTACGCGGACGATCTGGTCATCTGTTGCAGGCCCGGCAATGGGCAGGCGGCGCTGACGGCGTTGCGGGAGATCATGACGCGACTGGGCCTGAGCGTAAACGAGCGAAAGACCCGCATCGCGAAGTTGCCGGAGGAGTCCTTCGACTTCCTCGGCTACACGATCGGGCGATTCTACGGCAAGAACGGCAAGGCCTTCATCGGCACCAAACCATCGAAGAAGTCGGTGTGCCGGGTGCTTGGGAAGATTCACGAAGAGACGTCGAGCCGATGGAACTGGGAGCAGCCACCCGAACGGGTCGCGGAGATCAACCGCATCCTGCGAGGTTGGTGCAACTACTTCAATCAAGGCCCGGTGGCGCGGGTTTACCGACTCGTGCGAAAGTACACCGAACGACGGCTACGCAGGTGGCTGATGCGTCGTCAGCAGAGAAGTGGAACGGGATACAAGCAATACCCGGACGCTTACCTGGATGACCGGCTCGGGCTGCTCATGCTGCCCGAGTCGCGCATGGCGATGACGAAAGCGAAGGCCTGAAGTTCTGGGTGAGAGCCGGATGCGGTAAAGCTGCACGTCCGGTTCGATGAGCGGGATGTGGAAACGGAGCATGGCCAGACTCGTGAGGCACCGGCAAACGAAAGGGCCGGTCAACGGATAGGTCTGGGCCTAAACCGCCGCGCCACATCTCGACTCTACCGATCGGCACGGCACCGTCGGCGAGGAACTGGTTCAACTCCCGCCACTGGTTCAGCACGTAGTTGATCGCCAGCGTCGTCGGGTG
>ENA-ORBV01009201-ORBV01009201.1-microbial-mat-metagenome-genome-assembly--contig:-NODE-9201-length-16313-cov-8.182003_pt1 | contig 16313 bp, 13 predicted proteins | sample MGYA00237777_ERZ505514 | MGnify/ENA primary metagenome ERZ505514 (study PRJEB26160, sample SAMN06269048) | microbial mat metagenome | isolation source: Oligotrophic lake microbial mat | place... | reverse complement strand
CGGTATGCCTGCTCGGGAAGGGTGATCCGGAGCCCCCAGGGACGCATCTTCAACGTATCCGGTCAGCGCTTGCTCAGATTGCCGCCGGACAAATCTATCAGGTTAACTTGGCGCGGCGCGCGGTGTTTGAGTTGGAAGGGCGGGCCGTGGATGTGCTTGAAAAGCTGCTGGGTCGCACGGATGGGCCGTTCTGTGCCGTCCTCGCGCTGAATGAGGTAGATGTGATGGCTACGTCGCCGGAGCTTTTCTTGTCTCTATCCGGCTCCGGGGCACTCGAATCTATTCCCATCAAAGGCACACGCCCGCGCGGAGTCACGGAACGTTCCGATCAGCAGCTGCGCGCAGAACTCGCGGCTGATCCGAAAGAGCAGGCCGAGCTTGCGATGGTGGTGGATGTGGTTCGCAATGACCTCGGCCGAATCGCAACCACAGGCAGTGTGCAGTTAGCTGGTGGCTTTCAAGTGGAGAGTTTTCGTAGCGTGCACCACCGGGGTGCGCGAGTTGTGGCTCAGTTGTCGCCCACGACGACGCGGGAACAGCTCTTCTTGGCTCTGCTTCCAAGCGGCAGTGTCACCGGGGCCCCCAAATCCCGCGCCATGGAGCTGATTGCCGAGCTGGAGGCGGAGCGACGCGGTCTGTACACGGGTGCGTTCGGGATGATTCGCGAGAACGGCGGCGTGCGCCTCGGGATGGCGATCCGCACGCTCACTCGCCACCGCGAGACGGGCGAAACCCACTATTTTTCTGGGGGGGGCATCGTCGCAGACAGCGTGCCAGACCTCGAGGTCGAGGAAACCAACTGGAAATCGGCGCATCTCTCAGCGCTCGCTGGTTAGCGCCTCAGCTCTGCGGCGCGAGAAGCCTGGTGCTGGGGCGTGCAGTCATCCGCTCGTACCAGGCGCGGAGATGCGGCCTTTGTGAGGGGATCTCGGTGCCGGTCAGGCCGTGCAGGGACGGGAAGATTGAGTAGAGGGTGACATCTGCAAGACTGAGCGCGTCTCCAACCAGGAACGTCCTGCCCTCAAGGAGTTGGTCCCAGCCCTCGAGCGTCGCGAGGAGCTCGCTGATGACCTCGGCGATCTTCGCCTCGTCGCGTTTCGGTTTGAAGAGAGTCTCCGCCACGAGGGCGCCGAGCTTCGATCCGAGTTCCTTGTCAGCGCGCGCCGCCAGCATACGCGCCTCGGCGCGCCCGGCCCCGTCCCTAGGCATGAGCGGTCGCTCCGGGTAGCGGTCCTCGAGATACTCAAGGACGATCTGCGAATCCCACACCTGAACGTCGCCATCGAATAAGGTGGGTGACTTCGCGTAGGGTCCCACGGCCTCAAGCTCCGGGGGGTGCTGTGCTCTGGAAAAGAGAATCGGTTCGAAGGGCAGCTGCTTTTCCAGCAACGCGATCGACGCTCGATGTCCGAAAGGGCAGCGGTGAAGCAGGTAAAGTTGCATGGCGAAACTTGTGGCACGGGGCCCGAAGGGGATCAACCGGAGCCTTTCGACTCAGCTCCTGGAGCTCAAGTTGAGCTAGCGACGGACCTCGTTCTTTGAAAGAGCGGCTCGCTGCGAGGCGTTGGCTGGATCTGGCGCTGATGGCAGCGGCCGCTCTCCGATGAAGTGCGTGAGGTCATCGCCGTAGCCCTGTTGAGTGAGGTCGCTCCAACGAAAAGCAAAGTGCTTCCATTCTTTGGAACGCCAAGATGACCGTGGTGATCGTAGCAGCCTTCCGTGCAGCGGCAAGCCCCATGGCTTTTGCCCTTCCTGCCTGGTAGCGAATCCGTTTGACATGTACCCGTGTCAGGGGTACATGGAGTGATGCGTTCGCGTTGAGGAAGTGAATAAGCACCGGTATTGATTGGAGAGGTGACGTATGGCGAGCAAGAAGAAAAAGGTTCAGAAGCGAAAGCCAATCGATGCACGGAGGCACTTAGAAAAACTCATCGGAGGGCCTCTTACCTTCGGTCTTATGATCGAGTCGACGCGTCTTGCCGAAGAGATGGCGCTTGAACCCTTTGCGCGCCGCCTCGGTGTGTCTCGTGCCTATCTTTGCGACGTGGAGAAGGGCCGGCGGAAAGTGAGCGTCGAACGCGCAGCGGCCTGGGCACGCAAGCTTGGTTGCCTTGAATCACAATATGTTGCGCTTGCGCTGCAAGCCGAAGTCACGGCAGCAGGCTTGAACCTCAAGGTCAGCGTGAAGGCAGCGTAAAGCCCTCACCCCCTGAACACCAAGACAGGGCGTCTTCTTTGTCCTTCAAAACCAGGGTTGCGAGGGCCTCTAGCAGCCCTCAGACTGGGGTTCTTATGAAGTCTTATTACCTCGGCATCTTATTGCTGTCGTCTGTTACCGGTTGCGCGGAGAGCCCTCACTCCGCCGACGAGAACGTTGGAAACACCCCGCTCCAAACCTGGGCGCCAGCACCAGGCTGGGCTGCGACTGGGGCGTTGGCGGTGGCGGCGAATGATAGTGAGCTCGCTCTTGCCTATGTGGAGGAACAGTACCAGAACGATGGGCAAACTTTGGCCTCACGGGTTTTAGTTCGTCGCGTTGACCCGTCTGGACGTTCGCTGGGGGAGCCAACGGAAATTGCGCAAGCGTTACCGAACGGCGCGCGGTTCACGGGGGTGGCGATAGCTGGAGACGGCCGCAACTGGTTGCTGTGTTGGAGCGCGAGCGCCACTGTTGAGTGCTATTCCCTGGACGCGTCGCTCGGTAACTCGCGGTCAGTATACAAAGCGAACGGCACAGAGCCTGCGCTTGCTTATCAGTCGGGGCATTGGGCGCTCACCCAGCTTTCGACCGAAACACCAACCGAAGTATCGTTGCGGATCCTGCCCATGGCTCCGCCCGTGTCGTTCGGACCTCAAACGGGACTTGGGGCGTCGTCGCTGCTAGCCGCTACAAACAACGGATTCGCTGTCGCAGCAGGCGAACCGCTTCGCCTCTACAGATTCGATGCGGCCCAGCAGCAGGCGGGTGCTCCGATTGATCTCAACATTGAGCGATGGTGCCCCAGCCACGGAAATGTCGAGCATGAGTCCTGAGGTCGTTGTTGCGCGAAGCCGAGGCACTAAGCCCCTCTTGCTCAGTGCGGAAACGGAAAGTCCGGGATCGTACGTGATGAAAGGGATATCTGTTTGGCGCTTGCTCTAGTGGAGGACTCGGGCCGAATCTTCAAGACTCAGTTGATGCGCATACGAAGTTGCAAGGGCGGCCGCCTTTGTAGCGAGGGCAGCTCGGCGCTCAGCTCGCCGCGCAGGTAGTATTCGCCGCCTAAGGAAATGGGGGGGACTGGGGGCGCCTGGCCCGACTCGGTCACCTCAAGGCGGAACACCGACTCTGACACTGTCATGGTGGCCAAATCCAGGCGGTAGACGCAAGAATCGGCCGTTGTCACCTGGATCGCACCGGTGAGCGGACGAGTGTAGACGCCCGGCAACCACGTCTCGTTGGGCACCACAATCGAGATGTAGGGGTTCACGGCAGGCCCGCCAGTGGGTGTGGGGATGAAGAACAAGTGCGATCCGTTGGGCACCGTCACGGCCGCCGCGGTACCGAACAGCTCCAGCTTCTCATTGCCAGCTGTCGCGCTGCCGCCCATCAGGGGGCCGTATTGGGTGCCTGCCATGCCCGGATCGCCGGGAGGTGGTAGCGAGGGCTCCGCCGGCTCACACCGCCCGCCCTTTTCCGGGGGAACACCTGTCGAAACCGGGGGAACACCCGTCGAAACGTCCATGGGCCCGGCACCGTCGTCCTCAGGAGTTGACTGCGCATCCGTCGACTCGGCCTGACCCCCGCAACCCCACAGACTGAGTGCTGCCACTGTCAGGACCCGAACAGCCCCTCTGATTTTTGCCACTTGCGACCTCCGGGGCGCAGCTTGCCACGCAGCCTACGTTCTGCAAGCCGTCTAGCGCCATCCCGTGCCTGCCCTGACGAGCCTGTCAAGAATTGGGCCCAAGCTGAGCAGCGGTGCTACTCGTGGCCCCGGGCTTCTATGGACTCAGCGAACGTACGCAATCTTGACCAGATCCAAGAGCAGGAGGGCAGCGGCCGCCCTATGCAATTTCTAACGCTCGGGCTGGGAGCACTGGTGCTAGGGCTGCTCACGGTGGTGGGCATCACGGTGGTGGATCGGCGTGACACGACTCAAAAGCCGAGGGCTGACCCGTTAGAAGCGCTTGTTAAGCAGGCGCGGCGTCAAAACTTGAGTGCTGAGGCGGAGCTCAAGGCCAACGACGTGACGTTTCCGAAAATCCTGAGTGACCACGGTCAACCCACCACAGCTCTCGCAGCTGTTAAAGATGAGCGAGGGCAGCTTCTTAAGCCTGCGCCAAATGCTGCTCCCGACCCGGACCAAGACTGGATCAGCAAAATCAGCGGAAAAGTTCCGAGTAAGCTGCAGGCCACTGGCGAGATGCTCAACGCCACGTCCGTGACGCGTTCTCCGAAGGATCCGCTAGTCGCGCTTGCGGCGCGCGCCTCCGAAGCACCCGCCGATGCCAGCGCCGCCGATGCGGGCAATGATGGTGGATTGCAACTACAGGTTGCCAGTTTCCAAAACGTTGACGAAGCCGACACATTGGTAGCAGCCCTTCGCCAGCGCGGGCACCAAGCATTTCAGATCGCGGCCGTCATCCCCGGCAAGGGCACCTGGCACCGAGTTCGGATTGGCCCCTTCAAGACTAAATTTGAAGCTTTACGTTATAAAGCGAGCTTCGAAGCCAAAGAGCACATGAATGGCTACGTGGTCGATCCGGAGCAAGTCAAACGCGCCGAGGAGATCCGTGACATGAAGGCCAAGGCACGGCTCGCCAAGCAGCAGAAAAAACAATAGCCGCTTCAGACTTTGTTCTTCTTCTCTTTGCGTTGCAGCTGTTGGCGGACAGCCTGCGAGATCGCGCCCGTGATATTCTTGCTCTTCGAGAGGATCTTGAGATCGCTGTCCCGGAGGTGCGGCACGATGCGCGAAGCAAATGAAAAAGGCGTGCGCGGATTGCTCACCAGGTTGAGCTTGATTTGGTAGCTCCGCGTAAATTCGCGATTGAGCGAGATGATGCGCAACACGTCCTCGGAAACGGCTCGGCTGGCTGCGATCCGCACCGCTTCGGGTTCGCGCATGTTGGGGCTTTTAGCCGCAGCGGCGGCCACTAGCCGATTGGCATCTCTGACCAAAATCAAACGTGCAGCGGCATCACCCAGCATCGCCTTTCTGATCTTCTGGGTGATCGTCATTTGCGCGATCAGTGCGTGGAGCGGTAGGCACTTCTCCTTAACTTTCTCTTCGCCCTCCTCGTCTAATTCATGGGTGTCATCTTCGTCACCCAGCACGATGCTCTCATCGAGCGCACGGGCTTCACTGAACAACACATCGTCGAAGGTGGGCTCTTCCGAGGGCTCCACGAGCAACTCGTTGCGAATGGCTTGGGCTGCTTCTTTGTAAGCGGGAATATTGAGTTCGATGTTGTTGCGAATCGCAAGCTCAAGCAAGCGATCGGCGGTGGACATCCGCACACGCTTGTTCATGTAGAGCTTCTCGATGATGGTGGGGTGTTTCAGTAAGAGGTTTTCATTGGTCGCGATCAGCTCACCGGAGCGTTCGTCGGCGCTCGTGGCCAAGTACTCAAGAGCGCGAGCCCCGATCTGGGGCATGCGCAGGAGCTGTTCGATAACACCGTGGTTGCGCGTAAAATGTTCGGCGAATAATTCGATGACGGGCGCTTGCAGGTCACTGGTCAGAGCGCCGTTCAGGATGGGCTCAGGTAGCTTTGCAAACGTGGCGCGGGCCGTCTCCGCCACTTCGGGATCAGCGTCGTGGGTGAGTGCGGCAATAACCGTGGCGATGTCGCCCGGCTTGAGGCCTGGGATGACACCCCGGGCAGCTAGCTTTTTGGCGGGGAGCGGTGTTCCGGAGCCCAGAACGCGCTGAACAGCGGCCGGGAGCGCCGGCAAATCCAACGCAAACGCCTGAGCGGGCGCCGGCAGCTCGGCGCCTCTTGGGGTCGGTAGAATGGGTTCAGACACTCAACGGAAAGGTTAGTGTGTTGCAGGAGCCACCTGCTAGCACTATCTTTTGGCTGCCGCGCCGCCTCGTCTCTTCGACATGGGGTCTAGGTTGCAGGCGCTCTGCGACAACTCTGGTGATTTCAGGCTGAGGAATAAGATGGGTATCTTCGACTTCGTAAAAACTGGTGTTGAGCGGATGGCGATTGCGCGTCCGGATGCGCAAAAAGACAAAGTTGTCTTCAAGCATCCGGATCAGACCTTCCCTTTCCACAGCCAGCTCACGGTGGACAGCGATGAGGTGTGCCTGTTTTTCAAGGATGGTAGGTTTGTCGGCGCACTGGCGCCCGGGCGCCACACGCTTCAAACCCAAAATATTCCTTTTCTGAACGCGTTGGTGGATAGCCTAACAGGCGGAAACGTCTTCATTTCGGAGTTGTTCTTCGTCACCACGCGCCCGCTCTACAATCAGTCCTTCGGAGACAGCATTGGTTCGATGCGCGATCCGGAGCTGGAGATCCGGGTGACACCGCGTGCATTTGGTACGTTCTCGTATCGCGTGATCGATCCGGTGCGCTTCGTTACCGAATTCGTGGGTCAGACCGGAGCTTCGGATCCAGAGCAGGCGCTGCGTTGGGTGCGCGATCAGCTGTTCATGGGCTTGCGCACGACGCTCACTGAGCTCATCCGCTCAGGCAACCTGACGTTCATGGATCTTGGAACGGCGGGGCCCGAAGTGGGGCGTTCGATAGTCAGCAATTGCCCGAGCCTCACTCAAGTGGGCGTCGCGGTGCTTGAAGTTGCCAAGCTGAACATCAATCTTCCTGAAGAAGATCAGGCCCGCGTCGATCAGATGCAGGATCAAATCGTCCAGGCCAAGCTCGACGCGCGCAAGGCAAAGATTGGCGTAAGCCGGGCAGAAGCAGAGGCTCAACAGCGGCAGTTCCAGCTGGATCAAGAGTTCATGAATCGCGCTCGCTACATGCAGCATTTGGACATGAACCGGTACCAGCAATTTGCCGCAGCCGAGGCGATGCTCGGGGCGGGGCAGGGCATGGCTCAGCCGGGAGGCGGTTCGGGGCTGGCAGCTGCCGGAGCTGCGCTGGGTGTTGGCCTTGGGATGGGCGGTGCCATGCTGGGGGGCCTTCCAGGAATGGCTCGACCCATGCCAGGCTACCCAGGTGCCTATGCCGCACCCATGCCAACCGCGCAGTCACCAGGCGCAGACGTAGGCGCAAGCCCAAAGGTCCCGTGCCCGCAGTGCGGAGTGCCTTGCGCCAGGCTCGCCAAATTTTGTGAGGAGTGCGGAGCGAAGTTAACCCCTGCCTAAAAGCAAGAGCGTGCGCACCGAGGCTGCTGTGTGAAGGAAACGGTTACTCAGTTCAGCGAGCCACCGGCTGATTCGCTACCCGAGGTTGCCGGCTATGCCGTGAAGCCCCTGGTCGCGCGCTCGCACCAATCCACTTTGTGCCCAGCGTGCGAGCAGTACTTTGCGGCGGATGCTCAGTTTTGCCCGTTTGACGGGACAGCTCTGGAAGGGAGTGAGCGTGCACCGCGCAACGACCCCCTACTCGGCGTGGTGATTGACCAGCGCTACGAGGTCGAACGGGTGCTGGGCGAGGGGGGCATGGGAACGGTCTACGAAGTGAAACATGTGGCGCTTGGGCGTAGTTTCGCGCTTAAAGCGCTCCGCGCCGACCTCGCCAGCGAAGCTGAGCTTGGAGCCAGATTCTTGCAGGAAGCCAGGGCTGCGGCTCGCATCAATCATCCGAACGTGGTGCAGATCACGGATTTTGGAACGCTCCCCTCAGGCCAGACGTATTTCGTCATGGAGCTTCTCACGGGCACGTCGCTGCGTGAGCTGATTCGCCGAGAGGGAGCCATTCAAGTGCCGTTCGCCCTGGAGCTCATTCGGCAGATAGCGACGGCGCTTGGCGCAGCGCACGCTGCAGGGATCATCCATCGCGATCTCAAGCCTGATAACATTCAGATTATTCGTGCAGCTGGCGAACAACCCGTGATCAAGGTGTTGGATTTTGGTTTAGCACAGGTCGCAGGTTCCAGCCGTCTCACCAAGAAGGGTATCGTGTTTGGTACACCACACTACATGAGCCCGGAGCAGGCTGCCGGCGATGATCTGGATCAGCGAGTAGATATCTATGCCCTCGGTGTTGTGATGTATGAAATGTTCACAGGGAGAGTGCCCTTCGAGGCGGATTCCTTTATGGGGGTGTTGACGAAGCACATGTACATGCAACCGGTGCCTCCGAGCCAAGTGTTGGCGAGCTCGACCTTAGGGGAACTGGAAACGGTAGCCTTGTGTTGTCTCGAAAAGGATCCAGCGAAGCGATTCCCAACTATGGCAGCGTTAGTTGAAGCACTCGATCAGATCCGTGACGCGTGGAGTGCCAATGGCTCGCCCCGAGCCTCAGCTCCCGAGGCTGGAGCAAGGTTCTCGCTTTCTCAACGTCAGCTTCCGGTAGACTTCGAACCCGTCACTCAAGGGTTCGAAGTGGTGCAGCCCGCTCGGCGCTGGCCCACTTGGGTCAGCGTCGCGCTCGCTGTCAGCCTCCTCATGGTAACTACTGCCGTCTGGCTCTGGCGGAGCCGGGGTGGCCCCGAACCCCTTGCTGACACGCAAGTTTTGCCTCTGGTGGCTTCGCCGAGGAAGCTCGCGTTGCCCAGTGCCTCGGCCGCGAAATCGGCGAATTCTGCCGTTCCACAGCAGGATGCTGCGGCACCCCAGGCAGTAGATCCGGACGGCCAAGAGCGCGTTCTCAGTGGCTCAAGGGTTCCCCCCACACGCCCCGAAGTCGAGAAATCACCCAAACGCCCTACCAAGAAAGCGCGCTTTGGCGCTGGTGAGCTAGTCGATCCTTGGGCAAGATAGGCGTCTAAGCTCGTGGCAAAAAAGCAGCTCCTCCTCGTCGACGCCGATCCCCGCAGCGTACGTGTGCTGGAAGTGAGCCTTAAGAAGGCAGGCTACAGCGTCACAACCGCCGAAAATGCCGCCGATGCACTTGAGAAGGTGGAATTCTCCGTTCCCGATCTCATTCTCACAGATACGCGTCTGCCAGGCACGGATGGTTACGCGTTTGTCAAGCGGCTGAAAGACAATCGTGAGCTATCAACCATTCCGGTGGTTTTTCTCACGAGCGAAAAATCGATCGAAGACAAGATGCGCGGGCTTGAGCTTGGGGTCGAAGATTATCTCACCAAGCCCATCTTTGTGCGTGAGCTGATCGCTCGGGTGACACTTCTGCTCGCACGGAAGACTCAACAAAGCATGGCAACCACCATGCCGAATAGTCGTCGCACTCGCCTGAGTGGCTCTTTGGAGGACATGGGGGTTGTCGATTTGCTTCAGACCTTTGAGGTGAGTCGGAAGAGTGGCGTGGCGCGGGTTGCCGACGGTCCACGAGAGGCGCGTGTTTATTTTCGTGATGGCAAAGTGGTGGACGCCGTGATGGGCCGTCTGCGCGGTGAAGAAGCCGTTTACCGGGCATTGCTCTGGACGGTTGGCACCTTCGAGGTCGAGTTTTGCCCTGTCGCGAATGATGAAGTCATCACCACTTCAACGCAGGGTTTGCTCATGGAGGGGATGCGCCGGGTGGATGAATGGGGTCGCCTCGCTGAGCAATTGCCGCCGGCCTTAGCGGTTTTTGAAGTTGCCAGCGAACAGCTCATGGAGCGTCTCAACGAGATCCCCGATGAGCTCAATGCTATTCTAAAACTGTTCGACGGCAGACGAACGTTGCTCGATGTGGTGGATGATTCGCCCTTTGAGGATTTATCGACGCTCCAGACCGTCAGCAAGTTGTTCTTCGAGGGCCTGTTGGTGGTCAAGGAAGATGCTGACCATTTGGGGGCGGACGAAGACATCGTGCCGACGAGTCACCCTAGCGAGAGTCTGCCCCCACCCGATAAACGCTCCCCGTTCGATGAAGTGGTTCCCGCTCGCCTACCCAGCGAGTCCAGGTTGGAGGCATTGGGCGAGTTCGCGGCGAGTTCGGGCAAGGAGCTTGCTGCTCAGCACTGGAGCGATCCTCCTCCGGGGCCCGCCACGCCGAGTGATCGCCCGCGGGCGGTCCCAGATTTTGACATGATGGTTCCTGTGCCAGAGGCGACGAGGGTCACCATGTTCGGGGTTGCCCCGCCAGCGAATTCCCCGCCCGAGTTAGAGGTTGCCGACGAGCGACCCCAAGCTGCGCTTCAGGACGCCGTGGGTGCCGGGCGCCGCGGCCTCAACCAGACGGCCAGTGGCCTTGGGCCACTGGTGCCATTCATGGATGGGTCAACCGATTCCGATTTGCAAAGCTCCGCGCGCGCGCTCGGCGTGACACCTTCGCCGCGAGGAGCTGCCCGCCACGAAGAAGGAAAAGTTATCCCTTTCCCCACCCGTCGAGAGGATGGCGAGCCCTTGTTAGCTGCTCAGGAAGCAGCCACAGAAAGAACGCACGGTTCACCTGGGCGTTTCGAGGAATCGTTCATACCGGTTCGCGAGTTGCCAAGGGTCGCCGAACCATCGCAGACCCTGCCCGCGTCGCCTGCGGCGCTCGCTCTCGGGCGCACAGCGACGCGTTCTCCAACCGTTTCGCACAGTGAACCTGATGATCACCACGAATTCTTCGCAGCCGGTGAAGTCGGTCACTATTCTGACGGGCCAGCACCGTTGAACTCCGGGGGGGAGCTCCACGATGTGTTCACTGAACCAGAGCCGCCACGGCTTATCCGCACACCCGAAATGGACGCGCGCAGGGCTCGGAATCTCAAGATAGTCACCTTCGTGCTGATGGTCTTCGTGGCGATTGGCGGGTCCGCGATCTACCGCGCGCTCAATGCTTCGCACGCGCCCTCAGGCGCGCCGAGCGCTGAACCTGGCAAGAGTCCAGATCGCCCAGCCCCCGTGGAGTCGGCCAAGGCCTTGGATCGCCAGCAACCTGCTGCGAGCCCAGTGAGGGTAGCGGAGGTTCAGCCCGCCGTGCCGGCTAGCGCTGCGCCGGAGGCCAAGCCGGCGCCTGCAGAAGCGCCGGAGCCCGAAGCCGTCGTTGTAGTTCCGAGCCCGGCTGCTGCAGAGTCGAAGCCTGCACCTGCAGCGGCCACCAAGCCTGCACCTGCGGCAGCACCACGACGTGCACCTCGCTCACGAAGGGAACCCACCTCGAGCGTTCCCGGTCGAGAGCCTCCGCGTGCGGCCGCTCCCGCATCGAAGCCGCCCACAGCATCGTTTCCCGTTCAGTAAGTAATCTGCTCAGAGAGTGTTTTACTTGAGTCGATGCTTTTTGGGCTGATCACGCTCCTGGTCTTGCTGGCGACGTTTTTCGCGCGTCGGATCGGAGATCCTGAAGTTGCTGTTGTTCACGCAGAGCGCCGGCCACAGTGGCTCTTGATACTGAGTTGTGGACTTGTGGTGCTGGCGGGGAACGTCACGGCGCTCGATTTGATGCCGCTATTTCGAGAGCACCTCATGGTGCAGGGAGACGCACGCACGCACGCCTACGTGATCGCTGAGCTTGCGAGGGCTGGCCTCGGAACGGGCTGGCTGGACGCCTACCAAGGTGGCTTTCCGGTCGGGCACCATTACCCGCCCTTGGGATGGTTGATCGCGTCGGCGCTGGTCTCGCTCGGGGTGGATAGCTTGAAGGCGACCATGCTGGTTGGGGGAGCCAGCGTCATCTTGGCACCGCTTGTTGTCTTCGGGTTTGCGCTTCGCTTCGGTGTGCGACCGCTTCATGCGTGTCTGGGTGCACTCGTGATGAGTCTCATCGCCCCGTTCAACGGATTCGTGGGCGGGATGGACGCATTTTTTGTCATGGGGCTCTTTGCCCAATGTGTCGGAACGCTTCTAGCGACGGTTCTAGCTGGATTGGTTCTGACTTCGAAGCGAGCCTCTAGTTCGCTGTTGGTTGCAGCTCTGGCGATGGCAGCGCATCCCCAGGTTTCCTTAGCATTTCTAGGCGTGCTTGGCATAGTGGCGCTGGTTTCCGGGTCGGTGAGAGTTCGCGCCAATGCTGTTGGTGCGGGGCTTGGGGCATTGATTGGCGGGGCTGCTCTCTATGGTCAAGGAATGGCAACGCTCGCGCCACCGTTTGGATGGCCTGATTTTGCCAGTTGGAAACGTGTTGGGTTTGGAACACGGCGCTTGGGTGATTGGTTGCTGGATGGTGAGTTGCTGGATTTGAATCGAGAACCTTGGCTGAGTTCCTTGATCTTGGGGGCGGTGCTCGTGCTCGTTCTGTTCTGGAAGAATTCGAACGCACGGCTTGGCTTGTGCGCGTTGTTTGCAACGTTAGTTCTTTCATGCGCAGGACCGCTTCTGGACTCCAACACGATCACTCGGGTCATCTTGGAGTTTGCGCAACCCCTCCGTGCGCTGGGAGTCGTTCCGGTTGTGGTGAGCGTGGTGCTGATGCTTGCGCTTGAGGTTTCTGAACCAGCCTTGCTCAAGCTCGGCGCTCGTCTCATCGGTTTTGGGGCTGGTTCACGATTTTTTGGTTCAGGGATTGCGGCCGCATGGCTACTGCCGTGTCTGTTGGATACGTGGGTGCGTTACGCTCCGGTGCGCTCTGAGCTCAGCTCCGTCACCCGCAATGCGCCCTGCGGTGCTGCGACGCCATCCGCCTTTACAGCCGTTAAGGGCGCTTTGGCAAAGGTTGCCGGAGCGAGATTGTGGGTGCCCCTGTCCATTGGTTCCAAGTGTCGTTGTGCCGGGACGGCGGGCTTTGAAATGCCGAGCCCCGCTCACTTGGCCGCTTCGGGTGCGATCGGGGCACACGTCGGAGTTCTGTGGCGCGCGTACCACGCTTTTGCTCCAGCAGCGGCTAATTCATGGGTCGAAGCGGATGCTCTCGGCGTCGGCTTCGTGTTGACGTGCGATGTGTTATCCGACCCGCATTACAAGATGCTCGCGGGCGATGCCGACTTTGGTCTGTATGAAGTTCAGCCGAAGCCGTCAGTACTCGGTGTCGGCTGTGTTTCTGGGGAATGGTCAGGTCCCACGGCGCTGCTGAGGGACAAGGTGATGGCCACGCTGGCAAGCAGCCGAGCCTCGGTGCTGCTTGACTCAACGAGGCTGGTCCGCTTGCGCTTCCCAGCTGCGGCGTTGCAAGAGACCCCGGTACCCCGTTCAACCTGCCATTTGGAAGGTGCGAGCACTCGAGTCTTCAGCCAGAGGCCGGGCGAAATTATCGGTGAAGTGTCGACGTCATCCTCAGTTGTGGTGGTGGCGCATGTGAGCGCCTTTCTCTCGTGGAAGGTCGCTGTTGATGGCAAGCCTGCGCTGTGGTTTCAGGTGGCACCTGGGTTTGTGGCCGTCGAGGTGGGCCCCGGCCGGCATCGCTTGGAGTTTCGGGGAGGAACGCTCCCAGGCTATGGAATTTCCCTTGGGGCTGGCTGCGCGTTGCTAGCAGGGCTTGTCTTTCTCGAGCAACACTCCCGCTCACGTCGGGGATTGCTCGAGCTTGCGCGTCCGTGCCTCAGAGCTACGGATGCCAGCGATCAGTAAATTCGCTGAGCACGCTCGCCACAGTATCGGGCTGTTCTTCTTGTGGGGAGTGGCCGGTATCCAGCAATCGGAGACCTGAACCACGGATTTGTCGGGCCAGGCGCTGGCCGAGTTCGCAGGGATACACACGATCCTGCCGACCCCATACGACCAGCGTGGGGGTCACAATCCGCGCAATGTCTGCCACGATTGGCCGTGTATCCACGGTGGCGCGCAAGGTTGCCAAGGTTGAGCTGCGCGCTGCAGGAGAATTGAAATTATCGTAATAAGCGTTGAGCCGCGCTGGATTAGCCTTGAAATGCCGACCCACGACGCGATCTTCATAGAAGGCCCTGAACGCGGACCGTCCGAGCAGTTGCTTGAATACGAGGCTCCCCACAAACGGTACGCGCCCAAGCCAGCGATAAAGGTCCGGATCAACCGGGTAACAGAGTGTGTCCACCAAAGCGAGTGCTGAGACGAGCTCAGGATGCTTGGCTGCCAGGCGCAGCGCAATCGCACCTCCCAGTCCGTGCCCGACAACAGCAGTGCGCCCAAGGTCCAGACCGCCGTAGAGATCGCACAGTACCTCGGCGAAGGCATCTACGGTGTACTCAAAACGTGCCAGGGGTGGCTTTTCACTCTCCCCAAATCCAGGCAGGTCAACAGCGACGACCCGCCGTTGCTCCGTCATGCGGCTCATCACGTCATCCCAAGTTCGAGCGTCCTCAAACAGACCATGGATGAACAGTACAGCGCGACCGCTTCCGGCTTCAATGACGCGAAGGCGGGTGCTCTTGACCGTCACGTCGCGGTGTAGCCAATTCTCCATCGTCGGGCCGGACCCTAGCACACTCATCAGTGCACCGAGCCAGTCGAGGAACTGGGGCTCACACCGGACTCGGACCACAACGCGGGACGGGATGGCAGCGCCTGGAAGCGGCATGGACGGTGAATCAGCTCCATGGACGATTCATCAGAGAGGACATAAAATGTCATACTGATGCAACCATTCAAGGTCCATCGCGCTATTTACGGCTGATCGCAAAACTTCCTCTGAAAAGTGTTTTGAACACTCCACTGAGTAGAATATATTCACGCTTACCTCCCCGACTGTTCCCGTCGCTGAGAGGATGGACTCATGGCCCCCATGATTAGTGACGCGCTTCTCTTACAGATTGAACATACGTTCCCTAAGGGAATCAGTTCATCCGAGATTTTGGACGTTTTCGCCAGCCATGGCGTCCAGCTGAGTGAGGCCACGCTCCGTAAGTACGTGCAGCTCGGCCTGTTGCCCCGGAGCACCCGCGTGGGACAAAAGGGGAAACACCTCGGGTCCAAAGGTATTTATCCGGTGGGGGTCGTCCGGCAGATCGTTCGCGTGAAGCAGATGATGGCCGATAGTTACACCATCGAGCAGATTCAACGCGAGTTCCTGTTCATGCGGGGTGAGTTGGAGCAGCTTTCAGTAACACTTGAAAGTGTTTTCGGAAAGCTGGACGGCGTGATGCGCGAACGGCGTGAAGAGTCAACGGTACGCGTCGTGGCTCGCGAGGTTGGGGAAGCGAAGTCTATCAGCAAAGATTTGATACAACGCTTATCGGCGATTGAGAATCGATTGACCTCACGGACCAACGTGCAGTCTGTAGCGATTTCTTGAAGCAAAAACGGGCGACGACCGAGGAACAGTGAGCAGAGGCACCATGGAAGAGAACTTAAACGCGATGCAGAATCTAAGCATGGATAGTCAGGGGAGTACGGCGCTCGCGTTGGAGCCGAAACCGATCACGCGTGAGCAGCGTCGTTCGCGACGCAAGCGCGACGTGCGAGCTCGCACGATCAGCGTCAAGCGCATGACCAAGCGCGAGCTAGAAATCGGCCGTTTGCTCTACCCAGAAGCCGAATTTCAGCGGCCCAAGGTGCGCGAAGAATGCACAGGCGGCCCCCGGCCCTGTCCGTTTGTTTCTTGCAAACATCACCTTTACATTGACGTTTCGGCCCGAACCGGTGCCATCAAGTTAAATTTTCCGGATTTGGAGGTTTGGGAAATGGGCGAATCCTGTGCGTTAGATATTGCAGATCGTGGCGGCACGACGTTGGAAGACGTGGGCGCCATCATGAATCTCACCCGAGAGCGTATTCGCCAGGTTGAGGTCAAGGCGTTGGCAAAGCTTGAAGCATTGCAGGACATGCTCGCCTTGCGTGACTATGTGGACGAGGGGCCCATCGGTAAACGCCGCTTGCCGCGCCTCACGCCCGCAGATCTTACAGAAATTGATGAAGACGTCGAAGAAGCCCGTGCTTAGCTTAACGCGGTCAGCCTAACGGCACCAGCCTAACGCGGCCAGCCTAACGGCCGGCACAAAGTATTTGAGTCAATCACCCTCCGCTCGCCGGCACGCTCGAACTTCTCGAAGCGTGCCGTTCGAGTTTTGTCTTGATAGCGCGTCTGTCGGCGTCATCCTGAGCGATCCACAAGGCGCGAGCCGCGTGAATCGGCAGTCACTTGTGATCAAACGGATGGTGTTCTTTTGCCTCGTGTCGTGCTCGAACGGATGTGAAGGGGCTCCCAACCCCTTCACGCGTTCGTCAGCCAACTGGTATTAGAATGGATGATGTCGATTCGTTCGTTCTTGTGCTCGAACGGATGTGCCTTTTCGTTCCTTGGAGGATAGTAAGCATGCTTACTATCTTGTACTCGACTGAAGAGCCTCCCAACTCCTTCACGCATTCGTCAGCCAACTGGTATTAGAATGGATGATGCCGATTCGTTCGTTCTTGTGCTCGAGTGGCGAGTGGCGAGTGGCGAGTGGCGAGTGGCGTGGGGCGAGTGGCGAG
>ENA-ORBV01009200-ORBV01009200.1-microbial-mat-metagenome-genome-assembly--contig:-NODE-9200-length-16316-cov-11.583102_pt1 | contig 16316 bp, 19 predicted proteins | sample MGYA00237777_ERZ505514 | MGnify/ENA primary metagenome ERZ505514 (study PRJEB26160, sample SAMN06269048) | microbial mat metagenome | isolation source: Oligotrophic lake microbial mat | place... | reverse complement strand
CTCTATTCGTCGGCAGCGTCAGATGTGTATAAGAGACAGATTTATACAGTATTCCAAATTTTGTGCAGAAATAAGCCCCCTAAACACTGATTTAAGAAAAAGAACTAAATAAAATAATAACAGTAAAATTATTTTTAAATTGTCAAACCCTGCGTTAATACTGTATTTTTTTCAAGGTGGAAAGATTAGTCGGGAATAATGTAAAATAAATAATTTTCTTTTGCAGAAAAACGGTTTATTGCATTCAGTTGTGGTAGAAAGTGGGGCAAATTGTAAATGCCGTTTTTAAAAGGACAAGAAACCTTTTCAATAGATAACAAAGGACGTGTAAACATTCCTTCCAAAATGCGAAAATGCCTTTCGCTGGAAGCCAATGATACGTTTGTTGTTACCCGCGGCACGGATAATTGCGTTTGGGCTTACCCACTGGACGAATGGAAAAAGTACGAAGAAAAGTTTGAATCGCTCAATCAATATGACGAAAAGAACCGTTATTTCTTGCGAATGCTTTTGATGTGGAGCGAGGAAGTAACACTCGATGCACAACAGCGAATTTCCATACCTAAGAAACTTTTGGACTATGCAAAAATTGATACTAAAGTAACAATAGTTGGTATGGTAGATAGAATTGAATTTTGGGAACCTGCTCAATTCGATGCTTACTTGGCGAAAGAAACCGAAACTTACGAATCAGTTGCTGAGAAAGTTATGGGTAGTGTCTGAAATTAGAAAATGTAGTTTGGTGTGTGTTTTTCCAAACAAAGTGCGATAATCAAATAGGCTAAATATGAGCAAAAAAAGAAAATCTATTAAGCCAAAATTCCAAAGGGAAACCCAGGAAAATTATGATTATCATTTGCCAGTACTTTTGAAAGAGTCGGTAGATGCACTAATGGAAAATCAGGATAAAGAAAACCAAACAGGAAAATACTATTACATTGATGGAACGCTTGGCGGAGGTGGTCACACTTCCGAGATCCTGCGAAGACTAAAAGTTGGGGGAAAACTCTTAGCCTTCGATAAAGATCCCGATGCGATTGAGAACGCTAAATCTCTACTATCGGCAGAAGTCTCTGGTACTGAACCAAGACTTGAATTATTCAATCAATGTTTTAGTCGGGCATACAGCATAAAAGAAACACAGGGCAAAGTAAAAGGAATATTGCTGGATCTTGGTGTATCTTCCAAACAGCTCGACACTAACAATCGGGGGATCAGTTATCGTGTCGATTCCAATCTCGATATGAGATTTGGAGTGGAAGGACCCACAGCAAAAGACTTTTTGCATTCCGCCAGTCCCGAGCAACTCGAAAGAGCCATTCGTGAATTTGGAGAAGAGCCTTTTTCTAGAGTTATAGCGCGTCGCATAGTTGAACGGCGGCGTGCTAACACTCTGAATACTACCTTCGATCTTAGAATCGCAATTGAACAATCTGTTCCACAACATTTACTTTTTAAAGCCCTTTCTAGAGTTTTTCAAGCTATTCGCATAGCCGTTAATTCCGAACTCGATGTTCTTAAATCTGCATTAGAAAATATAGTGCCAAATCTTGAAATTGGCGGTCGAATTGTTGTGATTTCATATCATTCTTTAGAAGACAGAATAGTGAAATCCACATTCAAACAATTCACTGCAAAAGACTCTGAACCAAGATTAAAAATCTTAACTAAGAAGCCAATGGAAGCAGGCGACGAAGAATTAATAAGAAATTACCGTGCCAGAAGTGGCAAGCTCCGAATCGCTGAAAGAGTGGGTTAGTTTCGAGTGATATGTTTTATATATGATTAAAACAAAGGCAGGTTTCCCTGCCTTCTTATTCTTTACATTTGTATTTTAATGTCCCAGTTTGTTTGCCAAAGTTGAGCTCAATAAGATATTGAATTAACTTGCTAATCGTGGTTTCGATTGCTTTACTATCAGCCAGTAGTATATCGTTTCGTACTTCCAAATGCGTTTGCGATGCGGCATAAGAACCTGCTCCGACCTCGGTTGTCAGAGTTTGCGATAGCAGTACTTTGGAAATTTCAGTATTGCAATGCTTTATCATTTCAAAATATAAATCAGTAGAGCTTTGCCTGTTTGGCTCAAACAGCTGCAAATCAATATCCGAAGGGGCTACTATCACAGAATCCTGAACCAAATCAAACAAACTATTCGCAAGCTTTTCAGCCTCTTCTCGGTTTGTACCTCGATTGTACTTACCAAGAAGCACTGGCATTCCATATTTCTCAGTCATAACAGCCCAGTATTTTAGAGCCGAAGTTTTGAACTTCACCGACCAATAGCATTTGCTTAAAAGTGCAGTCCCATAAGGGTTTGTGTCGCTTGCTTCATATCTACAATTTAGCACTTTGTATAATGGAATATCGAGTGACTTGCCAAAGTCTTTCAGCTTTAGCTTGTCATCAGAATCGAAAGTGAAGTTCTCTTGCTCTCTTGGAATAATTTTTTCAATTTCTAATTTGCTATCAATTTTTTGCCAATTAATTTCCAACACTTGAAAACCGAATAATCTGGATTCAAGTATATCGCTTTTGAGCTTATCCATATCAATTCTATCTAACTGATCGGCTATAAACTTTTCTATGTTTGTGCTGATATTGTTAGATACTAAACTATATTCTTTTGCCAAAGTTCCACTTTTTCTGGATTGCACACAGGCCCAAACGTGTGGGTCGTTTTTGAGTTCTCTCAAATCGCTATAATTCCCTTTGCGGCGAATAATTCTATCGGGGTTTGGCAAATCACCAAGTTTATTGAAGAACTTGTTATCTCTTTTTTTTGTGAGCGAATTAAATACTAATTCATTTATCATTTGAATATACTCCTAATTATTTCAGCGATTGCCCCACCTGATAAAATATACAATGGAACTTCGTACCATTTACTTTCTTTTTCTATAATTTGTTTTTCTTGAATAGTTCTAATTGTGTCTTGTTTGTGAGAATATGTCATCGAAAAAGTGTTCTCTGGGAAATCATAACTCAAGCTTATTGTGTCATATTTGTAAATAGTATCTATCTTTGCAGTGAATGGTTTGGTTTGAATTAGAGTATCTTTTCTGATATTAATTGAAGCTCGTTTTTTATCAATAATTGTTGGATTTCTTTCAACTAATTTCACTATTGTGTCTCGCTTAATTTCAATTGGAAAAACATCGTTTACTTTTCTATTCAAAAGCAATGTTAGTAATGCAACTATTATTGCAATTACAAATATATCAATTGTTTTCATTATATCCTTCGGCTAATCATAGGTGATGTGTAAGTTAAGTCTGCCGCCAGTAATGCTATTTTTTATGAATTTCGCTTTGATATACTTAAAGCTATTATCCAGTAATATCAATGGTGCATTGTCAGTATTATCGTAGTTCGTCACAGGTATTGTTTGCAATAAGCTCTGTACTGATTCATCGTTAGTAGCGTATAACTTCACCTCACCATTTGCCAATCCAGTCACTTCTCTCCACCAAATTTGCAAAGATCGGGCTCTATATTTTCTGCGAATGTTTTCTATTTTATCAATATTTAGTAGTATCCAATCTGTTTCAAGGTCCGATACCATCACGAGGTCTTGCACTTCTTCTGTCATTTTTTTGCTCCACTGAATCCTATTAATCCACGAATAGTCATTCTTTGCAATGGGTGGTAAATATTTCTTTTCCGAATATAAACTCCATCTCCATCTCTTGCATTACCATTTGAAGTATTAAACCCAACTGTTCGCACCCAGCCACACAAACCTACTCCAATAACTCTTTCAATATGTCCAAATATACCATTTCTCTTTCGCCATATAATTAAGTCATTGTCATTTGCAGTATAATTAGTTGGCTTACCATTTCTTAGAGCATAGATAAAATTTACATTTGCTAGTGCAGTTTTTGCAATTGGAATATCATTTTGTTGTAATTGCAACATTCTCGCAGCTTCTGCAAATGAGTAGTATTGTCCAGCCGCACAGTATGGTGCAGGATAGTTAATCCCAACTGATGCTAAGTATTTCCTAATCATTGGGGAATCATTTGCCGAATTCTCTTTAACTCCCACTTGAGCCATAAGCACTTGTTTTGATTTATTAATTAAATCAATATCACATTTTAGATCGTACTTAGTTTGTGAATTGAGCGATATAGACACCAAGCACTGTGAGCCCAACAGCAATATGCACACCCAGAAAAATGAAGCCAAGTGTATGGATATATTCTTTTTTTTCATATTTTATCTCGTCTGTGAATTTAATTTCAGTGAATAAGTATACTGCCAGTCCCGATAGCATAATAGCTATCAGCTCAAATCCTGTTATTAATATAAATGTGCGAATCTCTGGTAGTCCTGGTTTGAAAAGTAGTATTAAAATAGAAAGTAAGCTGAGCCAAAGCCCATAGCGAATAATGAAGTTATTAATATAGTGCATCATATTCGTCCAATTCATCAGTTGTGAGTGAGCGATTTGATTCGTTTTTATTTGCGATATATGGGGTGATGTGTTCATATTCTCCACTTGGGTTTACGAAGTTAAGTTTTCCATTTTGGAATTGATTTAAAATATTAATTGCGTTTTGTTTGCGGTAAAGTATAGTGCTTGGCATAATTCGCTTGGCATAAGCAATCTCGAATAGAAAAACAATTGTTAGCTCTAACGAAACTAAATTCATCATTGGAGAAACTGGCAGTGGACTCACATAAGCTACCCGCCCAATTAAATAGCTGTTTATCATCGTATCAGCTTTAAATCGGGCAAGGTTCACTCTATCATAGTCCACTGTTGTGCCAGTAATGTCTCCAGTGAGTTTTGCCAATTCTGCCGTGCTAAATTCTTTTAGCAAATCCGCATCGGTGGAATAACTCATTAAAATCTCCTATTAACTAACTAATAAAATAGTCGCAAATCCAGCCGCAGTTGTCCCTACTACCACTCTTCCATTGATTGGCATTGCTCCAGCAGCTAATTTTGCTTTGCCTGTGCCATCTGTAGTTACTGCGTCTCCAATTGTAAGTGCAGTTACTGTTTCAATTATTGCAGTGCCAAGTACTTGTATGCCAGCACTTTCTCCATTGAGAAACTTAATGTCATTTATACCAAGAGTTTTTGTTTCATTCGTTGGTACACCGCCAAAATAGGAAACAAATCTATTAGCAGGCAAATCTGCTACTGCTTTTTTAGTTATATATAAAACTGGCTGATGTGTGTTTTTTGATTTTGCCATTTTAAAATTCCTTTATGTTAAATGATTTGTATTTGAAATAATATAAGCTGCATCTTGTGCAGTTACTTTAATCCCGTAGTTATCAGTATTACGAATAATTCGTAGCTTTCCGCCATTCTCGAAATAGGTATCCACTTCTGGTTTTCCTTCTCTTTGGAATGTATAGCCATAGCTAGGGTTATATTCAGAGCGTTTTGCTGCATCGTTGCTATCTACATAAGCAAGTATTATATTGTCGTTCCAAATATCAGCGAATGTATTGCCATCGTTTGAATATACTCCTGTACCCACTGAAATATTCGGAATTTCTAATAGCTCACTCAAAAATGCTGCATTGAGTTTATTGACTCCACTATTTTTAACTCTTGCCAATATTTTCGGATGGTTAATTAAAGCTCTATAGCTAGTAATACCCATTACCATAGTGTTTGGGAATTTTGCAATTTTACTGCGAATTGTGTCCATACCAGCTCTAATATATGTAAGCGGGTCTAATGTTGTAATCGAATAATCATCGAAAGCTTCACCGATTAGAATTGCTCTTTTCATATCGCTGGCGTATAAACTTGTGTCTTGTGCCAAATCGGCGGCTTCTTTTTCTTTTCCAAGTGAAAGAATGTCTATGAGCTGTTTAGTAACTTTTGTTTCATAGTTTAAAAACTCAGCTGTTTCTTCTTCTTCCAAATAGTCAATAGACATCTCTACATCACGCTCTTTTGTTTCAAATGCAACTAAATCAAATTCACCAGGATTTATCCTGTTTGATTTTGCTCTAGTTCCACGCAATGTTTCTCGAGTGATGAAGGACTCTTTATTGAAAACAGGCACTTTACCTTTTAATTTAGAAACTTTCACATTAGGAAAAAGTGAATCTCTGATGAATATATCGTTTGTATATTCCTGTGCGATTGTGGTTAGAATTGGGTCAACCATTCGCAAATCGTCCAATCTTGATGCGGACATAATTACTCCATTTTATAATTGTTGTATAATTAATTAATCAACTTTCGTTATAGCTTCTTCATAGCTTATGCCTGAGTTGGACTGCATAAACTCGAGAGCTCTTTCGTGTTTTTGCAATCTTGGATTCTCAGAAAAATCGAAAGTTGGATTTTGTTTTTGAGTCTTATTTTTACGGTTAAGTTTTAGAGGTTCTAAATTGGGTTCTGGTCTCATTTTGCTAAGTATATTCATAGCTTTCATTATATTGGAATTGCTTTCTGCTTCAGAAAAGTTTATTACAGCATTACTATTTTGTTCGATAGCTAACATATCCAATAAACACTTGCTTAGCTCTTTTATATCTTCGTTGTCAATTCCAATTATACCTTTTGATTGAAGTGCCTCACAGAAATTTGCTACATAGTTTTGCAAATCATATTTATTGAGAATTTCTACTTGCGATTGCAATTCAGTTATTTGTTTTTCGTATTTAGCAATAATTTTTGCCTCGTTACTTTGTTCCTCATCTGTATTGTTATTAATAGTATTTACCTCTGGCTCTTCGCTAAAACTAATATGCTCTAGCCCTGACACAGCTGGTCTTGCACCGCCAAGCACTCCTATATGGCGTAGCGACAAATCGGGATATAGTGAAACTGATACATTTTTATATTTGCCCTGCTTCACATCTTCAGCTAAATCTTTCGATACTTCTTTTACTTTTGCTAGTAGCTTTTTGCCATAGCGAGATAGCGACTCCACCCAACCGTGTGCTGGCGAATCTGCTTCGGGATGCCCAATAACTATTGGTGCTTGCTTGGTTTTATCTCTAATAATAGATTGGTTGTATTGTGAAGCTATTGCTTCAAGTTGCTCTGCCGTAAATTCTCTTTCAATGCCATTGGCATCTTTGAATTTACCTTCTTTTAGGATTTCCATCCACATAACTGCTCCAGAATTTGTGAAAAATTATGATGCAAACTATGGGTAAATGAAAATATGGCTAAATAAACTGTTGCTAAATCTTATTTGGAAATAATTTAGTAGATTATATGTAAAACTATTTAGAAATTATTTGGGCGGAGATGTATTTATTTTGATAATACTACTGTAAAAGAAGTGCCTTCGTTTAATTTGGATTGGCATTCAATTCTAGCACCAATTTCATCGGCACTTCTTTGAGCTATAGAAAGCCCCAATCCAGTACCTTCTATTAGCCCAATCACATTTTTACTTCTATAAAAAGGAGTGTACATTTTTTCCATATCCTCAGCCGTCATTCCAATTCCTTTATCTATAATTCGAATTGAGATGGTGCTTGGATTTGAAATAAATTCAATATTAATAGTATTATGATTTTTGTTGAACTTAATACTATTGGACAAAATTGCATACAATATATTCTTCAACATTGAATAATTTGTATGTAATTTAAAGTCAATATTTAGAGGATAAATAATTTTAACAAGTGGATCTTTATTTGGAATTTCTTCTAATGAATTGGTTATAACTCTATTTAAGCTGAATTCTTCTATTCGAGTTTCTTCATCAGCTTTTTTGACTGAGGTCATTGTAAGTGAGTCGTCAACGAACTTTGTTAGAGTAGATACAGAAGACCTAATTTTTAGTAAAGTATCAAGTATTCTTTCCGCTTTATTTGTTTCGACAAACTTCTCTATCAAGTATGTAGAAGATAGTATTACAGTCAGCGGAGTGCGGTATTCGTGTGAAACCGATGAAATAAATGCAGACTTCATTTCGTTCAGCATTTTTTCTTCTTCAAGTGCATCGGAAGTTTGATACTGAATTACTTGTAAATTCTCATAAGCTGAAGTAAGTTCCGCAGTTTGCTCAATCACTTTGTTTTCAAGTGAAATATTTAGCTCTAATATTTGTATTCTTGCTTCTTTCTTTCTTTTATAGTTGTTGTATGTACTCCATACCAATATAGAAAGCAAAATAAAGATTGGCACTATATAATCGGGACTTAAGTAGAATGGTGCGACAACAATAAATTCTTTAGTGTAATCAGTTTTACTAACTTCTCCAAAAAAGTTTGCAGCTTGAAAAGTTATTATATGTTTTCCGAATGATAAATTCTTTAGTGTGATGTTTCGGATTGTACTCCACTCGCTCCATTGAGTATCATCTAATTTATATCTTATTAATATATCTTCAGAGTTCTGCCTGTTGTAATAGCTCATCGCAGCTATCTTAATATCGAATTTATCGCCATTTTGAGCTTTATCGGTAATTATTATTTTAGGGAATTTATCGTTATTATAATTCAAGTACATTGTTGTATAGCCATTGCCAAAACTTCCAATCAGCAAACTGTCTTTCTCGTAAAGTAATGACCATGCAAAATTTCCTCTATAACCTGCATTTTTTGTGTATGAAACTAACAAATCTTTATTATTATTTGAATATAAAAATAGACCTTTAGAAAGAATCCAAAGTCTATTTATGTCGTCAACTATTAGATTATTTACAATGTTTATTTTATCATTGAAAATATTTGGTGAAAATAATTTATCATTTAAAATATATCTAAGCGAGCCTTTGTCTCCCCCAAACCATATCTTTCCTTCTTTATCTTCAGCCAATGCTTTTACTGAATGTATTTTTTTTACATTTTCCGAAGACCAATTAATCCAATCTCCATTATTATATTTTTGTAAACCTTGATAAGTACCAAACCAATATGCACCTTTAGAATCTTCCAAAAAGCTATAAACTCTTGCATTGTTTAGGCCATTAGTCTCATCAAATTTCCTTACAATTTCTAAATTATCTACACAAATAGCACCAGCACCACCACCGAATAAACTTCTATCAATAGTTAAAAACCAAAGTCGTCCTTGTCTATCTTTTTTAATATTATGAATACCACTTGTTGGGAATCCCTTGTCCGCACCAAATAAATTCCATTTACCATTTTCATAGTAATAACTAAAATCGAAGAAACTACCACTACCAATCCATATTCTTCCTTTGGAATCTTCTTGAAGAGCAGTAATTCCTTTTAATTCAATGTTACCAATTTTTTTAAAAGATTTTATAACTTTGCTATCTTTTACGTTATAAACTCCATCTCCACCTGCTATCCATAGAGTATTGTCGAATTTAGACCTAACTATTTGATTTACTGAGGAATTTGTCAATTCTTGCAAATTATCATTATAGTCCCATCTTCTCTCATTCAAATTGCAAAGGTAAATTCTATCATCGCTTGCTACCCATAGATTATCCATGTTATCAAAGAAAAAGAATTTAACGTCATTTAAATATTGATTTACATATCCTACATTTTGGTAATTCCCTTCTGAATCAAAATAGGAAATTTCCCCATTACGCATAGCAAAATAAAAATTCTGTTTCTTATCGGCAGTGGCAGTTAAAAATACTTCGTGGTTAATATTTGTTTCTATTAGTGATTTATTTAGTGGGTCGTATCTCCATACACTTTTCATAGAAGATGGGTAACTAACTAATATGTATGTTACACCTTTCGCAGTAGAATAAATATTTGGGATCCATATTTTGGGCATATCCTTATCAAATACTTTAAAAGATTCTTTTCCATTATAATAGTATAAATTGTTTTGAGTAGCAATAAATATTGTATTTTTAGAAACGAAATATTCCTTCAGTATGCCATACTTTGCTTCATTAAAGTTACAAAAACTCGCAAGTGATTTTTCTTTACCATTTTGAATCACAGTAGGAACAGATATACTTTCCTTTTTTGAAGTTTTATTAACAAAGACTACATTTTCCAAATAGAAATAAGGCCTTGTATAATCAAAATTTGCTGTATCTAATTTTATGTCTATTTGTGTAATATCATTTTTTTCAACTTTATAAAAAACATTTTCAAAACTAAATGTCAGTCCGCCTACATTGTCACTTTGAATAGAATTTAGAATTGTATAATTTATGTTGAAGTTAGTATTAACTTTATGCCAATGGTATCCATTATACCAAGCAAAGCCCTTATCAGTTAGAGTGTAAATAGTGCCAGAATTAGACTCCAACATTTGTAGAATTCTATTTGATGGCAATCCTTTAGTCTGATTAAACTCGTGCCATCTCCAAGATTGTTTTAATTTGGTATCTGTTTCATTTTCTGCATTGAGAGTAGTGACAGAAAGCAATAAAAATAGAAGACTATATATGTAAGTTGTGGTTTTCAATTAGACTAATTTCATCTCGATTAGTTTTTCAGCTATCTGAACAGCATTAGTTGCTGCACCTTTTCTTAAATTATCTGCCACCACCCATAAGTTCATAGAGTTTTCAGCAGAGTCATCTCTTCTAATTCTTCCAACAAAAACTTCGTCTTTATCTTGTGCTAAAGCAGGAGTGGGATATTCTTCATTTTCTGGATTATCTATCACAATCACATTTTCAGTTTCTGCAAGTAAAGCCCTTACTTCATTGATTTCAAAAGCTTTGTTGGTGGTAATGTTTACAGTTTCTGCGTGTCCACCAAGAATTGGCAAACGTACACAAGTAACACTTATTTTCAAATCTGGCATATCAAGCATTTTTCTGCTTTCTTTTATCATTTTTGTTTCTTCTTCGCTAATGCCACTTGCTCCAATTGTATGAAACATTGCATTGAAAGCAATTCTATGTTTGCCTTGTTTGTTGTCTGTGTTTTCCAGTTCGAAATTCAATTTGTCCAAACCTTTTTGTCCTGCACCTGAAATAGACTGATATGTAGAGCAAACAACTCTTTCTAATCCATATTTTTCTTTGATGGCTTTAAGTATAACTAACAATTGAATTGTAGAGCAATTTGGGTTCGCTATTATATAGTTGTGATTTTTTAAATGATTAGGGTTCACTTCGGGCACAACAAGAGGAGTATTTGAATCTAATCTCCAATAGCTGCTATTGTCTATAGCTATACATTTATCCTTTTGAGCAAATGGTGCATAGATTTTACTCATTTCGCCACCAGCAGAAAATAAAGCTATATCCATTTCTTTAAAAGAATTTTCAGTTAGCTCTTCGACTATATACTCTTTCCCTTTGAATGAAATCTTAGTACCTACTGATCTTGCTGATGCTAACAGTTTAAGATTAGCCACTGGGAAGTTTCTTTCTTCCAATACTTTAATCATTGTGCGGCCAACTAATCCAGTTGCTCCAACTATAGCTATATTGTACTCTCTCATTGCTCTTAATTTATACTTTTTGATTTTTACAAAATATTTGAATGTAAATATAAACAAAATAGCCAAACCTTTCTTATGAAATAGAGCCAGATGGCTATTATTGTAGAGAATTTCCTTTCGACATAGTTGAATATTAACCACATTTAGATACAAGCTAATTCCTATTTTCAAAGAACACATAGCAATTATTTTTTATTTTCAAATATACTTTGTATTTAAAGTGTCGAATATTATGCAACTCGCATTTTTTAGCCAAACACAATTTTAACATTCGGCTACTTATAGACAATTTTTTCAGCTTAAAATCCCCACTCAAATATTTTGGCACGCCCCTAATCCTTCTCCATTACTAACTATTCGCAGATTCCAAACTATCACCAAATTAGTTTGGCATTAAATTTCATAATGTATTTGAGTGATGAGAAGTATATTTTCATTCACACTAAATAGAACAGTAAAACACAATAGTATGATTGCCCATATTCCAATTTGGCACGTACCTTGTGTTATGCAAATTATGAATTTAACATTTTGGTTAATTCTATATGTTACTTTTACAAATACTGAAAAAACAAAATTTTAGGATTTACTCAAATTCACACGGAGGTGAATAATGGCTTATGCTGTTGGTGGAAACGCCAGAATTCGAACGAATATTTCTGCTGAGAATGCCTACAACGCGCTTGAGGTTTCGAATAAAGAAATGTCACTTAGACAGCTTAGACTTTCAACTGGAAAGCGTATTAATAACGCTTCAGATGATGTTGCCGGCTACATTACATCGAGAGCACTCTCTGCTAGAAACGGCTCATTGAAAGCAGCCCTGAAAGCAGTGGGAGACGCTCAGAACTCTTCTTACATCATTATGGATGCATTGGAAAATATTGGTGACTTGCTCAACAGTATTAAAAATTCAGCAGCTACTGCAGCTTCTGGAGCAATGGGTACAGATGAGAAAATAGCACTTGCAAAAGCAGCTTTTAGAATGGTTCAACAAATCCAAACAGTGGTTGATTCAACTGTATTTGGTGGTCGTCAGTTAATAGATGGTACTTTCTCTGCTGATTTCGTAATTGGTACTAATGCAACAAGTAACTTGATTACTTTGGCGTTAGATTTAACCACTGGAAATCTTGATTTCAACGTAGCAAGTGGTGATTTTAATACTAATTCTGCTTCAGTGACTAGCTTCGGCGGTATTACTGGATTGGATATGAGACTGTTTAACGATGTTAACTCTAGCAACTTAGGTATTTTTGCTTATTCTGCTATTGGTATGACTTTATTGTCTCTGGATAGAGCAATTGATAACGTTAGTAAAGTTGCTTCTTATGTCGGTGGTGTTGTTAATCGTTTGGATTCACAAGAAAGTTTGTTGAATAGCCAGATTACTAACTATAACGCTGCAATTTCTAGAATCGAAGATTCAGATGTGGCTAAAGAACAATTAAGTTTAGTGAAAGCTCAATTCTTGCAAAATGCATCATTGACTTCATTGGCTCAAGCTAATCAAAATCCTCAATCTTTCTTGCAATTATTGCAAAGATAAGCTCTGGTTTTTTGAACAATTACAATTAACTAAATTTTTAACTAATTATGTTAAAGGTGTGATATGCCATTTGCAACAGGTGTATTATCGCGCATACGTGCGAACATTCCAGCAGAAAATGCTTATAATTCATTAAGCTCTGCAAGTATGGATATCTCTTTGCGTCAGCTTAGATTATCTACTGGAAAAAGAATAAACTCAGCAGCAGATGATGTTGCTGGATACATAACTTCTAAAGCTTTGGCTGCAAGAAATGGTTCATTGAAATCAGCAGCAAAAACAGTTGGCGATGCAAAGAATGTTACAAACATTTCTATGGATGCTTATGAGAACATCAATGATTTGGTAACTTTGATTAAAGAACAAGCTGCAACAGCTTCTTCTGGTGCTATGGGTACCGATGAGAAAGTCGCTTTAGCTAAAGCTGCCTTTAGAATGGCTCAACAAATTCAAACTGTAGTAGACTCTACTGTATTTGGTGGACGCCAATTGCTTGATGGTACATATAGCTCTAATTTCTTTATTGGAACTAACAATGCAAGTAGTTTAATTACTCTTGCAGTAGATATGACTTTCAATAATTCTGATATGAATGTTGAAAGCAGAAACTTTAATGTTAACTCTTTAAATACAAGTAGTTTTGCTGGTATAACGAATTTAAACTTAACTTCTTTAGATTCAGTTAGTGCAACTGATTTGGGTATTTTCGCTGAATCTGTTATAGGTACAACATTATTTAGTTTGGCAAATGCTTTAAACAATGTGAATAAAGCTGCGGCTTATTTGGGCGGTATTTCAAATAGATTAGATTCTCAAGATAACCTTTTGAGCATACAAATCACTAACTATAACGCTGCAATTTCTAGATTGGAAGATGCTGATGTTGCTAAAGAACAATTGTCATTGATTAAATCACAATTCTTGCAACAATCATCATTAACTTCATTAGCTCAAGCTAATCAAAATCCAAATGGATTTTTACAATTAATCAGAGGATAAAGTAGTAATAATAATATTATTACTACTTAAACTCAAACTAATTACACTAGCTATTCTATATAGCTATGTGTTAGCAATTATTTATATAATTAAATAAAGGAATGTATATTATGTACATTCTACTATTTCAATTGGATAATGCTAAATATTTTTCAGTTAAGTTATTACACTTGGTTGAACTTCCCCTAATTTTATGTGCAAATACCTTTGTACTAATCTATACTTTTTAGTTTATTGAATCGCCATCCCTTTTTGGTAGCTTCTGCCATTCCAAATACTTTCTTTCATTCTTGCATCATCCAAATACAATTTCTTTATTGAAGCTAAATCTACTCGTTATTTCCAATTCACTGTAAGCATCTAAATTTTTCAAGGTATTATTATAATTTCATTGAATTTATAGTTTGTTTTATTTCTTTATTTTTCACAAGTTTGTAATATATTTTTGGTATTATTACGTTAATATAGGCAGTTAGCCTCCATATTTCACGTTAATTTAGGCAGTTTCTAATTATACATTCCATATAGATAGAAGATTATTATGACAAACTTTGATTTTAATAGAACTATAATTCCTTATGCAAACACATTGTTGCAGCCAGGAAAGATATTGTTATTATATGGACCAAGACAAGTTGGAAAGACTACTCTTACTCGAATGATAGCTGAAGCTAATGGAGATGAATACTTATGGTTCAATTGCGACGAAGCAGAAGCAAGACAATCGCTTGAGGGACAGAGTGCAAACAAACTGCGTTCTGCTTTTGGCACTTATAAAACCGTAATTTTTGATGAAGCACAGCGATTGCAAGATGTAGGTTTAATTCTTAAAATTGCGGCAGATACTTTGAAATTCTACTATTCCCTTTGGCTTTAGATGAAATTCATAGAACTCAGCTACAGATGAAAAAGGATTTGCCGCAACGATTAGTATATGGCAATTACCCTGAAATAGTAACTAAACCAAATTTCGCATATCAAACTTTAAGTGGCATTAAAGAAAGTTATCTTTATAAGGTTATCCTTATGTTAGGAGATTTAAAGAGACCTGATATGTTAGATAAATTGCTCCAAGCATTAGCTTACCAAATGGGTCAACTTGTTTCTTTGAATGAAATTGCAAATTTATTGAAAATTTCTAAACATACAGTAGAAAGATATATTGACTTATTAGAAAAATGCTTCATCATTTTTCGATTGAAAGCTTACAGCTCAAATCAAAGAAATGAAATTGCAAAAATGGATAAAATTTATTTCTATGATGTTGGAATTAGAAATGCATTAATTAATAATTGAAAACAGAAATGATGTAGGACAACTTTGGGAAAACTTCGCAATCTTGGAAAGAATGAAGCAAACCCAAAACAACGGTAAACATAGGCAATATTACTTTTGGAGGAACTACCACAAAAAAGAAGTGGATTTAGTAGAAGTAGAAAATACTAGATTAAAGTTATTTGAATTCAAATGGAAAGCTGGCTCTAAGCTGAAAAGTTATAGAGTTCCAACTGAATTTACAAATGAAGAATTCCACATAGTTACTCAAGAAGATTTAGATACGGTTATCGCTGATGTGATGACTCCGAATGAAGAAGACATCGTCTTGCCAGAAGTCGATATGAGCCAGATAAAAATCAAAGAGGTTCCGGAGACCCTTTCGGGTGAAGACGCTGTTGAACAGCATCGACAGGATGCAGTGGAGTACCTCACACTCGTGAGTTATATTTTCATTTCGAACTCGCCCGCGCAGATTCGAGACATGTCAGGGCTCAAGAGCTTTCTCCTCGACTCCAGCAATAAAGTTATTTTGGGTATGCTCTCCGGCAATTATACGTTTATGGATTCGCTGGAAGAGATGGGAAAAAAATCGCTTGATGAAGTTGAGAAAATTGAAGTGCCAGAGAGTATGCTCGATACGCATGTGAAGACGATTAAACTCCTAACCTTTGCTTCGACACTGAAGGCATCAATCAAAGCATCGCTTTCCCCAAATGATCCGATCGGTCAGATGTACACGCTGTCTAAAGTGCAGGGGTTTCTCATGACGTTTGACAGCTACACTCAAGAAACGCAGGGAATACTGACAGCGATTGGTGTCAAGAATATTCCGCTCGATATCTAGCATATGTTTCAGGAAAAACAAAAGCAACCTCGTTTTCGGAAAAGCATCGCCGCCATATTGATTGGTATGATGCTCATCACGACCTCGGCACCGCTACCGGTCCAAGCGGGTGTCTGGGGGGAGAACATCGCCAGCTCATTTCTCAAGCAGGTGCTTGAAGTAATTTGGCAACAAATCAAGGCACTTCTTTTCAGTATCGCGAAGCGGGTCGTTATAGAGCTCGCGAGAGATGCGGCTAATCGTTTGACCTCGGGTGGGATGAATAAAAAGCCAGCTTTTATCACGGACTACAAGGAGTTTCTCTATGG
>ENA-ORBV01009199-ORBV01009199.1-microbial-mat-metagenome-genome-assembly--contig:-NODE-9199-length-16318-cov-6.315252_pt1 | contig 16318 bp, 16 predicted proteins | sample MGYA00237777_ERZ505514 | MGnify/ENA primary metagenome ERZ505514 (study PRJEB26160, sample SAMN06269048) | microbial mat metagenome | isolation source: Oligotrophic lake microbial mat | place... | reverse complement strand
TGCCTCATGGAGGTCGCACGTGAGCCCTATTTGGTCGCACACAGACTCACCATCAACCCTGGCTCACTTCTGGGCTCACTTCTGGGCTCACTTCTGGGCTCACTTCTGGGCTCACTTCTGGGCTCACTCTCGGCTCACTCTGGGCTCAACCAGCAGTGAGCCCAGCAGTGAGCCCAGTGGTGAGCCAGCAACAACGCAGCTGTTGAGCCAGTTTGAGTTTTCATGTGATTCCAACGGTCCACGGCAAATGTTAGCAGACACGCCCACTGAGCCTCATTCAGGCTGGCTCACTGCTGGGCTCACTTCTGGGCTCACTTCTGGTCTCACTTCTGGGTCCACTCTTGGCTCACTCTGGGCTCACTCTGGGCTCAACCCCGTGAATGAGCCCAAGAATGAGCCAAGTGCGCACGAGTTTGATTTGCGAGCGACTGTGCGTTTGCCTGATGTCTGGCTCACGCAAAATTTCCTGACTTCTGTTGGCAGTTTGCAGACAGACCTGTCAAAACATCACACATCTGGAGCTCCAATTGCATTCTGTGTCATGCCTTTGTGTCATCATGGAACCCACAAGGTCACCCAGATGTGGTGGGTTCAACATCATGGCATTTCTTGCCTGTGCAGCTGAAGAGGATGTCGGTTATCGTTTGTGTCAGTGGAATGCAGGACATCAAATGCAGTCTTTGTTGTTTGGAATCACTAGTCACATTTCCAAGCTTTCAAGATTGGTCAGATCCAAAAACAAAAAAAGAAAGATGTCTTGGAAAATCATGATTCTTGTTGTTGTCAGATGATGGTGTGAAACACAACATGGACGGTCATGTTTTTGTTGAAAACGTCATGTCAGTGTCAACATCGTGCAAAATCAAATTGATGGTTGGTTGAACAATTGTCCATGCCCTGGATGTGTCTTTCTGTGCAGAGTGTGAACATGCTCACAATTTGCATGCCATGTCACTTCAGTGTCCAAGCTGATCTTTTTCATTTCAGTTTTGTTGGCACCAGCGATGCACATTTGTGCACCAGACTGGTGCCAAAGTTCACATAGGACAATGTCCTATGTGATCACAAGCCTTTTGCCACTGCAGCACAGTGCACTATGACATCATGGCACCGCGGTCAGGCAATCGAACCTGAACTGCGAGGCTCGGGGTTCAAACCCTGTGGGAATTGTGCAGAAGCCTGGTGGGAGGGTTCTCCTTTGAACGATCCACTCAAATGCCACTGATCGATGAAATTGCGTCAACAGACCACAGCAAACAGGCGAAGACCGATGAAATTGCGTCGGCACGAAGTCGTGGAAACACAATTGAGAATTGACTGCATCAACGGACGCGTTGAGCATGTCACTTAGACCAAATCACGCGGGCGCGCGTGTGCTAAACATAGCAAAAACGATCCACGCGGGCGGGTGTGTGCTGAGTGCGACATTCAAACACCTTGTGACTTGATTGATCCACACGATGGCAGTTGCAGGTGACTGGGGGCTTCTGCAAAACGAACACAGCAAAATAGCACAAAAACGGTCCATGAATGCACTCGCCCCAAACCGGGCGTTCCTAAGTGCAGACAATGACTGTTGAACCGGAGTGATGCACCGATGAATCACGGCACTTGAGCTAACACGGCAAGCGAAACACACAGCCTCTGACCGGTAGCACACATGAACATCAGCACCTGCCTGTCACAAACATGAGCTGATTTCTGCAGTGAGACAGCACAAATCATGGGGAAGGATGCACTAAACCGGCACTGAAGTTCTTATGGGATAATGTCCCATGTGATCACAAGCCTTTTGCTGCTGCTGCGCAGTGCAATTTGTCCGTTGTTCAGTTCACTGGACAATTGGCTGTCTTCTCTTCATCAAAATGATGACACAGCTCTTCTGATGACATCCACAACCAGAGAAGAGATCAAAGAGAGCATTTTGCACAAAAACACAACAACAAAAATGTGAAAGAAAGAAGAGCAATGGGTGTGTCTTTGCATTTCCAGCAAATTCACACATGCGTCGTTTGTCATGCAAAGGTGTCTCCTCGGCTCATTTTTACATTTCAAATTGTGCATTGCTTGGTGAGTTTGATGCCAACATGCACTTGGATAACTGCACAACTGCATAGGGACTCTAGCAGTCTTGTGTGAAGGTAATGATGGAGGCGAGGGGCAGTCTTCATAGTAGCACTTGTCATTTGCTCTTTGTTTGTGTTTCTTGCTTGACTGAAAAATGCACGACTCAAAACTAGTGACTCACTGACTCACGCGCCTTTTCCGCCTCATTTTTTGTTGACACCGTTCGCGAACCACCGCATGCACCCGATCCAGAACATCAAAAGTTGACTTGTTTATCTACTAGCTAGCTAGTACAGTATCTCACCCACCACAACGAGACACAATCATGTTCTGTGGATGCGGATAGGTCCGATGGGAACTCTAATATCATCCCGAACATCCTACGGCATTTTTTTGCACGATTGTATCCCGTAGAAGCACTCTGTAATACAAGCAATCGAATGGACAAATCCAGAATCACCTTGATGGGCGAGAAGCCTGACATCCACAGCCCGTTCCACATACTACTAATACTACTACTGGTAGCTACTAGCTACCAGTGAAGCATTGGATTGGATACGATTTTTGAGAATGCTTTCTCTTCCGAGTCTCTTGAGACCTTTTGGTTTTGTTTTCTCATTCTTCCAAATGTGGAAAAAGATTGTTGTTGATAAAAACAAATTCCAAAAATAGAAAGAAAAAAAAACGATCATGAAATTGATTCAACTTATCCCCGTGGTGGCATTGGTCGCCCATCAGGCGACTGCCTTTGCCCCCTCGCCTTTGACGCGCCATGCAGGAACCCTCACAGCGAGATTATCCCCAACAAAATCACAACCACTTCTCTTTGCCACCAAGGTTGAAAACGAAGAAAAAATCAAAGCGAACACTCAAAAGACCAAGTATTGCATTCCCCTGGAACAAATTGGTTTGGACGATCTTCCCAAAGTGGGAGGCAAGACCGCTTCCTTGGGAGAAATGATTCAAGAACTTTCTCCCTTGGGTGTGGATGTTCCCGGTGGTTTTGGTGTGAGTTCCACGGCCTATGATGCCGTGCTGGACCGATTCCAACTCCGGGAACGTCTCGAGCTCGTCTTGAAGGATGTGGATGGTAGGTACTGTGTATCATTATTGTTCATGAATGCATCATTTCTAGACTCATGCTGAATTTAATTTCTGTCCATGTCCTTTAATATTTCTACGCTGTTTTTTGTTTTTATAACCAATAATTATAGTCACAAATCTTATTGATCTAGCAAAACGCGGTCGACAGGCCCGTCACATGGTGATGGATGCAGGTCTTCCGGTGAGTGGAAGCAAAATGTGTGAAAAAGAAAAACTGCAGTCCTTGTATTTTATGTATGGCAGATCGTGACTCCACAACAATATTGTGTGAATTATGTCTGACCTCTCTTCCGCTCACACCCACCCTGTATCATTGTAGGACGATGTTCGCAAGTCGATTGAAGAGTCGTACCAGAAAATGTGTGATGAATACGGGGTCGACGGGCACGATGTTTCGGTCGCGGTTCGATCGTCGGCCACGGCAGAAGATCTTCCCACGGCTTCCTTTGCCGGTCAGCAAGCCAGTTTTCTCAATGTGGTCGGTTCACGAAGTGTGGCGGACACGGTCCTCGAGTGTCTCGCATCCGTCTTTACAGACCGTGCTATTACCTATCGCGTCCACAATCATTTTGATCACATGATGATCAAGGGTGCGGTCGTCGTTCAGCTCATGGTTCGAAGTGACCTGGCCAGTGCTGGCGTGGCCTTTACACTGGATCCAGATACTGGCTTTCGTGATGTGATTGTCATTACAGGTTCCTATGGACTCGGTGAATCGGTGGTGGGAGGGAAAGTAGATCCCGATGAGATGCAAGTCTTCAAGCCCATGATTGGAAAAGATAGTGTCAGCGATCCCATTATCCGCCGCCGCATTGGACGCAAGCAAACATCCATCATCTACGCTCACGGTGTTTCTCATCAGAGAACCAAGACCATCGAAACCAAGGAGGCCGATCAATTGAAGCCTTGCTTTACAGATGAAGAAACCAAAATCTTGGCCAAATGGTGTGCTGATATTGAAAAGCATTACAGGTGAGTATGGTGAAGATTGTAATCACGGACAATCTTGTTCTCTCTATGTTGCGCTCTGCATGTTTTTACACATTAGCTTGTCTGATCATAATTCAACTTTCATTGACCCCCACCACCTGACAGCAAACTCCACGGGCACCACACACCGATGGATATTGAGTGGGCGAAGGATGGAATCACCGGAAAACTCTACATTGTGCAGGCAAGGCCTGAAACGGTACGATCCAGACAGAAGCAAGGATCTCTCACCCAGACAATTGTTCGTAACCACGGCAAAGACATTCTTGGCGGCACCGCCACTGGCTCGGGTGCTGCGAGTGGCAAAGTGCGTGTCATTCATGATATTGCTGCCATTTCGCAAATGCAAAAAGGCGATATTCTTGTGGCCGATATGACGGGTAAGTTCATGAAAATTACAGTGCAATTGTGAAGGAGACGTAAGTTTGCCTGTTGGCACTCTTCTGACCGTATCTTATTATTTCGTTCCTGGGCACCAGATCCCGACTGGGTTCCGGCTATTCGTATGGCTTCTGCGGTTGTGACCAATCGTGGAGGACGTACTTGTCATGCCGCAATTGTGAGTCGCGAACTTGGGGTGCCTTGTATTGTTGGTACGAAAGATGCCACCGAGGTCCTTGAGACGGGAAAAAGATACACGGTAGATTGTTCTCAGGGCAACTCAGGACATGTCTACGAAGGAGAAGCAGATATCGACGAAACTGAATTCCTCATTGACGATCTCCCGGCGACCAAGACCAAAATCCAACTCATTTTGGGCGACCCCGATGCTGCGTTGGCCCATGCCCATCTGCCGGTTGCTGGCGTTGGCCTAGTGCGACAGGAATTCGTTGTGGCAAACCACATTGGCATCCATCCCAACGCCGTGCTCTTTCCCGAGCGTATCAGTGAGGAAGCACGCCAGCAGATTGCACAGATGGCCAAAAACGATCCATCCCCAGCTGACTTTTTCGTTCGAAAGCTTTCGGAGGGAATTGCCAGTATTGCTGCCGCCTTTTATCCCCGACCTATCATTGTCCGGCTGGGAGATTTCAAATCGAATGAATATAACCGTTTGGTGGGTGGCCAGGGATTTGAGCCGGCCGAGGAGAACCCCATGATCGGACTTCGGGGAGCCTCCCGCTATTTGCACCCTGATTTCAAAGACGCATTTGAGCAATTGGAGTGCAAAGCATTGGCTTATGTACGCAACGAAATGGGACTGGACAATGTCAACCTCATGGTCCCCTTTTGCAGGACAACCGATGAAGCTCAAGGTGTTTTGAAGGTACTTGCCGATAACGGACTGAAACAAGGCGAGAACGGTCTCAAGGTCTGGGTCATGTGCGAAATCCCTGCAAACGTTTTTGCCATTGATGACTTTGCCAAATATTTTGATGGCTTCTCTATTGGCTCTAATGACCTGACCCAGCTGGTGTTGGGAGTGGACCGTGATAGCGGAGAGTTGACCAATCTGTTTGACGAAGACAACGTTGCGGTGAAAACTGCGATTAGCCTAGCCATTGCAGGAGCGCACCGTAACAACAAACCTGTTGGGTAAGACCAGAAATTGCCATGGTCAAATTTCAGAGATGTCGGTAATTTTCACTCACCCATATTCCAACTTCCCCTACTCTTGTTGTTTGTTTCAGTCTCTGCGGCCAGGCTCCCAGTGACAAGCCAGAATTTGCTGCCTTCTTGGTCGAACAGGGAATCGATTCCATGTCTTTGACACCCGACTCGGTGATGGCTGCGATTCAGATTGTCGCAGAAGCAGAGAAGAAGCTTGGAATGGACAAGAAGCTGGAGGACTTGACCGATCTTGATGGAGAAATTGCTCGGGCCATCAAGGCTGATATGAAGGAACAAACCAAGGTCTCTGAATCCGCCTGAGCTCTTTGGGCTCACGCTCATATCACCTACACGTTCAAATTATACACACAACATGCAGTTTGCATTCTTGGAAACCTTTTAGTCAGGAACACTATAGATCATGCTTGTTTCCGTGTGCCTTTACCACTCGTACTTGTATTAGCTTTGTGGTTGATCCACATCGTATCTCTAGCTAGCTATCGCATGACTCGATTGATTTATTCAATATCTTGATATACTATTATAATCATGGATCCTATTAGTTTTGTTCTATAATGATGCAGAAATACTGTCCTTCTTTTGTTCATACTTGCATGCTTGCTTGTTGATTTGATAAATGCAGTAGTCTCTCTATCGTGATATAAATAAAATGGCAGTAGCGCGGTGACAATTCCCGAGTGCTTCACAAACACACATCGTTCATGCTAGCATCCTGTGTAGTGTCGTAGCGCGAGATGATGGATACATAACGAATGAATCCATAATGACACTACCAGTACATCTTCGCTGGCAGTATTGTCCTCTTCGTCTTCCTCTTCGTTTTACTCTTCGTCTTCTTGCTCGTCCTTGGAATTGTTGCTATTGTCGGTCGGTTGTGTGGCCCCGGAATCTTGTGAAAGAGATGGACTAATCGGCCCGGAACCATTGTCGCCACCACTGGCATCATTCGTTGTAGTCTGTGAGGCTTCACTTGTGTTGGATTCAATCGTTCTCGGTACCATGATCGACTGGGAGGTGTTGTTGTTGTTGTTGCCTGCTCCAGCTCCACTTCCAGCAGCAGTTGCCGATACACCAGCGACACCCGAAGCCAAAGAAACTTGATCCGGTGACGTGGCCCCGGGTGAATTGGTGGCACTAATGGAAGATCGAGCATAGGTCCGGTACGACGCCCATTGCAAGAGTTTTTCAGCGCTTTGACGAATATCGGCTGCTTCCGACTTTTCGTCGTCCTCCTCGTCTTCGTCGTCATCGTCATCCTCGTTGTAGGGATTGTCGCTCGTTCCTGTTTGGGTTGCCTCCTCTCCGGTTCCCTCGTCCTCGTCGCCGCTATGGTAATCTTCCTCATCATTCGCACTAGCACGACGGCAGTCTCCTTCTTTCTTTTCTTCTTCTGGTCGAGATCTTCGACGGCCATTCTTCTTTTGCGGCGTTTGATACATGGATTCATCTTCGAGTAATGCTTGGTGAGACGGATCCAGTTGTTGTTGTTGCTGCTGTTGTTGTTGGGATGATACATCCATTCCACCACCACCACCAAAGATCGCCGTGGAAGAGCCTTCCATGAGTTCCCCGCGCAACCGTAAGATTTCACGACGTGCCTTGCTGAGTTGATCTTTCAGGTCGGCAATTTCACTGATTTGTTCCATGTACTTGCCCTGAAAATAATTGCGTTCTTCGGTCATGCAAAACAGTTCATCTTGCATTTTCTGGAGTCCAAAGACCATGATTGCGTTTTTTCTTTCTTTTAAAAGTAGAGCAGAGCGACCACTATGCTGTTGACAAAAAGTCAAAAAATGTGCCAACCGTGTGTAGGTTCTCGCGAATGATATTTTCACTTGCGAAAGATAATTGTGGTCTAGAGGCAACAATCAACAAATCGAGAGCTGAATCGATGAGCTTGCTATCTACTCTACTCTACAAAAAAGAGGTTGGAGTTGCTATAGTAGGCAAATATGGACGGCTGATAAATTTGGCCAGAAACGGAAACACTACTAGTAGAGTGCACAACAATCTCTATCGTAGATGAGGAAGGAATGATGTTTTCCGAAAGGGAAACAACGAGAAAGAAATAGTTTACGTGTTCGTCGTTCCCAAGAGTGAAACAAAGAGGGTCTCGGATGGACTTTCTGTTGGGCTGGCGCACCTTAGCGAGTCCAAACGCCACCGTTATAGAAGGAAAAATTGAGCGAAATCGAATGTTGGCCTTCAAATTGAGGATCGTTCATTTGAGTTCAAGCCGAGCATGGCAGGCTCAACGGAAAACCTCACGCGAGTGAAACGAATGAGATTCAAAAACACCTGTCCCACACTTGTCCCAAAACGGTTGGGAGAGTCACTTCTGGTAGTGACCAACCTGTGTCATCCAAATGTGGGCTACACTAAAGACATCAACTGATAATGATATGCAAGATATTAAGATATGAAATTAGATAACGAGGCATTTATGATGCATCTCTGACAAGCAACTGCAGTTTTTACTTTTCAAGAGAAAACAGAGTCACATCTGTCAGTGACCACAAACACATTTGCATTCTTGCAGAATGTCTGCCATTGCACTCTGACGTTTGTGCAGGTGCTGAAATGTTGGGCTATCTCTTGGATAGTAGTCTTCAAAAAAGGTCACACCTTCACAAAAGATGCCGGCATGCATGCTGAAACAAACAGTGTTGACATTGAATGTCAAAACATGCAACTGTGCATTTGCTAGCATTGTCAGAGCCCAAATTTTTTTTGACTGGACAGGGTGTTGTGCTGGTTAGCCTATCCTTAGAGATAATCACTACTTACAACACTGTAAAATAAAATGATCACCAGCATTGGTGGTAGAGCCTGCATGTCGACAGTGCTGCCCGTGCTAACAAAAAAATTGCGAGGTAAAAAAGGATATAGTAGGCTCCGACGGGACTCGAACCCGTGTCGCAAGAATCAGAACCTTGAGTGATAACCACCTACACTACGGAGCCACAATGTCGAATGATTGGTGAAAAAGCAAATTACAAAGGCAATCTGTGCGAGTGAACGAAGGTCATATCGATGTTTGCCCATGCAAGCATTACTGTACGTCGTAGTACTATTTCGGAAGCACTCTTTCGAGCTAGCTACCCCGAGTAGCTAGATCTGAACCGTAGATAGCTAGTAGACTGCTAGTAGCTAGTTGGGGAGCTAGAAGCTAGGTGATCTAGTAGCTAGCTAGCTAGTTGTAGTTTTGAAAGAACCACAAGCCGTCTCAATTGGGTCAGTTGTCTTCGCCCGTGTCAGTCTATATAACTTCCTCCAATTTTCGCATGATTTCGTACTTCCTTTGCAACCAATGCTTCCTTCATCTGCACTCCAGTTGGTCTTGGTCGAGCTAGATCAATTAAGCAATGTACGAGGGGGGCTTCTCTGCTGGCTTTGGTGATGAAGACACTAAAGCAGTAAAATAGTGTACGAGTGAGTACACATCAGGCCGGGGGCACTGCCACCCGTTAGTTGTAGGCAACGAAGTCTCTGAGTCGGCAAGTTTCCCCTTCTTCAAAATATCCTCAGGATACCCGAGTTTCCGGAGGGATCGGAAACGAAAACCATCTCTTTTTTGGTTTTGTATGTTCGCTGTCTGCGACTTGGTCAATCAACCTTCGTCTTCGTGATTTTTATGGCTGTTTAAAGCTGCTTGACAAACAGGAACAAATAGTAAGACTACTAGTACCAGGAGCTTGAAATCAGCGTTCCATTTCAGCTAAGACACTGCTAAGACAGATGTGTGCTGCATTTGATCGCTACAGATGGTTATTACAGTCATACAACTCGAAATATAAACAGTCCAAGCTGGCTCTTTGTGTTTCGCTATTCTACATGAAATATGTGTGCCACAGTAGACTAGACTAATAGTGCTAACGTGAAGAATTATAACAAGAACAAAGAATTAGTACATTCGGTTTAACGCTGGAAAGTACTTCTCTCCGGGAGTTCTCTATGTCAACGTTGTTTCTGAGATGCAAATGGTGTCATGTGTGGGATTTCAAGTGTGGGTGATTGCGGTAAACTGTGGGGTTTCGTGGTAGTCTTTGCCTCTTCCTGCTCAAGGATCTCGGCTTCCTCGGCTGCGGCTTAGCGGCAATTCCAAATTGGCCAGGCCAACTCCAGCACGAGAGGGTGCAACCGGCAGCACCGAGGGTCGGAAACTTCCAACTTCTTCCCAGATCAATTCCTGCAGCCGTTTCCTATGCAAGTGCTCGTCCTCAAAGGTGAAATCAAAATTTCCGTGGTCGCAGACAGGTTCATCGTCTGGGCTGTGCAGTTGACGGAAGAAAGGGTGCGCCAATGCGTCTTCCACCGTGATGCGCTTGTGGGGGTGGACAGTCAACATTTTGCGCAATAAATCAATGGCCTCGGGTGATGCGGATGGGAACTGTTGACTCAAGGGGGTGGCTGTCTTGGTGGGGAGCTTTCTCATGAAACGTTTGGCCTTATCCGACGTCACAAAGTCCAATTCAGATTCTGGAAGCTTGCCAAGCTTTTCAGAAATGATCGTCAACTATATAAAGGGAAATAAAGTGATGGATGATGAGTGACGAGGCGAGTAAGGTCAGTTAGGCTAAACTTGGAAACAAGGTACGTACCTGATCAATGTAATCGTCGCCAGGGAAATAGGGCTTTCGAAGAATCAATTCCGCAAAGATACACCCGACGCTCCAAACATCGATTGGCTTGGAATACTCATGGCATGCCAACATGATTTCGGGTGCACGATACCACCTTGTCACCACGTATTCTGTGAGCAAGAGCGTTCCGCGGTCATTGTTCGATTCGTCCATGCTGTTCGAATCATCGTAAATGCCTCGTGCCAAACCGAAATCGCAAATTTTCAAATCGCAATTGGAGTTGACGAGCAAGTTAGATGGCTTGAGATCGCGGTGCAAGACATTACACGAGTGAATGTACTTGAGACCACGCAGAACTTGATAGACAAAGTATTGGACGTGATCCAAGCTCAGCTTTTGCTTCGAGTAAATGATGCGATGTAAATCTGTTTCCATGAGATCCGTGACCATGTAGACATCATTGAAGTCTTCCACATAATTGACCGAGGGCGGCATCATGTCAATAATACCCACAATGTTCTCATGTCGAAAGTGCTTGAGCAATTTGATCTCTCGCAATATGCGCTTGGCATCAATTTCATCGTGGAAGGCGCGAGGCACCATTTTGATCGCAACGTCGGTATCTGTCTTGGAGTCTTTGGCACTGATGACGACACCATAAGCTCCACTGCCAATGACTCGAATGAAGGAGTATCGAGTATCGACTGTGAAGGTGTGCTTGCCGGCGGGGAACGCATGACTCTTGTAGGGCTCTTCCTTGGGCTTGCCGGCCAATCTTGATGTTTTGGTACTGTGAGGATCAAGGAGAGACAAAATCTGTTGTTCCCTCACACGTTCGTCTGTCTCCATGACAACTTCCATACCAGCTTCACTGACATCGGAATTGACGTGATCGACTTCATCGGTAGAGTAAGAAATCGTCGCCGAAGCCGTCGTCGCTGTGGCAAACGTGTGATGATCGTGATCAAAGCTACCAGCGGCATGCTTGGTGGGCTTGTACAGGGAGTTGTTTCCTGCGCTACCACTGCTGCGCGAGACAGGAATGCCTGGATGCGAATACTGGCCTCCTCTGTTGGCAATGGTTGTTTTGTGTACTCCGTCGTGATGCGCATTATTATTATGATGATGAGAATGGCTACCATGGCTACTGGTTCTACTGATACCTGCACTGCTGTTGCTGCTTTCTGTGGAGCCAGTTCGTGCTGCTCCGATTTGCTTTTGTAAGAGTTGTGCCTGCTGTTGTGCCGCCGCAGCATCGGTCATGGCCTGCGCAGCTGATAATGTTCCTGTTGTTGTATCTGAGATTATTCCACCACAAGCACCATCGGCGGGCGGGCCGCCTTGATCAGCATCACCATTGGGGGTGCCGCTCATATTCATGTTCATACTCATGCCTGCTCCACAAGCAATGCCCGACATCTTCTTGGTCCACTTTTTCCAGGAATGAGCGTAGGTACCGTAAACTCCAGAGAGGCCAGCAGGGTGCTGTTGGCTTTTTGTACTATTAGTAGAAGAGCTTGCGTTGCGATCCTGCTTTCCTGTTCGAAGAAAAGACGAGGTTGCGCCGCTCACACTACTACTAGTACAATTGCCAGCACTACTACTGCCTCTCCTGGAAGACGAGTTTTGCTCTCGAGTCTTAATGATTAAGCCGTCTCGAAGAACAGGAACAGGATGTTGATTTCCCTCTTTTTTGATTGCTTTTACCTACCAGAGTATTCTTTCATAAAAGTAATGAAAAGAATACTTTTGGAGCAAGCAAAACCAAACGTCGACTGCCAAAAGAGAGAGAGAATGAAGGAAACTGTTGTTGAAAGACCTTGTAGTATCTGCTATTTGGATATGCAAGGACCGACTAGTATACTGTATCAAGTGCTGAAGCAAATCAACAATCGATGATCAAACAACCAAAACTTTTGGTGTATAGATGCGTGACAACAAGATAAAGTGTGGTGTCTTTTTTGGTAGCCTTTTACCGCTACGTTTAGAGGTGTTTTGCTGGGATGGTTTTCGTTTGATTTTATTTAGAACGACCCGTACACACTGTTATTATGGGGGAGAATGTCGCTGTAACGAAATTGTGAGGAAGTTGTTGCGCGCCGGTCAGTGGAGGTGCGGTTGGCTAAAAAGTTCAAATGTTCAAACCGCTGATTAAATCTTCGTCAGATCCGTTTGGCATTTCCCCCTAAGTGAAAAACGCCGCCGTTCATGGAAGATTCCTTTGGAGACGCACATTCATTCAGAAGAATCTTAAAAATAGTTATGTCTGTCTGTCTGCCCTGTCGTATCTTTTGCATGTCTCCCTCGTCGGCACCACAACACGATACGACGTACAGTACCAGGTACTGGTACCGGTAGACGTACAACATCTAACAAACAGCCAGTCAGTCAGTGTTGTGTTGTGAGTCATCAGTTCTTAAAAGTCCTCATCTTTCAGTGATGATTGATTCTTCCTTGCCGCCACGCAATTTAGCTATGTGTACAGCAGTCGACGCCTTCTATCTTTTCCGAGAACGAAGCAGTCTAGCTAGCTGGTAGGTCCTCCTCTGCAAACTTTCCCAAAAAAAATGGTCGGGCTGAGCAAACCGAGCAGTACCTGTTTTTGTTGGTAATTGCAGCAACTGAGCCATGATTCCCTCCCAAAAAGCTCTATCGCCCGTGGTGACGATCTTGTCGCCTAGCCCTGCTGCCTCTCGTCGGGCACAAGAAATATTGGGAAATTTATTTGGCTTGGACGACCATGGCGCGGCGGCGGCAGCCCACGGGGGCAACGACCACGACGACGCCCTCAATGCCAAATTTAAATCCTTTCTCGGGCCTACCATGACCTGGGATTCCGTATCATCCAGGTGCCCTGCCTCTGGAACTCTTCTTCATTGGTTGTCCTTAGACAACAACAGCAACCAAAGTAGTAGTGACACTGGTGGGAAATTTTCATTACTGGCCGTCACGGCAACAGCTCCCAACGACACTTGCTCAAACAACATTCAACAGGCCCGTGCTGTTTTGGCGTCCAATTTGCCAAATTCCTTGATTCCGTTGAAGCTTCTTCATCTGGCCAACAGACCCCTTACGGCGGATGCCATGTTGCGTCGTCATCAAGGATTGCCCATTTTAGATTTGCAGGAAGCAGCAGCAACTACTGCTACAAAGGAGAAGAACGACCCGACGAGGAATGGTCGACTGAAAGAAGTGGCCTTTACCATGTATGATGATGCCGTCTACGAAGATGGATCTACCGTCTTGTCACAGCTATCCCAAAGCGATTTGTTGCGACCGGTCACTGGTTTGTACCAATGGCCGCCCTCCCAAAACGACTATGATGTTGATGATCCAATGGGTTTTTGTTTGCGTCCCCTACCGTCCGCCAAACCAGATTTGAGAGGATCATCGTCCCAACTGCCACTGGTTCTTACCTTTCATTGTGAAAGCGTCGAGGAAGTACTGCAGAAAATGCAACAACAACAAGACGCAGAAAACAGCAGTGGCAATGTTCATTTGAACTTCTCCAAGATTGGATACACTGGACATAGACGAGGTCAACTACGAGTTCAAGCATCTTCGACCGGTAGTGGAAATGAAAGCAACAACAGCCCTGCTGTCAATTGTTTGCCGGGCTTGGATATTCGATGGTGTGACAGCACAACCTATTCCAGTATGTTCAATGAAGCTCAAGAGGCTTTGCTGGCCAGTTCCTTGCCCGAGCTGCAGTCCTCCAATGTTCTCAAAGCCGAGCCAGGTGTGGAGGATGCTCGCATTGGATCCTCCGATTGCTGGGTCGAAGTGCGAACCATGGCGAAGAACCCCATAGGTTTTGTTCCACAACGGCGTGGGTTTAGCACCAAAGTGAGAAGAAAAAACCCAAACCAAGGCATGGTATTCTCTTCTTTTACAAGACGAATAGGTCTCACAACACTTCTTTATTGTATTATATTTGCTGCTGCTGTGATCCAATTGGATTCTCCTGGTTGTTGTGCCACTGCCCTCGAAAACAGTCCTAATAACAATAGCAAGATGAGGACCGGCTTTGGAGGTAGCAAAAAGAACAAACATGGATCATCCCCCTTTGAAGCAGACAACAACAACGATGACACAGATGGTGCGTACACGTATCATTGGGAAGAAGACGCATCATATTTTGATAAGGATATTGCAGCTGAATTGCAAAAGTTGAGTGATTTCTCAAACAACAAGCCCAAACGGAAATACTTGTGGCTGGGAAATATGGAAGATGAGTCCTATGATCCATCTAGCTCCTCGGAGAGCCGGAGCAAGTCAGCATCAGACAACAGTCCTCAGCATATGTTGCGTATGGACACTTGGGACATGAGTTTCGCTTGGAGAGAGCGCAGACGCAAACGAAATCCAAAGGCAGCCGCCATGACGTTTGTATTCCATGAAAATGGCTATGTACGATGCCTGCATCCCGACGCCCACCGGAAAATTTTCGACGTTAATGATTCCAAACAAGCGTCCCGTAGAAAAAGAAGAAATCGACGAGCCCGCGACGACGAAGATACCAACAGCCATGACTATGTGGTTGGGACTTGGAAAATGGCTCCATCGGGTGTTGTTTGGGAAATGAAATTTGATGAGAGAACAACGTACAATTTTTATGCTGATCTGCATTTGAATCCCTTTGGCAAACACCCCAAAATGTTTCGTGGTCTCGTTATTCGGGATCGAAGTCTCCCCTTTTTACCCAAACGACTCCTCCGACCCGTGGTTGCCACGTTTACGGGCAAAGGAACAGGGAAGGATACGGCTGACTTTTCGTACAAGGGTCGTCGAGGCAATACCGCTTGAGAAAGCCGAGTCGTCGACGAGGGCATGGAGAGGCAACTATCGCCAACTTCCATGAGTGGGGCTTGTTCCTCCAATGGAGACCAAATCTGACGGATGGTTGTCGAAATCTGTGGTGTAGCATACCAATTTGTCTTTTCCTCCTAGCTAGCTAGCGCATCTGTAACTGAAAACATTTTTTGTTTTGAACCCAGACACGTGGAGAAGCTTCGTTCAGTCCATTCAAGGCAACCCATAGTCGCTGGCGCAATCCCGTACTAAAAGCCACTCTAGTAGGGTCTCTCATCAGGTTTTCCTAGTTTCTCGTTCTCCATGACCAACAAAAGATCACACGACAGGGAACATGCAGAATGGCCAGAAGGAAGACCAAATTTGGCATTTGAATGAGATTGGTTTTGATTGGAATCCATCAATCCAAAGGCATGCCAGGACAAAAGGGATGCAATGTTTACTAGTATGAGTCGAAGGCTTTCCACACCCAACAAGCAAAGAAACTTGTGCAGTTGGGTTGCCTGCCAAAGGATTACTAGTAGATCCCAAGCTCCCAAACAGAGCAGAGGCAAATTAAACATGATCAGATTTGTTTGGAAAGGCAAAGGTGGGAAACATCAACCAACTTTGCTCCCACCGCTTCCTCCGTAAATCCTTGCACCAACCAATTTGTCTCGTCCCTTCCTGACTACCCCAATGTCTCATCTCATCCACAACTTGTCATGTCCTTTCAACGCAACTAGTCTTTTTTCACTGCATTTAGCCTTCTTAGATGTTTTACCCAACATCATACTAGCATTGAAATGTCCAGTGAAAGCACACCAAGAACAACTGCTGAAATGATGATTGGGATGCGTTAGATCAATTGATTTGACAAATCTTTTTGCTATTTATGCTGAAGTGCCTCCATTGTTCAGGCTGCACAACCGCACCAATTCCGGCTCGAGAGCTGAAGGGCAACATGGACCACAGTTACAACAAATGATGGCCCCTTTGCCAAAGAATCATGCAGAGCCAAAGTTGCCATAAGAATGCTGACCACAGATGTTTGATATCAATCCAATTTGCCTGTGTTAGTAGTGGTTGATACCAGCCATGTGTGTCATCAATGCACAGCCCCCCCCCCCCTCATGACATGTTGTGTGCAGTGATACATGAGCAAGAGCAATTGAGCTGCTGCACATTGTTTGGACAATTCAATGTATTGA
>ENA-ORBV01009197-ORBV01009197.1-microbial-mat-metagenome-genome-assembly--contig:-NODE-9197-length-16323-cov-10.152899_pt1 | contig 16323 bp, 25 predicted proteins | sample MGYA00237777_ERZ505514 | MGnify/ENA primary metagenome ERZ505514 (study PRJEB26160, sample SAMN06269048) | microbial mat metagenome | isolation source: Oligotrophic lake microbial mat | place... | reverse complement strand
CATGATCAATTAAAGCTAGCGCACGGCATTCGAGAGGATTTATACTATGACTATTAAATTGACCGACGTTATCGAATTTTACGCAGCCAAGCCACATCAAGATAAGGCGATCGCATTCTTGCAAGCCAACATCGATCCAAAAGTCTTAGCTGATTTTGCTGAGTTGTGGAGAGCCGAACCCAAACTAGAAACCAAGCAACTGATCACCATGCAGCAAGCAACGGCGATCTTTTTGCGATCGCCGTCTGCCAAACAGCTTCAAGATTTGAACGCTTGCCTTGTGAGATTTGAGATAACAACCCACAAAAGGATGCAACATTTTTTATCACAGATTGGGCATGAGTCGGCTGGCTTGCTACACATAAAAGAAATTAATCCAGGCTGGTACATCCCGAAAAAGTTTGGACTGCCCATGGTAGCAGATGCGGACGGATATTATGCGTATCGCGGCGCTGGCTGGATGCAAATGTCTATGCCAGAAAACTATTTAGCTTTTGCTAACTACATGGGCGATCCTAAAATTTATGATTTAGGTTGTCCATACGTCGCTGAAAACTATCCTGGCACTGCATCAGGCTTTTGGTGGATGGAAAATCGTATGAGTTCATTGGTGGATGCAGGCGCGAATGTTGAGCAGATTTCCCGCATGGTTAATTTAGGCGGAGCAGCAGGGGTGATTCATGGGATGAGCGACCGCCTTGCCTATCATGCCAGGGCATCAGCCGTTTTTGGCTGACCAGGAAGCGATCGCAGCACGGTCGGATTGATTGACATTCTAATCATTAGAGTATACAATGGGAGAGATGACCGTTTTTCTCCTGTTGAGATCCTTTAGAAGATCTGTCCTGAACGCAGCACGGATTGATTGACATTCTAATCATTAGAGTATACAATGGAAGAGATGACCGTTTTTCTCCTACTGAGATTCTTTTGAAAAAAGAATCTCACCCCTGCCGACTTTTTCTAGCAAGTCGGATACAGAGTTACATCCTAGCGATCGCGCAATTTTTAGTGAGCCATCAAACCCTGTTTCTGTGACCGATAGGTAACGACGTTTTTTCGATTCATCCCAGTCCGGAGTCCTTCCTCGCGCCTCAAGATTCTTTAGACTTTTTGAGTTTGTGCCTCTCGCCATTGATCCACCTCGTGCAAATATTCCAAGTATACCGCATAGATTAGATAAAATGCAACCGTGTAAGCACTTGTAGTATGCCGCAGTGTGCCACTTTAATTCTTTATTTATCTAGCTGAAGTTTATCTAATCTTCATGAAGCTTTCGACTTCGTACTACCGCTTTCTAGTACAGATTCTTTACCGTATCTTTATGAATCAGCCTGTCAATCCGAGAAATTACGTAGATTTTTGTCCTGGGATCGCCATGTATAGAGTTTGAGCTATGTGGGCACCCCGTTTTAGGGCAAAAAACTGGCACAATTACGCTGTAGTACGACAAAAAAGCCGTTTTTTCATATCCATCCCGTATATATTGGATACATGGAAACCAACACGGGGACAAGAAAATGGAATTTGAAACGCTTTGCTCAAAGAAAATTCAGGATTTGGCAACGGTGATTCGCGTGGAGCTGGATCAAATGGGCTACGACGAGCTAGCCGATTTCCAAGAAGTGCTGAGAGGGCTAGCAGCGGAAGCTGAAGCGAGGATGGCGCTGCTGGATGACGACGACGAGGAGTACTTTGATCCTGAACTGCACTTGGCTGAAGCCCAATAGAAAAGGGGCAATCGAGAGGGGGACGATTTCGTCCCCCTTTTTTCTGTCTAATTTGTAGGGTGCTAGGGCGCGTGTTAAAGTCTTTTAGGTACAATAGGGCAGCATTGACATTGAGGGGCGTGGCGAGGCTTTTGTGGCTGAATGCTAGAGAGGACGATTTCGTCCCCTCTTTCTCTGTCTAATTAAGTTTTGTTAATTCTTCCATTTTGATGCATAGAGCTTCCATCGTGATTTCTTCGGCTTGAGTTCGATCTCGTGTATACCCAGCTCTCTCGCGAACTACGATCATCGCTGCTGCTCTTGCTATTTCGGGTTCGAGACGATAAACTATCATGTATTTCGCTACCAATCGATTGATTGAATCAGAGCTAGTCCAGAAATTTTGTGTGAAGAATGACATATAATTTTTACCTGGGTTTTTTGATGGTGATCTGCTGAATGCTGAAGGGGACGATTTCGTCCCCTCTTTCTCTGTCTAATTAAGTTTTGTTAATTCTTCCTCACACTTTGCCTTATTCCACTTTCCTGCTCCTTTGATCCCCGCGTCAGTCAGGGCTTTTCTCATTTCTCGGATGGTGGGTTTTTTGCCAACCTCCGTTTTGACTGTGACAGCGATCGCTGTCAGCGTTTTCTCAGCGGGTCTAGGAGCGGCAGGGACAGGCGGCAATACTCGGATTGGTTCAGGATCGGGAATCAATTCTTCGGTCAATTCTAGCGCGGGTTCTGTTGCGGTCGGGCTAGCGAATGTCCATCTCAGGATGTAGAGGATTGAGAGTGCGATCGCCGTGTAGAGGGTAGCGTTAGCGGCTAGTGTCAAGCAGTTCTGAGCGGTTTCGTAGTTCATTTGATTTCTCCATTTTGGTTTTTTTAGGACATGAGGTCGTTTCCCCATGTCCTAAAGATAACACTCTAATCATTAGAGTGTCAAGGGGTCATTGAAATTAGTTTTGATGACCCCCTCTTAAAATCAGTTGATCAAATCACTAGTTCTTTAATCCCTTCCTTGATTAGTTTGTAGAATAACCAAGTTGTGTAAGAATCTTCTGTGTGAACAAAGAACACACGCGGAATGTATCGTTGTTTCATCCGCACCTTGATCAGTGATTCGGTTATTAACGTGCGTAAGTCTCTGTAAGAGCTTTCAAAGAGTTCTACACGGTGACCACAAACTATTAGCATTACACCCCCACTCTGTTGCACCTGATCGGCAATGTCTAACGTGATGTCTAGCTCTTCGGTAATTAGATCGCGTACTTTCTTAAAGGTCGTCTTGTAAGTTTTGTTAAACATTTCGATTTCTCCTTTCGGTTTGCTCGTTTCCCCATGAATCAAAGATAACACTCTAATGATTAGAGTGTCAAGGGTTATCAAAAAATTCGACTAAATTCGTAAAGTGTGTCTACTGCGATCACTTTCTTTTTTGCTGCAAATCCCCCATGCTTAAAATTGCCGTTACCTAATCCGAGCGCAGGCAACTCACCTAATGCTGTTTCTGTGAGAACGTAATTAGATAGATCCAAAGATCGGATCAAATCATCAACTAATCCTATTTTGTAATGAGTCAGCCAGATCTGTTTGCACTCGCGCTTAATAGCCTTCTCAAGGGTTTTAACAACGGCGATCGCCGTGAGTGTGCTGGCAGGATTGTGTCCAGGGTAGCAGCGTGTTTTGCCCGGTGCGTAATACGGCGGATCTATAAATACGCAAGTGCTAGCGTATGTCTGCTCAAAGCAATAGTCCGCTGAATCCAGCACAGTCAAATCTGCATCAAAAAGCTTAGGCAGTTTTGGCATCCATGATCCAAGCGACCTAACCTTATCAGGACTCCACACTACGTTATACTGCCCATTCTTGGACGTTCTTGCAACCGAGCCGTGCGCTATCCGCTGAAAGACTAGCTTACTTGCCCCACACCCTGCGATCGCGTCTTCCTTGATCGTTTGCCAATAATTAGTGTTTAGCAGGAATGTATCTCTGATTTCAATCGTTCTACTAATTAGAGTATCACGTTTTTCTTTTCTCCTGCAAGACCTTAGAATGTTCCTGATGCTTTCGTCTTTTTCTGCTACAACAAATCTACAGCTATGGTAACGTTCGATCATTTGCAGAGTGAATGCGGAACTGCCAGCGTGTGTTTCAATGAATGTTTCAACACCTTGAAATGGTTGTAATGACGGAATGATTTTTCGCTTGTTGCCAGGGTAAGAAAAAAGGTAGTTCGGATTAATCATCGTACCATTCCGATTCAATATCCCAACGCTGAAGGTCTGTAATGCAATTCCCCAATAGGGGAACCTCGCAATAAGCAATACGTGCAATGAGTTCTGAAACCGTCTCGTATGGTGCGTTAGTCTTTAGCGACGAAATGGATATGAACTTAGCGTGAAAGCCTTGACCCTCTAGTATTTTAACCATTTCGTCACAGTCAGATGTGAGATTGTAAATGAAAGTAAATTTGTTTTTCATGATTAGGCTTCTCCTTCGTCTTGGTTATTCTAATTCTAACACACTCATTTTAGTTTAGTGCATTTTTTTGTTTAGATTTTTCAATCTTCATTGATGCGATCGCAGTTTCTATATCAACAATATCAGAGATAGTATCTTTACAATCTTCTTCAGAACAACGGTGTTTTTTCAACTTTGAAAGTTCTCGCCTGCAAGATTTAAGAATATATTGCAGAGCCTTGATATTTTCATCTGTAGGCTCTTTGAATTCGTCTGAGAATTTGAACATTGGCTTCTCCTTCGTCTTGGTTATTCTAATTCTACCACACTCATTTTAGTTTAGTGCAGTTTTTCAAACTCTAATCGATAGAGTATCGCGAGTTTTATCATTAGCCACAGATAATGTGATAGAATGCGGAATTATATTGTAAAAAATAATGCCGACAACGAATAAGCGTGGAGACAACTTCAGATCGCTTTATCATCATAAGGCTGACGAGTTCATTGAACATCTCAAATCCTGCGGTTGTAAAAAAACTGCGATCGCAGCCGTTGGCGCAACTCCTACTGCTCTCACTTCATGGGTTCGCAATCATCCAGAATTGCAGGACAGGATCAACGAAGCACTCTCCCAATACAGGGAAACTCAACCGCTTGTTTTAATTAATGCGGCAAAAAAAGCGTTAGCCGATTATCTTTTTGGCAGGATGGAAAAGGTAAGTTCAAGTGTCACAACGCAGGTAGATAAAGACGGAAATTTTTTGGGAGCTTTTGAGACTATAACAAGAACTCCTGTAGGAGTGCCAAAGTGGACTATCGATCGCGTTCTTGGCGCTGAGATGTCAGAGATAGAAGTTTTGAAAATGTGTGCTGATTCAGGCTTTTTTCCTCCGCATCTTGTAGATCGTATACTCTCAAAACTCTCAGCATCAAAAGAAGAGATCCAAGCGATATTCACAGAATATTACCCTGATCAAGACGTGTTTTCAGAACCAAAACCAAAACCGGGTTTATCCGATTTTGGTTCTGAGATTATACGAGCTAGGATTTTGAAGGTGCCAGAATCCGAGAAGTTCTCGGATTCCGTTGAGGTCGTTAGCGTACCGATTTCCTAGCAGTTTTCCAGCCTTTCACAAACCAGTATGAAGGACTTCCAGTGCTTCCAGTGACTTGGATCGTTTTGCCGTCTACAACTGCCGTCTTGGGCAGTTTTGGGCTTGTACCGTGCAGTACTCCAGCATCGTAGCAAGCGGTCAGAAATAGGTCGTAGCTAGGGGAAGTTGAAAGCATCGTGTTTTCTCCGTCTTGGTTATTCTAATTGTACTAAACCTTTTTAGGTTTGTCAACCAAAGAATGCCGATCCTGATTTGTTGGCTTTTTTCCATCTTTCTAATTCTCTCGCTTTTTCCCATCCTTCTACAAATAGCACACCGGGTCTTTCAGTGCTTCCAGTGACTTGAATGCGAATGCCGTCTACGATCGCAGTCTTTGGTAGTTTTTTAGTGTTTTTATAATGGTAGCCAGCGTCATAACAACGCTCAGTAAAGTATAATGAATATTTCTTAGAAGTTGAATCAACCATCGTGTTTTCTCTGTTTTGGGTATATTCCAATATTAAGCTCTTCTAGTTTAGTTTGTCAATACTCTAATCGTTAGAATGTCAAAATCTTTTGCCAGTTTAGAGAGATCACTACAAAAGGCAGGCAAGCAACCGCGAAAAGTTGCGACTCCACAATCTAGCACAACGGACGATCAGCAGGGTTTAATCCGAGGGATTCCTGCTGTTCTGTTGCCTTATCAGCAGCGCTGGATTGATGATCAGTTGGGTATTAAGATCGCCGTTAAGTCAAGGCGTATTGGTTTGTCATGGTGTGACGCGGCTGACTCAACACTAGAAGCAGCAAGAGCCAACGGTCGCAATACGTTTTATCTTGGCTACAACCGCGAGATGGCGTTGGAGTATATCCAAGCGTGTGCAGACTGGGCTGCACATTATTCTGTCGCTGTCGAACTTTTGGACACAGAGGGAGTGATTTTAGAAGACGAGAAAGACATTATTGCTTACAGGATTACGTTTGCTAGCGGGTTTATGGTGCAGGCGCTATCCTCCACACCTAGAAATATTAGATCGAAAGGTAGACCGGGAGACAGGCTAAGGATTGACGAGTTTGCTTTTCATGATAACCCTGAAGAACTGCTCAAAGCTGCGATCGCGTTCAAGATGTGGGGGGGCAAGATTGCGATTTGGAGTACGCACAACGGTAAAAACTCTTTCTTTAACAAGCTTATTGAAGAAATTAAGGAAGGTAAGCGACCTTTTTCGCTGCATCATATCACGTTGCAGGATGCGTTAGATGAAGGATTATATAAAAGAATTTGTTTGATCAATGGAGAGCAGTGGGGTCAAGAAAAGCAAAATCAATGGGTAATCGATCTTCGCGCAGAGTATGGTCAAGCAGCTTTAGAGGAGCTTGATTGTATTCCTGCTGATTGGTCATCAATCAAACTTATTGATCGTGATTGGTATCAGATTGTTACTCGATACGATTTACCCTACTGCGATCGCTTTGTCCGCTTTTGGGATTTAGCAGCAACACAAGCGGACATTTCAAAAAAGAAAAAACCGTGCAATACCGCTGGCGTTCTTCTTGGTTACTCGACAGCAATCGATCAATGGGTTGTTCTTGACTGTTTAGCTGAGGCTTTTAACCCATCTAACACAGATCAGCTTATGCTTGCTGCTGCTGTCCAAGATGGCGATCTCACACCTATCGCACACGAGCTAGAAGGAGGCGCTAGCGGTATACGTGATTCTGTCCATATCAAAAATCTATTGAACGGCTTCACCGTGTCGGGAATCAGACCGCAAGGTGACAAGATATTAAGAGGCAAGAATTTTATTACATCTTCTAAAAATGGAAAAATCCTCATTCTCCAAGGTGACTGGAATGAAGATTTTTTAGAGGAATTAGACACTATCCCTAACGGGCTAATGGATCGTTATGATGCCGTTGTCGGCGCTTACAACTATCTCAGCGACAGTAATGTCATAACCGAAATGGCAAGCTATTTTGAGGATTAATCGGATCTCTTTTTGATTTCCTGATAGAGCAGAGCTAAACCCTCTAAATTTTTTACCAAACTCTCTAAATTGTTTAACGTCAGATCTACAAAATTTCCGTTATTAAATGTGATAGTAACTTCTTGATCTTCGCTGAAATATTCAGCCACAAAAGAACCGTAAGGCTGATCTCCGCTGAAATATTCTCCCGCAAAAGAACCGTCAAGATCAACTTGTTTGACCTTATATTCTCTTAACATTTTAACTTCTCCTTTCGGTTTGCTCGTTTCCATTCCCTAAAGATAACACTCTAACGATTAGACTGTCAAGCTATTTTGAGGATTAATCATCATCGCAATGATAGAGGGATCAGAGCTGCGCTTGACCTTTACTTCTAACCCGTCCCCAAAATCGGCTACAAAAGTTGTTTCTTTTGTATCAGGATTAAACATAACTCTCACATCAAAACTCTTTGATGGACTTAGTGCCAAACTTTTGATAATACCGTGTTTGAACTTTTGTCTGCACTCTTCAGAAAATTTCTCTGTGATGTCTTGATCTTCGATTTCCATTTTTAATCCTTCTGTTTGCGATCCCCGATTTCGATTTCAATCAGCGATCCCCGATTTCGATTTCAATCGGGGATCAGCGATCCCCGATTAGCGATCCCCGATTAGCTAGCTTTTTTGATTTCCTCCCAGAGCAGAGCTAAACTTTCCAGTGTTTTTAGCGAGATCCCCTGGGAATCCCCCGACGGGAACACGAGATTCACATCCTCTTCGCCCTCTACAAACTCGGCTTCGAGGTCGTTTTCGGTCAGTTTGAAGCATTTCACGATTTTGATCCCCATTTCGATTTCTCCTTTCGGTTTGCTCGTTTCCATGTCCTTAAGATAACACTCTAATCATGAGAATGTCAACCCCTTTTCAAAATTAGTTTTTAGCAGTGCGGACGATCCCCGATCCCCGATTTCTTAACAAACCCAGCGACCGTCCTCTTTTTTGATTCTCAAGTAGTAGCCTGGATAATCATTGAGTTCGCATATATACGAATCGTCCTCTTGCGACAGCTTACCAGTCAGAATTGACCCTCTCTGGATGTAGGTTCCGTCTTCGTCTGTAGCCAAGAAGCCTTCGATCATCTCCACTTCAATATTAGGTTTTGAAACGCTGGCATTTCTTTTTACAAACTTAAACATTTTTTTGTTTTCTCGATTTTGTCTTAAGATAATTTTAGGCTCTAACGATTAGACTGTCAAGAAGTTGCTGCATACGCTGACGAAGTGGGATGATAGCAAGAAACGAACTGTGCTGCATCCTTTTCTTTCCATCCAAAAGAATTAATCAGCGTCCATTCTGCATTCTTGAACCACCATGCAGCGGAAACGTCCATAGGCTTATCACTTTGACGTGCTAAAGCTTTTATCAAACCTGATTGGGTTTTGTAGTTTACGGGATTAGACATTTTGTTTTTTCTGTTTTGTCTTAAGACCATTTTAGGCTCTAACGATTAGACTGTCAAGGCTCCCAGTCAGGATTTTTTTCACGCCATTCGAGAACTGTTTTCACTTCTTCTAGTGTCAAACCTGGATATTCTTTAAGCTCAGTGATTTTCCAGTAACAAATATCTGAGTAGTTTGTTAGTGCTTTTTTACCAGTGACTTGCAGAGTGTCAGCCAGAATGATTTCAGCAGTGCTACCGATCTTACGGGCGATCGCTTCCACCGCTGACAACGGAACTCTCTTAGAGCCATTGCACCAATACATAACCGACTGTGCAGAGTAACCACACAATCGAGCGATCCGAGTATTCGTAAACTTTCGATTATTTAATGCTTTGCAAATCCGATTGATTTTAGTGCTGAGCAATTCAGGTTTCATATAAAAACAATAACGATAATCGTCATTATACCATACCCGTTTGGGTTTCGGATTTGATCTTTTCGGTTTCCGCTTTTAGTTTATCGTTTGCAATTTCTTCTGACTCGGAAAGCTGCAAAAGATTAGGATACTCTAATCGGTAGGGTATCGGTTGTCTTAGCCAATGATCTATTAGTTTTGTCATTCCAGGTTGCCAGTCTTCCGCCTGCCTATCAGAGATGAGATCACTCCATTGTCGTTCTGTTGTGCGATCAATGCTTCCTGATGCGCTGGATGACCCGCCCATTCCTTCCCCCCCGCCGCCAGAATTAAAGAGTTTTTGATAGGGAATATCAGCACTCCCTGCTAGCATCTCCTTAAAATGTTGCAGCATCGAATCAAGCCCTGTGTAATCAACTTTAAGGTTGTAAACCTTTTCACCAGTTTTCACAACTAATGTTTTGAGAACATTCCAAGAATGATTCAACAGAGCTAGGCGATCGCGCAATAATTGTTTTCCTTGCTCACTAGAAAGCAGTGTGGGTAAATCTTCAATTTCGTAAATAAGCCTTGAAAATTGGCTAATTGTGTTAGCAATTGATTGATCGGCAATGTCAAGATTTTTTAGTTTGTCGATGCTGCGATGCAAAACGCTAATGCCCCAATGGTTATATCTAATTTGCTGCTCTTTTGTGATCATTCGTATGCCGTAAAACGGGATGATTCTACTTGCATGAATCACTGCCGACCCGTTTCTAATCTTGTAATAGCAGGGATTTTCAAAATTTGGATTCAACGGATTTTTTTCAATTTCCGCTATTTGAAGAGTGCCTGACTTTCCACCTTGAAAGATGTTGTAAAACTCGATTGGCGTGATCAAAGGCTGGCTTAAATCTTCATCGCTGTTTCCTAGAAATAAACCCGATCCTCCGCACTGTCTAGCAAGTTTTGTGGCTTTAACAAATTTGGGCGTGATTTCGTTCAAGCGTGTTTGAATTTGTCCTTTAATTATTTCGTTTTCGCACTCGAAAACACAAGCTTTCTTACCCATCGCAATAGGTAGCAACTCAACAATGTTTGCGGCAAAGTTGTTACACTCTGTCAACAAATCTAATTCGCGCTGTTGATAAAACTTTTGAGTAACCTGATAGTCAGCAGTGCGATCGCTACCTAATTGTCCGAAACCATGAGACAGGGAAGAGAAAGCAGAATCGTTAAATAATTCAGTCATAGTATTAGAAATAAACTACTATCTTATTTTATTTGGAGGTCTAAAATTAACTCAAAAGTGTATAGTTTTGGGTTAATTTTTGCTTGATCAATCGAGCATACTTAGGTTATGTCAAAATCTTTTTTTGTAGATCAAAACGTAAATCTTTCAAATGACCCTGTGTGGGTTTCACCGCAGGGTCATGTTCGTTGTAATGCAATAGTTACCGCTGCAAAAGTTTTGCGATACTACGATTCAGAGGGAACTGCTTTTGACATCTTAAGACATCCTGACGATGTTTTTAATGACGATTCGTTAGCAACACTTTCAGGTGTTCCGATTACATTAGGTCATCCTGTGGTCGATGGAAAGAATGTTCTAGTCACACCTGAAAATTGGCAGGAGTTTGGTGTTGGTGTTGTAGGAGATTCAATCTCAAAACAGAATCCTTACGTTAAAATTGATGGGCTTTCCATTCAAGCTGAGATCGCACTTGCTGCTATTCAAGCCGGAACAAAACAACTGTCGCCTGGTTACGAAGCTGACATCATAGAAGAGTCTGGAGTGTACGATGGTGTACCCTACCAGCTAAGACAGAAAAACATTGTCTACAACCATATGGCAATTCTTGAAGAGGGTAGAACCGGAGTAGAAGTTCGGTTGCTGATGGGAGATTCAACCCGCTGCTTTCTCAATGATTCTAGTCATAAGTTTGAAGAAAAAACCGTTATTTTACCTACTAAAAAAATGACTAAATCTCTAATTGTCGATGTCAAAGGTTTACCCAAAACCTCTTATCTAATCTCTGATGATGGTGAGGTTACGATTTCAGCAGAAGACCTGCAAAAGCTGATCGGTTTGAATGAGGAGACTTTTGCAAGTTTGACAGCATTGCAAGCTTCTATGCCTGCTGACGAGATGGTTGCCGCTCCTGCCGATATGCCTCCAATGATGGACTCGGTTACTGCGTTAATCGACGGCTACAACGGTTTGAAAGCGGCTAACGAGGTTCTTGAAAAATCAGTTTTGACAACTGACGCGATTCAAGCCTTTGCTAAAAAAAGATCTGAACTGATTGCTAGAGTGTCACCTTTTGTCGTTGTAGACCACGCGCAGAGCGATCGCCAGATCAAAGAAGGTCTGTTGAAAGCTCACGATTCGACAGCAGTATACACTGATTCGTCAGATGCGACTGTAGACGGAGCTTATGGTGCTGTGATCAAGATTATGGAATCTCGTGACACCAATACTAAAAAGCAAGCTCGGATCGTTACTGATGAGATGCAGCAGGCAACTGTAGGAGATCTTGCAACTATCCAAAAAAATATCAGAGCCGCACGTAAGCGCTCTGCCTAACTCTAATCATTAAGCATAGGAATAATAAAAATGCCACTAGGATTACTAACGCCTCCAGATCTTGCGACCGCTAACCTAATAGAAGGGATGATCCTAACCTCACAAGAGGTTTTGACTACACCAAACAACTCAGGTAAAGTTACCCGCACTTTAACGGTTACGCCTAGTATTAGCCTTCAAGAGATTACAACTTACCGCTTAAGAGATAATACAAGCGGCATTACTGTTTCTTTTGTCACGGACGCTACGCCAACCCAAACTGAGATCGTAACCGGGCTAGCCAATGCTATCCGAGCTAACTCAATCCTTAACGGGATGCTGATTGTCAGCGGTACAACTACGTTAATTTTGACAAGCCGTGTTTTGGGTTCAAAATCGTACGATTTTGATTTTGTTGATGGCGGTACAACTCCAACTAACGTGTTAGTTGTTGGTACTGCAACTGAAGGATCTGACGCTGTTCCCTTGTTGTTTGGGCGCGGTCTGACTTACTCTCAAGCCACCAGTAACGCATCTTTGATCGCTGCTGCTCTTTCTAGCTCAAATTTTTTCGCTGGCATCACCGGGTTTACGCAAGCTGATCTTGATTATGTCATCAATGGAAGCCCTGCTTACAATGCTGACGCTGCTGTTAACAACCTAAGAAAAGGTCGCATTGTTGTTCACTCTGCAACAGCAGTTAATCCAACCTCTCAAGTTTGGCTTAACTTTAGCGGCGTAAACCGTGGTAGATTTCGCGCTACCGATTCAACGCTTACCGATAATTCTCAGATCACTAGCGGAGCTGCTTGGTTATCGAGAACCACTAGCGCTGGGCTAGCCATTCTTTCGTTGAATCTACCTTAACTCTAATCATTAGAATAGCATAGGATTTATACAAAATGCCAGACGATCTTCAGTTGTACGCTCGTGATCAATTACTGGGATCATTAGCTAGGGTATCCAATAAGAAGTATCCCAAGCTAAAATACACGCGATATTTCCCTGTCGTGCCAATGCCGCAATATGCTTGGAAAAACTCGTTTGAAGTTGTCGAATTTGACCCGATTGGCATCGCTACGGTAATGGCAGATCAGGCAAACGACGGCGGTTTAGTTGCGGTTGTTGGCAGGCGGACGCGATACCCAGTTAAAGGTCTGAGCGATTATACTCGGATTTCTTACACAATGCTCAAACAATCGCAAGCAGAAGGTTTGCCGATTGAAGCTAAATACGCTTCCGCTCTAGTGTACGGGATGGAGAAAAAACATAACTCGATCGCATACGATGGCGATACTGATTATGGCTTGCAGGGGATTTTTACATCACAAGTGCCACGAATGAACGCGGCTACAACTCTAGCGGCTGCTGCAACTCCTCGCGCTCAACTCGATATTATAAATTCAGCAGTAGCGACCGTTGTTAGCAATTGCCGGGGTATTTGGCAACCTACTATCCTAGCATTACCCTCAAGACAGTTTAACCTGTTAGCTTCCAACATTTACACGGATGCGACAGGCAAAACTGTTTTAGCTTCGTTCAAGGAAACTCAGACAGAACTGGGTCAGATTAGCGAGATCATAATGGATGATCAGTTAATCGGTAAAGGTGAGAACGGCACGGATGCTGCTCTTATTTTACCGGGTTTAGGTACATACGATCCTGATCTTGTAGACTCGCCAACAGGTGATGATGACACGGGCACAGAACATCCGATGTATTATGGATTGCCGCTCGAATTCACCATTCCTGAAGAGTTCCTACAATGGGATGATCAGGTCTACGTTGAACGTGCAATTTCTAGGACGACTGGATTGATTGTAGAAGATCCGTTGACTGGTCTAATCCTTTCAGGTATTTAATATGGCAGTATCAACAGCACTCGAAACAAAACCCCCGACAACCGAAACAAAACCGGGTTACGTTGCCCTAGTTTACAGCCCACAAAATGGGCTTAAGACATCTGTTTTAGGCGAATTGCTAGACATCAAACAAACGATTAGAACACCATTTGTAAGATACTTTCAATTCACAATCGGGACGGAACTGCTAACGATTACGGTTCATCCTGGAACTAATCTCGGTTACCATACTCGCGGTGCTGACGACTCGGAATTGATCCGGAAGATTCCTGTTGAGTGGATTGAATCAATTCAAAAAAATAAGCTAGATACCAATCTCTTGGAATCTTCTTTTGAATTGATTTACCCTACTAAAGAAACGGCTGAAATTCCTCAGTATGCTGATTTTTCTGAAGCGGACGCGCTTAAGTTGATCGCGTCGCATACTCATGAAAATTGGATCGATGCTGCATTAAAAACAGAAACCAGAACACGGATCAAAACCGCAGCAGAAGATCAGAAAAAACTCGTTTTAGTCCAACGTAAAAAATTGATGGAAGGTCAATAATGTCGGACATCGATCTTTTTTTAGAGCGATATTCTAACGTGTTCAACGACGAAGATTTAATAAACACAGCGTTAACAAGAGCCGCTGTGTTTATTACTTACTCGACTTATGGCGAGGCTTTTTATAAAGATGCTTTATTTCTCCAAGCAGCATCGTTTTTATACTCTAACAATGAGAGTAACACAAAACAGATTGCAAGTCGGGCAGTAACAGGCGAGTATTCTGTTTCTTACGTCAACACTTTTAATGCTAGCACGGGATATTTTAACCCTTACGAAAGCCAACTGTCAGCAATAAAAAGGCAATTAGGTTTCGGGTTTGGAATGATTTTAGAATTGTAGACTTATGGCACCTCCCATTTACGGCGGCATTGTAAACTTAGACAACGGAGCTTCTACAGCGTCCATTATTAGCGGCGTTTTGGCTCCAACTGGGATCAATGAGTTATCTTCAGGAGTTTTTTTTAGTCCCACTGCAACGGTCGCAACTTTTGGTAGAGGTTGGACGCGATCCGCTTTTGCCGCTATAGCTGGTAGTGTTTTTTTAGTAAGATCAGGCAGGACAGGCAACGGTAATGATCCCTCACTTGCTGCATATCCAGCGGGGATTAGATTGGCGGTATTGAGCAGTGCTACTGATTACAAGCGTTTTACCCTTTACTCAAATAATTCTGTTCGACCCTCACAAGTTGGAACTAACACTGTTGTTTCTCTTGTGATTGCTGCTACAAGTTTTTTGGAGTCACAGAGTGTAGGAACCTTGAACTTTGGAGCTATTACAAGAGTAGAGGCTCACCAAGACGGCGACGGCGGTAATACTGGGACGTTAGCTTTAACTTCTGTTTATTACTGCGAGTTTCTTCTGGCAACGGCGGGTGATGCTGGCAACCCTGGAACTCTGACGGGGCTACAAACCTATTTACGCAATACGGCGATAACCACAGCAGGAGAACAATCTCAAGAAATTATCACAGCCAATGTGAGATCTGCTGAGGTTTTTGGTTTATCTACATCTATTCAAATTGGTGACGGATCAACCTTTACCCAATTTACAGCCACAAACTTTAGTCTATTCTTCCCTACAGGAATAACGGCTGCTGAATTTACAACCTCTAGATTTTGCGATGTCCAAATCCCACCTTTTTGGCACATTTTTAGAATCAAGCCAAGCCCAACGGATGTCATTGATCTAACTGGAAGTATCTCGTGCGGGTCTGGTTTCCAGTTTATCGTCGATACTTTTTCGGGCACTCCAACAATTACGTTAGTTCTAAATTTGACAAACGCTTCCCCTGTCACGTTGAGATCTGGGGTTAATTTCTCAGGATCATTAGTAAGCTGTGGGGAATTGGCAGGCAACGGTGCCTCTCTAAGAGATCTAACAATTAGGAATACAACGGGCGCAAGTGGCTGGAACCCTGTTTTAGGCTCTACCGCTACAAACGTATCAGTACAAAATTGTAACCACGGCATACGTATCACTGCTAGCGGTTCTTACGCTGTCATGCAGGTGACCCTACGGAACAACACGATCGCCGATGTTTTGGTTCCTACGGGTGTTACGGGCGCGATCAATTTAAGTTCTGTTGTGTTTCCTGTTAGCGGCTCTACAACTCCTACGAATATTCGATACGAGGGAACTGGGACAGTCACAATTACGGTTAATCGTAGCGGTTTGACGACATCCACACCAAACGGCGGTACGGTTGTTTTGGTGGCACCTTTAATCTCACTTACAGCGCCTAATTTCCAGCAAGGGACGAGCGTAGAAGTTTCGCGGGTCAACACTGACACGTTGGCATCGAGCGGGATCAACATTGCGACAAGTGTAATTACGCTATCTGGACATCAATTTCGATCCACTGGTGTTCCTTCATTGATCGCTTTAGTCAGGCAACCGGGCGCGGTTTTGCCAACAGCTTCCGTACCTTTTGAACGAGTAGATCCGGGCGGTGCGATTACTCCCTTATTGCTATCAGTTGTCAGTGTTTCTGGCTCTACCTTTCAGCTTGCCACAAGTGACGGCGGTACACCGATTACATTTAGTAATGCTGGATCAGGCAATTTTACGATCCAAGGCTTCACGCGATTAGATTTTTCGGTAGCCGGGGCTAGCGGGTATGCCGTGACGCTGACTGAAGCGACTGGGACGCTGCTGGAGGTAAAAGCTAGGTTTTGGCAAAATGCCGCTGGATGTACAGCTTCACTGTATTACCAAGCTCGTTTTATTTGGAGTTCTGTAGCAGGGTTAGCGATCGCAGATACTCTCTCAGTT
>ENA-ORBV01009196-ORBV01009196.1-microbial-mat-metagenome-genome-assembly--contig:-NODE-9196-length-16325-cov-6.931561_pt1 | contig 16325 bp, 16 predicted proteins | sample MGYA00237777_ERZ505514 | MGnify/ENA primary metagenome ERZ505514 (study PRJEB26160, sample SAMN06269048) | microbial mat metagenome | isolation source: Oligotrophic lake microbial mat | place... | reverse complement strand
CTTCTGAACCTCGAGCAGGCAAGAGTCCGTCAGAACCGTCGAGGTGGAGCATCACCAGACGACGCGGCGGGTGGCCAAGATTGTGGACCTTTGCGACCGTCTCCTGTCCGCGATAGCAGCCCTTGTTCAGGTGCACGGCGGAGCGGAGCCAATCGAGTTCGTGCGGGATGGTCTTCTCGTCGGCCTCGGTCGCAAGGCGAGGGCGCCACGCCGCAATGCGGAGCGCCTCGAGCGCCAGGGTCCCGGCCGCAGGGAACTCGGCGAGCGGGTCAGCGCCAGGAGAGGGGCTCCCACCAAGAAGCGCGCGATCAACGAGCACCTCACGGTAGGACCAGTCCGCACCGGGATGCTCGGAGGCGGTCGCGTATTGATGGCCGCCGGCCACGACCGCGTGCCACGGATCTAACCAGACGAGCGGCACTCCGTTCGGTGCTGCGGCAAACGCGTCAAGCGGATGAATCCCACGCTGATCGTCAGCATCAGCACCGGTCGCTTCGAGCGGATGCAGTGCAGCCACGGCAAGCGCGACAGGGGCGGCTCCGCGGACAGCACCCACGGCACCCACGGCACCCACGGCACCCACGGCACCAAGCGCACCAAGCGTCGCGAACTCAGCAGTGCGGTCCGCGACTTCGACGCGCAACGTGAACCGCATGCGATCGAGCCAGGCCAGCAGGGGCTGGGCCTCCGCGGCGTCCACCAACAACCACGTTGTCACGCCGTCATCGATGAGGCGCATGGCGTATTGCACGCGGCCGGTCGGGTCGAGCAGCAGCGTTTCGGCAGACTCGCCCGGCGCAAGCCGAGCGATCGATTGGGAGGTGAGCGAATCCAGCCAGGTGAGCCGGTCGACACCGGACACCGCCAGCACCGCGCGATCGGAAAGGTCCACGATCGCCCGACCCGCAGCGAGCGCCTTCTGTTCGCCCAATGGGTTTCCATAGTGCTCCGGTGGGTTACCGACGGCACCGGCGCGCGCCGCGAAACTACTCGACACGAGCGAGCCGTCCTGATGCATGGGTTCGCAGATCCTGACCGAGCGCTGCGATGTCCCATGCCCACAGCATGTGGCCGTCGACCAACCCGTACAGGCGGGTGGCGGCGACGTAATTCTTGGCGCTCGCGGTGCGCATCACGGCATCCGTCGACAGGTCGATGCGAGGACCCTTCGCGCGACCAACATAGAACTCGTTGACCCCGCCCGGATGCACGATCGAGACCTCGATCTCGAAGCCGCCATCCGAACTTCGCAGCGTCTCGACCGATTGAGCGGTCGTGAACGGTCGAGCACCGATGCCGGGCAGTAGCCCGGGGCCCGGGTCGCCGTCGATTGCCGCGCGGGTCAGTTTCCAGTAGCCGATCTCGGTCACGTGCGGGGTGCGATCATCGTCGAGCAGCCAGGTATACGAGCTGTAATTGAGGTGCGGCAGACCGTCATGTGTGAAGCTCAGCCGCTGTCCGAACTCAAGCTCGCGCGTTTCATCGCCGACCCGGTAGTTGACGAGACCGGTGCCCTCCCACAGTCCGATGAGCCACGAGAGCGGGGCGAGTTCTGCTGGGATGCTCGTATCGAGATCAATCACTGGTACACCCGTAACCATCCGGGATTCTGATCACCACGACGCGCGATTAGCGCTGGCCGCGATACAGGTTGTAAAGCACAACGATCGAGACGAAACCGATCGAAAGCGTCGCGAGCGCCAGGAGACCGAGAAAGAAGAACTCGAGGGCGAGAAGCATGACACCAGTCTAACTGTGCGGCCAGACCAGCTCCCAGACGAGCCAGACCAGCTCCCAGACGAGCCACCCGACGAGCTACTTGACGAGCGCGAGAATCCCAGTCGCAGCAGCAAGGATCAGCAGGGAAACGCCGATGCTTGCCGTGGCCCGAGTCACGAAGCCCTCGATTCGCCCGGTCGCGAGCTGAATGCCGAACGTGACCAATACGGCACCCGCGAACACCAACGGCAGCGACATCAGATAGTCATCACCGGCGCCGACGATTGCGATAGCGACAGCGGCTAGCAGCACGGCCACCCACACCGGCACGACGCTCCACAATTGCCACGACATACAGCGATTGTAAGTGGCTTGTAGACTGGGCCGACGCAATTTGGAGGACTCGTGGCGCAGCTGTTGATCCTGACCTCTGCGATCGACACCGAGGTGCTCCCCGCCCTCGGGCTGCTCAGTCATTCGACGAAACAGATCCCAGCGTCCCCCGCCTCGCTGATCACAGCACCGACCTGCGACCTCATTTTCGTGGATGCCCGTCAAGACCTCGCGAGCGCAAAATCTCTCTGCAAGATCCTCACCACCACCGGAGTGAATGTCCCGCTGATGCTCGTCCTGACCGAGGGTGGACTCACCGCAGTCAGCGCGGATTGGGGCGTTGACGATGTGATCCTCTCGAGCGCCGGTCCCGCAGAAGCCGATGCTCGCATCCGCCTTGCGCTCGGTCGTCAAGCACAGGAATCCTCGAACTCAAAGATTCACGCGTCCGGCGTCGTCATCGATGAGGCAAGCTACTCGGCGAAAGTGCGCGGGCGGCCGCTCGACCTCACGTTCAAGGAGTTCGAGCTTCTGCGGTTCCTCGCCACCCACCCGAGCCGAGTGTTCACACGCGAGCAGTTGCTCAGCGAGGTCTGGGGCTACGACTACTTTGGCGGCACGCGAACGGTCGACGTGCACGTGCGGCGCTTGCGCGCCAAGCTTGGGGACCTCGAGTCGCTGATCGGCACCGTGCGAAACGTGGGCTACCGCTTCAACGTTCATGAGGACGAACCAGAGCGGATGCCCGCGCCGGTCGCCAGCGGAAGCTGAGCCCGCGCGCCTCAGCCGGCGCTATCAGTCCGCGCTGCTCAGCCCGCGCGCCTCAGCCCGCGCTGTCCAGTCCGCGCTGTTCAGCCCGCGCTCTTCAAGCCGCCAAGCTCCAGCGACTCAACCCCGAGTTCACCAAGCAGCCGGCGCACCCGCGCTGCGATGTCATCCCGAATCTCACGAACCTCGTCAAGGTTGAGGCCAGCAGGATCGCGGAGCTCCCAGTCGAGGTAGCGCTTGCCAGGGTAGATCGCGCACGCGTCTCCGCAGCCCATCGTGATGACGACATCTGCAGCTTGCACGACATCGTCGGTCAGCGGCTTGGGAAACTCTTCGTCAAGGCTGAGACCGAGCTCTGCAACCGCCGCTACAACGGTCGAATTCAGCTCTGCCGCCGGGCTCGAGCCAGCCGAGCGAACGTGCACTCTTCCGCCCGATAGGTGACTCGTCAGCACCGCAGCCATCTGAGAACGGCCGGCGTTCTGCACGCACACGAAGAGCACCTCTGGAAGCGGACTCTCAATTGCGCCACGAGCCTGTGCGAGTGCTGTCAGCCGGTCCTTCGCAAAGCGGGCGGTCAGCGTCGCTACGTGCGCCGGGACCTTCGACGTGCGCAGGAGCCCGGCGTATGACTCGAGCACGTAGCGCTCGACGGTCTCCGCACCGAACACGCCAGCGAACTTTTGGGTCAGCTCGGTGGCGAGTCGCGCGAGGTGGGCCTCCGGAAACTGAAGGCCGGGCTGCGCCGCGCGCGTGTTCCCGTCGGTGGTCACTACCCGGCCTGACTCACATGCGGCTCTGACGAAGGCTGAGCACCTGACGAAGGCTGAGCACCTGACGAAGGCTGAGCACCTGACGAACGCTCCGCGGCCCCAACATCAGGCAAGATCTCGCGCAGCAACTGCTGGATGCGCGCCTTGATGTCGTCGCGGATCGGGCGAACCGACTCGATGCCCTGCCCGGCCGGGTCGTCGAGTTCCCAGTCCTCGTATCTCGTGCCGGGGAAGATCGGACAGGTGTCGCCGCACCCCATCGTGATGACGACATCCGATTCCTTGACCGCGTCTGTGGTCAGGATCTTGGGAACGTTGGTTGAGATGTCGATGCCTTCTTCGGCCATCGCCGCGACCGCGACAGGGTTGATCGTATCCTTTGGCTCGGATCCAGCGGAAAGCACCTCGACTCGATCACCGCCGAAGGACTTGAGGTAGCCTGCCGCCATCTGCGACCGGCCGGCGTTGTGCACGCAAACAAAGAGGACTGTGGGTTTCGCGTTCATGGCTAAAGCATAGATCATCATCTATGCATCGCGGATGCCACAAACACTGGTTCACCGGGAGTACACCCTCGGGTGCAAAGATGAGGGAATGGAAAGTCAGAACACCTTCGGCAGCCTCGACAGTGATGTTCGGGGCGATGATGCGACTGACTCAATCGACGAGTACAGCCCAGACGAGTCATCAAGTGAAGACGACGGTTCCCTCCCAGCCGATCGCTTTCTCGATCGCGAGCTGAGCTGGCTCGCCTTCAACCAGCGGGTCCTCGAGCTTGCCGAGGACCATGACGTCCCGCTGCTCGAACGGGCGAACTTCCACGCGATCTTCGCGAGCAACCTCGACGAGTTCTTTATGGTGCGCGTTGCCGGCCTGAAGCGCAGAATCGCTACCGGACTCGCAGTTCCAACCAACGTTGGCCGCGCCCCGGCGGATGTGCTGGCCGATATCAGCGCCAAGGCCCACGAGTTACAGGAACGACAGGCTCAAAATTTTCGAACGAGCGTGAAGCCTGCCCTCGATGAGGCCGACATCCACATCGAAACCTGGGCTGACCTTGGCGAAGCCGATCGCCTGCGCATCGACGAGATCTTCTCCACCCAGATCTTTCCGGTGCTGATGCCGCTGGCGGTCGACCCGGCGCATCCGTTCCCCTATATCTCCGGGCTCTCGCTCAACCTCTCGATTCGCGTGCGCAATCCGAAGACCGGCAAGGAGGAGTTCGCTCGCCTCAAGGTGCCGACAATGCTGCCGCGGTTCGTGCAGTTGCCGGATGACGGCAGCGGCTTGCTGCGCTTCATCCCCCTCGAAGACCTCATATCGAACCATCTCGGGGAACTGTTCCCCGGCATGGAGATTCTCGAGCACCACGAATTTCGCGTGACGCGAAACGAGGACGTCGAAGTCGACGAGGACGAGTCAGAGAGCATCATTCAAGCCCTCGAGAAGTCACTTCTCAACCGCCGTTTCGGCCCACCGATCCGGCTCGAAATTACTGACGACATGGATCCGGTCACGCTCGACCTCCTCGTGCGAGAGCTCGATATCACCGAGCAAGAAGTGTACCGATTGCCCGCACCTCTCGATCTGCGCGGGCTCTTCCAGCTGATGCGGATTGACCGACCGTCGCTCAAGTATCCGCGCCACATTCCGACAACGAGCGTCTACCTGCAGCCGATCGAGGCGGGAGCAGCTCAAGACATTTTCGCCTCGATCGCGCGCCAAGACATTCTGCTGCACCACCCATACGAGTCCTTCTCGACGAGCGTGCAGAGCTTTCTCGAGCAGGCGGCGGCCGACCCGCACGTGCTCGCCATCAAGCAGACCCTCTATCGCACGAGCGGTGACAGCCCGATCATCGAAGCGCTGATCGACGCGGCAGAGTCGGGCAAGGCTGTGCTCGCGCTCGTCGAAATCAAAGCACGTTTCGACGAGAGCGCCAACATCTCGTGGGCTCGAAAACTCGAGAAAGCTGGAGTGCACGTCGTCTACGGACTGGTCGGGCTGAAGACGCACTGCAAGCTTGCGCTTGTCGTGCGCCAAGAGAACGGTGTGCTTCGGCACTACAGCCACATCGGAACCGGCAACTACAACCCCAAGACCAGCCGCATCTATGAGGACTTCGGCCTGTTGACCGCGAGTGACACTGTCGGCAAGGACTTGACTCGGCTCTTCAACGAACTCTCGGGCTACGCCATCGAGAAGAAGTTCAAGCGGCTGCTGGTCGCCCCGCTACATTTGCGCAAGGGGCTGCTCAAGCTCATCCAAACCGAAACCGACAACGCCCAGAACGGCCTCCCAGCTGGCATCCGAATCAAACTGAATTCGATCGTCGATGAGGCCATCATTGACGCCCTGTACCGAGCGAGCAACGCAGGCGTTCCTGTCGACCTATTCGTTCGCGGTATTTGCGGGCTTCGGCCGGGGCGTGAAGGATTGAGTGAAAACATCCGGGTGCGCTCGGTTCTCGGTCGCTACCTCGAGCACTCGCGCATCTTCTCGTTCGTCAACGGGGGTGACTCTCAGGTCTACATCGGCAGTGCAGACATGATGCACCGAAACCTGGATCGGCGGGTCGAGGCGCTCGTGCGAGTCACGCGGGGGGAGCACATCAGGCAGTTGGATCGCGTGTTCGATATCGCATTCTCTGACGAGACGAGCGCCTGGCGGCTTGACCGGGATGGCGCGTGGTGGCGCCACGATCGCACCGACCGGGGCGAACCACTGCAAGACATGCAGAATGTGACGATGGCTGAGATCTCACAAAGGAAGCGCGGCGGGGTAGTTCGGTGACGACGCTGCCCCCGGTCGTGGCAGCCGGAGCGGTCTGCTGGCGAGTTCTCGACGGCGAGGTGAAAATCCTCGTCGTCCATCGCGCCTCGTACGGCGATATCTCGTTTCCCAAGGGCAAGGTCGAACCCCGCGAAACGCTGCCGGAGGCCGCGGTGCGGGAGTTGCGCGAAGAGACGGGGCTCTCTGTCGTGCTCGGTGCCCCGCTCGGGGTCGCCGAGTACGTCATGCCAACCGGCACTGACAAGGTCGTGCACTACTGGACCGCGGAGATCAACGACCATGAGCTCGAGCTTGCACGCTTTACCCCGAATGACGAGATCGCGGCACTCGAGTGGCTGACGGTCCCCAAAGCTCGTAAGCGACTCAGCTATAGCCACGACGTCGGCATTCTCGAGAGCTTCGCGTCACGGTTCAAGGCCGGCAACGCTCGAACTTTCGCGTTCATTGCGGTGCGCCACGGCAAGGCCATGCCGGCAGGCAACTGGGACGGACCGGACTCGACCAGGCCGCTCATGCACCGCGGGAGCGACCAAGCAATCGGCATCGCGAAGGGCATCGACGCCTTCGGCCCCCAGAAAATCATCAGCAGCACTGCTGTGCGCTGTGTCGCGACGGTTGAGCCGCTGTCGCGATTGGCAGCGCTCCCGATCAAAACGACAGCCGCGATCAGTCAGGATGCCTTCGAGGACGGCACCGGTGACGTCACGAGGATCGTCGCCAAGCGTCTCAAGCGGCAGGCATCCGTCGTGCTGTGCAGCCACGGTCCGGTGATTCCGCAGATCCTCGATGAGCTCGCTGAACGCACAAAAACGGAACTGACCGATTCGCTCCGGCAGTGCGGTGAGCTCAACACGGGAGAGTTTGCGGTCTTCCACGTCTCGACTCGAAACCCGGGCTCTGGCTTCGTTGGCGTCGAGGTGCATGCGGCGGCCATCGCCTGAACGTGAAACTCGGATCCGCAACAGTTGCGTGGCTGTTCCATTGCCGTTAACCCTTCGTTTACCTTTCGGGCCGAACTTTGTTAATTCGCGCGCCTATCGTGACTAGCTGGGTCGCACCGGCCCACGTCCTGAAATCGAAACTTCCGAAGGGAAAAACTGTGAACTTCAAGCGTGTTGGCACCATAAGTGCCATCGCAGTTGCAGGCACTATCCTCCTGTCCTCGTGTGCAGCTAACGAGACTGGAACCACCGAACCCACCGCATCCGCACTGTCCGGCACGCTTGTCGGTGCTGGCTCCTCCGCTGTTGGTGCGGCTCAAGAAACCTGGATCGCCGAGTTCCAGACGGCGAACCCCGATGTCACCATCACCTACGACCCTGCCGGCTCGGGTGCAGGCCGGGAGACCTTCCTCGGTGGTGGCAGTGACTTTGCTGGTACCGACCGCGCATTCAAGGACGAGGAGATCGCCGCCGGCGGCTTCGCGTCGTGCGCACCAGACAGCGGAATCGTGCAGCTGCCGCTGTACATCTCGCCGATCGCCGTCATCTTCAGCCTTGAGGGCATTGACTCGCTCAACATGAGCGCCGACGTCATTGCCGGCATTTTTGCCGAGCAGATCACAAACTGGAACGACCCGGCAATCGCCGCGTCGAACGAAGGCGTTGCACTGCCCGACCTCGCGATCACCGCTGTGCACCGATCAGATGACTCGGGCACCACGGACAACTTCACTGACTACCTCGCACAGGCCGCCCCGTCGGTCTGGACTTTCGAGGCCGACGGCGTGTGGCCGCTCGCAACCGGTGAGGCCGCTCAGGGCACCTCCGGTGTTGTCGACGCTGTGACAAACGGCACCGGCACGATCGGCTACGCCGACGCCTCGCGCGCCGGTGACCTGGGTACCGTCTCGGTGCAGATCGGCGACGAGTTCGTGCCGTTCTCCCCTGAGGCTGCAGCCGCCGTCGTCGACGCTTCACCGTTCGTCGAGGGTCGCGCTGACTTCGACCTGTCGATTGAGCTCGACCGCACGCCAGACACCGCGGCCTACCCGATCGTGCTGGTTGCGTACTTGGTCGGCTGCGAGACCTACCTTGACGAGGCACAGGGTTCGCTCGTGAGCGCGTACTTCAGCTACATGGCCAGCCCAGAGGGCCAGGCTGCTGCCGCTGAGGGCGCCGGTTCGGCTCCGATCTCCGCCACGCTGTTCGAGGCTGTCACGGCCGCGATCGCAGTCATCAAGTAGCACTGATTCACCCTGTCGGGCTGCGGCCGCCGTACACCTCGTGCGGCTGGTCGCGGCCCGATAGGCTTCGGGCAGACCGAGTCAGCCCGGCCGTGCCAGACACCACCATCCGATAGACGGGCCCAGGATCACCGCCATGACCACCGCTCCCGCGGTTCGCAAAGCCGTCGTCAGGCCAGCGGACCGAATTTTTGCTGCCAGCACCATCGTCGCGGGAAGCCTCATCTTGGCCGCGCTCGTCGCGGTAGCCCTGTTCCTGATCGCTGAGAGCATCCCCGCTCTCTTGGCGGATCCCGCAGATCTGCCGGGCTCCCCTGACAGCTTCTGGGCCTACGCCGCCCCCCTCATTTTCGGCACTATCTGGGCGGCTGCGCTCGCCCTGCTGATGGCCTTACCGGTCTCGCTCGGCATAGCACTCTTCATCTCCCACTACGCACCGCGCCGCATCGCCCAGCTGCTCGGCTACATCATCGACCTGCTTGCCGCAGTTCCCTCAGTGGTATTCGGGCTGTGGGGCATCAAGGTGCTTGCCCCGGCCATCGTGCCGCTCTACGGCTGGCTCGTCGACAACCTTGGTTTTCTCCCACTCTTCACCCCGCCGGTCTCCGGCACCGGCCGCACAATTCTCACGGTTGCAATCGTGCTCGCGGTCATGATCGTGCCGATCATCACCGCGATCTCCCGGGAGGTCTTCTTGCAGACACCGGTATTGCACGAGGAAGCCGCCCTTGCCCTCGGCGCGACCCGCTGGGAGATGATTCAAATGGCGGTGCTGCCGTTTGGGCGCCCCGGCGTCATCTCCGCCGCCATGCTCGGACTCGGTCGCGCTCTCGGAGAAACCATGGTGGTAGCCATGGTGCTCTCCCCGGCCATTCTCATCACCTTCGTACTCACAGGGTCGACGAACTCCAACACGATCGCGGGAAACATCGCCCTGAGCTTCCCTGAGGCATACGGTCTCAGTGTCAACACACTGATTGCGACCGGGCTGGTGCTCTTCGTCATCACGCTGGTGATCAACTCAATCGCGCGTTACATCGTCGGCCGCCGCAAGGCATTCTCGGGAGCGAACTGATGTCGACGAGCACTGCCGCCAGTCCTGAAACAACCTCCAACGGTATTACCAACTCGCTCACGACCGGTCGCCTCCCGCGTTGGGCGCCATGGGCAACCCTCGGTGCATCGTGGCTGGCAAGCCTCGGCATCTTCGCACTCATGGCGGCAGCAACGGGTACCGAGTTCAATATCGTGCTCGCGCTGGTCGTCGGCATCGTGCTCTTCAACATCCTGATCTATGTGATTTCGCGTCTGATCGAGGGGCCACGTCAAGCCACCAATCGCTTCGTCACCTCGCTCGTAGCGAGCGCGTTCGCAATTGCGCTACTGCCTCTGATTTCGCTCATCGTTACCGTTGTCGTGAGCGGACTCGCGCGCTTCGATCTGACATTCTTCACGAATTCGATGCGAAACGTCGTTGGCGAGGGTGGTGGAGCAGTACACGCGATCACCGGAACACTGCTGATCACCGGAATGGCAACGCTCATCTCGGTTCCGGTTGGCGTTCTTGCGGCGATTTACCTCGTCGAGTACGGGCGTGGACGCCTCGCCAAGGCGATCACCTTCTTCGTTGACGTCATGACGGGCATCCCGTCTATCGTTGCCGGACTGTTCGCCTATGCCTTCTTCTCGCTGATCTTCAGTGACCCTGGCGTCCGCTTCGGCTTCGGTGGCTCCATCGCCCTCTGTCTATTGATGATTCCGGTCGTTGTTCGCTCATCCGAGGAAATGCTTCGCATCGTACCGAACGAACTGCGCGAGGCAGCCTATGCGCTGGGTGTTCCGAAGTGGCTCACGATACTCAAGGTCGTCATTCCGACCTCGGTCGCGGGAATCGCGACGGGCGTTACCCTGGCGATCTCGCGAGTGATCGGTGAGACCGCGCCCCTCTTGATCATTGCTGGCTTCACGACCAGCGTGAACACGAACCTCTTTGCCGACCGGATGATGACCCTGCCGGTGTATGTGTACAACCAGTACGCCACCCCGGGTGTCGATGTGGATGTCTACCTCGATCGGGCATGGAGTGGTGCGCTGACGCTCATTCTGATCGTGATGGCTCTGAATCTCATCGCCAGACTCATCGCGCGCATGTTCTCCCCAAAACTCGGTCGCTAGACCCCGACGCCGTCTCACCAGAACAGGAAAATTCGTGTCCAAGCGCATCGAAGTCAACGGCCTTAACGCCTACTACGGCAAGTTCAAGGCCGTCGAAGACGTCTCTCTTGTCATCGAGCCGCGAACCGTGACCGCCTTCATCGGTCCATCCGGTTGTGGCAAGTCGACCTTCATCCGCACGCTCAATCGCATGCACGAGGTGATTCCGGGGGCCTACGTTGACGGCGAGGTGCTCATCGACGGCAACGACCTATACGGCCCCGGCGTCGACCCGGTGCTCGTGCGCCGGCAGGTCGGGATGGTATTCCAGCGCCCGAACCCGTTCCCGACCATGTCGATTCGCGACAACGTGCTCGCTGGTGTCAAGCTCAACAACCGCCGCATGAGCAAGTCGGAAGGTGACGAACTGGTTGAGAAATCACTGAGGGGCGCCAACCTGTGGAACGAGGTCAAGGATCGGCTCGCAACGCCCGGTTCCGGGATCTCCGGTGGCCAACAGCAGCGACTCTGCATCGCTCGCGCTATCGCCGTCGAGCCGGAGGTCATCCTGATGGACGAGCCGTGCTCGGCCCTCGACCCGATCTCGACGCTGGCGATCGAGGATCTCATCGACGAGCTCAAGCAGGACTACACGATCGTGATCGTGACACACAACATGCAGCAGGCCTCGCGGGTCTCCGACCGCACAGCGTTCTTCAATATCGCCGGTACCGGCAAGCCGGGCAAGCTCATCGAATATGACGACACCTCGATCATGTTCTCCAAGCCGAGCGTGCAGGCGACGGAGGACTACGTCTCGGGCAAGTTCGGTTAACGAACTACTCGCCGCGCTCACGCAACGCGAGAGCCATTGACGGGAGCGCGAGGGAGAGGCCCTCGAACGTCCAGAACGCGGCCATTAGCCCGCCATAGGTGAGGGTGACCGTCCATTGATCGTCGGTGCTCACGAAAATGAATATGACCAGGCCGGCCGTCGCTGCGACGAGGGTCACGCCGGCGAACCAATGGTACGCGTCAACGTACGCACGGTCACGCCCTTGGTTCTGGCGTTCGTCGAGTTACCCCTCTGGCAGATCGGCCACCACCCGCACCGACATTCGGAGCGCCCACCACACCACTGCACCGATCAGCACGAACACGATTCCTGCCAGAGGGATCAGAATCCATGCGGCGGCGTTCGCGATAAGAACGACGATCATCAGCGCAACGAGGGTGATTCTGCTGCGCCTCGTGCGCAGCCGGTCGAAACGAGTGTCGCGCATAACACTGTCGACGTGGGTTTCGAGGGATTTATTGGTGCGAGCTGACATCATCATGAGGTTCCTTCCGTACTGGTGAATGGAGTCAGTGAAAAGACTTGCTCCACGGGCACCTCGATGAGCGCAGCGATGCGCAGCGCGAGCGAGAGGCTCGGGCTATACTCGCCGCGCTCGAGATAGCCGATGGTCTGGTAATGCACGCCGACCTCGTCGGCAAGTTCATTGCGGCTGAGGCCCTTTGCGGCCCGCCACTCTTCGAGCCGGCTGTACACCGGCTCTTCGGACTTCGGTTTCCTACCCATGCCAGTAGCATAAATGCTATGTAGCAATATTGCAACATGGATGTCCTCCCCTGCATCATGGATCCGGGGTCTTGGATCTGGAGAATGCGCTGGGATCCGCCCATGTGGGGCCGTCGCGATATAGGTGTCCGACAGCACCCACCCCGGGCCGAGGCGGGTACCCCGATTGGCGAAGTCGGTAAAGTAAGGCTAACCTTACTTATGGCAGTGTCGCCGGCTTTGTATCCCCCTCTCTCTGATCTGGAGCAGTACCGTCATGCGCGTCACAGCACCGCTCTCACGCATCGCCACCACCGCTATCGCCACCACCAGCCTCGCCGCCGCCTGCCTCCTGCTCTCCGGGTGCTCTGCGGCCGCACCCGCGGCCGTAGAGACCCCGGCAACAGCCCAGCCCGTTGCAGACGGCGCCTTCACCCTTTACTCCGGCCGCGACGAAGAACTCGTTCAGCCGCTCATCGACCAGTTCACTGACAAGACCGGGATCGTCGTCGAGGTGCGCTATGGCAACACTCCCGAACTCGCCGCCCTGCTGCTCGAAGAGGGCGACGCAAGCCCCGCCGACGTCTTTCTTTCGCAGGATGCCGGAGCGCTCGGCGCCCTCGGCCAAGCCGGGCGGTTCAGTACCCTGCCCGCCGACATCGCCGAAGCTATACCGGCTGGCTTCACCTCAACCGACGGCAGGTGGGTGGGTGTTACGGGCCGCGCTCGCGTGGTCGTCTACGACGGCGAGCGCTACACGGCCGACCAGCTGCCAGACACGATCGACGGGTACGTCACCGACGAGTGGGCCGGTCGTCTCGGCGTCGCACCCGGCAACGCGAGCTTCCAGTCGTTTGTGACTGCCCTGCGCGTGCTAGACGGCGAGGATGCGGCCGCGGCGTGGGTTGAGGCTCTCGCCGACAGCAGCCCCCAGATCTTCGAAGGCAACGGTGCGATTCTCGCCGCGGTCGACGAGGGCGTGGTCGACGCCGGACTCATCAACCACTACTACTGGTACCGCACGGCCGCCGAGGTCGGGCCCGAGAACATGCGCGCGCAGCTCAAGTTCTTGACCGCCGGCGACGCAGGCTCGATCGTCAACGTGTCGGGAGCGGGCATCCTCAACGGTGCTGCCGCCGACGCCGACGCCCTTGAGTTCCTGCGGTACCTCGTATCTCAAGCCGGCCAGACCTACTTCGTCGAGCAGACCTTTGAGTACCCGCTACTGCCCGGCGTCGCATCGCCAGAAGGCCTGCCGAGCTTGGACAGCCTGATCAACCGCGAGCTTGACTTGAGCGACCTTGACGACCTCGCCACCACGCAACGGCTGCTCGCCGATGCCGGTCTGATCTGAGCGCCCGAGAAGTGTTGCGCCACGGAACGGCAGCGCTACTTGGCCGGGTGCCGGTTTCTGCCGCACCGTCGACACGCACCCCGCTCGCGCTCATCGTTGTCGCACTCGTTTCGGCCGCTGTCGCCGCGATCCCGCTCGCATATTTGCTCGTACGTGCTGGCGAATCGGGTCTGACCTCGATCATCGACACACTCGCACGCGAGCGCGTGGTCGAGTATGCCGCCAACTCGCTCGGCCTCGCCGCCGCCACCACCGCCACCGCGCTCGTGCTCGGCACTGCGGTGGCGTTCGTGCTCACGCGGGTGCAGGTGCCCTTCGCGCGCACGTGGCTGCTCATCTCGGCCCTGCCGCTTGCGGTGCCGTCGTACCTCGCCGGCTACGGGTGGCTTGTGTCGTTTCCGGGCATCAACGGCTTTGCGCCGAGCTGGCTGCTGCTGACGGCCGTCACCGTGCCCTACGTAACGCTGCCGGTGGCGGCGGCGTTGCGCGGGGCATCCGGAGACCTCGAAGGGGTCGCCCGCACGCTCGGTCGCGGCCCGCTGAGGGCCTTCTTCGTGGCAACCTGGCCGAGTATTCGACCCGCCGCGATCGCCGGCTCGCTGCTCGTGGCGCTCTACGCACTGAGCGACTTCGGCCTCGTGGCGATGATGCGCTACCCAACGCTCACTTGGGGAATCAATTCTGCCTACTCGGCGAGCTTCGATCGCGCGCAGGCCGCGACGCTCGCGCTGCTGCTCGTCGTGCTTGCGTTCATTGTCGTGGCTGGTGAGCGTGCCGCGCGCCGGCAAGTGCCGCGCGCGACAGCTCGTGCCGTGGCCCCCCGCCCAGTGAACCGCCCGGTGTTGCTCGCGCTGCTGCCCATCGTCGCCGTCGCTCCGCTCGTCGGTGTCGGCGTTCCGCTGCTCGGGCTACTGTCGCGACTGCTCGAAGCGGCGACAGTGCGCGAGATCGACGTGCCGCGTCTGCTCGGAGCCGTCAGCTCGACCGTCGGCGTTGCCGTGCTCGCCGCGCTGCTGGCAGTGTCGCTCGCCATGCCGATCGCCGCGCTCGCCGCTCGCCACCGCGGCCGCCTCGTCGCCGCGATCGAGTCCGTCGGCTATCTCGGGCACGCTCTTCCGGGCATCGTTGTCGGCCTGTCGCTCGTGTTCTTCTCGCTCGCCGTAGTGCCGGTGCTTTACCAAAGCCTTGCCGTACTCGTCTTCGCCTACGCCGTGCTCTTCATGCCGAAAGCCATCGGCACGATGCGCGCCGGGCTCGGCGACGTTCCGCCTCGGCTCGTGTCCGTGGCCCGCACTCTTGGGATGTCACCGCTGCAGGCATGGTGGCGAGTGACAGTTCCGCTCGCGCTGCCAAGCGTCGGCATTGGCGCCTTGCTCGTTGCCATTGCGACCATGAAAGAATTACCGGCGACGCTGCTGTTGCGCCCGACCGGGGTGCAAACGCTCGCGACCGAACTCTGGAACCGCACGGTGGTGTTCGAGTTCGGCGCGGCCGCGCCATACGCGGCACTGCTCGTGCTTGTTGCGGCAGTGCCAGCGGTGATTCTGTCTGGAGTGCGCAGCGCGGCGAAGGAGGAGTTGTGAGCGACCTCGTCGTGAACCGTGTCAGCGTGACCCACGGGTCAACGCTCGCGATCGACGACGTCTCGCTGAGCATCCACAGCGGTGAGTTGGTTGCTGTACTTGGTCCATCCGGATGCGGCAAGACCACCCTGCTGCTCGCGATCGCGGGCCTGCTGCCGGTGCGCTCTGGAACGATCAGCATCGGCGATCGTGAGATCTCGCGCGCCGGCCGCACCGTCGCACCCGAGAAGCGCGGCGTGGGGTGGGTGCCGCAAGAGGCTTCGCTGTTTCCGCACCTGTCGGTGGGCGAGAACATTGGATTCGCCGTGTCGCGGCGAGGCGACTTCAGCGGTGCGTCGCGCGCCGAGCGCATCGCCGAGCTCGCGAATCTTGTCGGCCTGAGCGACCTCACCGGTCGCGCGCCAAACCAGCTGTCTGGTGGGCAGGCGCAGCGCGTCGCTTTGGCGCGGGCCCTCGCTCCCCGACCCGATCTACTGCTGCTCGATGAGCCCTTCGCCGCCCTCGACACTCAACTTCGCACCGCACTGCGCCGCGAAGTTGCCGAATTGCTTCGCGCGCAGGGAACGACCTCGCTGCTCGTGACGCACGATCAAGAAGAAGCCCTGACCTTGGCCGACCGTGTTGCCGTGTTGCACGACGGGCGCCTCGTGCAGTTCGGCACGCCCGAAGAGATCTACCAGCGTCCCGCGAGCGACTGGGTGGCATCCTTTGTCGGCGATGTCGTCGAACTGCCGGGGCAGTGGCGCGCTGGCCGGGTGCTCTGCGCCCTCGGGGCCGTCGAGGCCAGCGCCGTGGGCTTTACTCCCGCCGACGGCGATGCCGTGCGCCTCATGCTGCGGCCGGAGTGGATCGTTCCGCGGCCCAACCTGCTCGCCTCCGCCGCGGCGGGCGCCGACGCCCGTGTCGCAGCCATCTCGTACGCTGGCCACGACGCGATGATCACCGCCGACCTCGTTGACGGGCCCTCCGTGCTGATGCGCATGACCGCGGTCGAGCTGCCAGCGGTGGGCGACGATATTCGCCTGGCCGTGCAGCTGTCTCTTATACACATCTCCGAGCCCACGAGACTAAGGCGAATCTCGTATGCCGTCTTCTGCTTGAA
>ENA-ORBV01009195-ORBV01009195.1-microbial-mat-metagenome-genome-assembly--contig:-NODE-9195-length-16325-cov-16.179530_pt1 | contig 16325 bp, 17 predicted proteins | sample MGYA00237777_ERZ505514 | MGnify/ENA primary metagenome ERZ505514 (study PRJEB26160, sample SAMN06269048) | microbial mat metagenome | isolation source: Oligotrophic lake microbial mat | place... | reverse complement strand
AATGATACGGCGACCACCGAGATCTACACCTCTCTATTCGTCGGCAGCGTCAGATGTGTATAAGAGACAGAGTCCGGGCCGCGCCGCCGTCCGCTACGGCGATACTCACCACGAAGGAAGGTAACAAGTTGAAACTGACGACCATCACTGCGATCGGGTTACTGGCCTCCACAAACTTCCTGTCGCCGGCGACCGGCCAGATTCTCGGTTCGGCGCAAGACTTTGCGGTCCTTGGCGGCTCAACGGTCACGAACACGGGCCCGACCGTTATCACCGGAGACCTCGGGGTGTGGCCGGGGCTTGCGATCACGGGCTTTGGCCCTGGCATAGTCGTCGGAACCACTCACGCGGGCGACGCGGTTGCGCAGCAGGCCCAAAGCGATGTCACCACGGCTTACAACTCCCTTGCGGGGATGGCTTTCGACCAGAACCTGACCGGCACGAATCTGGGTGGACTAACGCTGGTCCCGGGCGTCTACTTCTTTTCCTCCTCGGCCTTCCTCACCGGTACGTTGACACTCGATGCGATGGGAGACCCCGACGCACTCTTCGTCTTCCAGATTGGCAGCACCCTGATCAGTGCCAGCAACGCGTCCGTGCTCACCATCAACGGTGCAAGTGGCTGTAATGCCTACTGGCAGGTCGGCAGCTCCGCGACGCTTGGCACCGACACGGACTTTCAGGGCAACATCCTCGCGCTTGCGAGCATCACGTTGGACACGCGTGCGGCCATTCTCGATGGCAGAGCTCTGGCTCGCAATGGCGCTGTCACCATGGACACCAACGTCATCACCGCCGGCTGCATACCTGCTCCGGGGGGGCTCGTTGCGCTAGGCGTCTTGTTGCCGATTGCGATGGGAAGGCGAGTGCGACAACGGTAGCGTCGAGCCCTAGTCGTGCTTATCGATGCGCATCTCGCATCCGATCTTGGGTGCATCCTGCTGGAGTCCAAGGGTTGCGGGACAAAGCGCAGTTGACCCTGATCCATCCTGTGTTCAGCCTGACGAAGAAGTATCTTTGTTACCGCTACGCTGAAGAGGCCACGGCTTTACCCTTCCGCAAGGGCGCTTCTGGCACTCGTGTCAACAGCGCTCACACATGCGCGGCTGCGGACTGCTGGGCCGGTGAGGACTTGCTCGCCACATTGAGCGGCTCCTTGCCCCGCTTCTGCCGCAGCCAGTTCATTCCCCTGAGCACCTTGCCGCGGGAGACGATCCACTTCTCAAGGCGGTACTTGCCGGGGACATCTAAAAGCATGATGCCGACAAGCACGGTCAGCACTCCCTGACCGGGGAGCGCGAGCATCACCAGCCCTGTCAGCACCAGCACAGCGCCGAGGATGTTCCTGCCAACCTTGACCAGCACCCCACGCCGGGCATGTCCCGGCGCGCGGGTCGGGCGCTTGCCGTGAGCGAAGTAATCGGCGGGCAGACGGACGATGAGGATGCCCGTTGCAACGAGGCTCACCACAAACATGACCACCGACGCCGCGGTGAGGCAGTACATCAGCACCTTGTTATCGCCGAGCCAGTCGAACATGAGGTGAAGATATGGTACGGAACGCAGTGGGCATTCCGTCAGCGTGGATGAACTTCGGCTAATCTTGCCTCATGCGGCGTCACTTCCGGATGCGAGGAACGGCGGCGTGGATGCTCGCGGCGGCGAGCGCGATGCTCGTTCTGCTGTGGGCGGCGAATGTTCCGTTTTACTCAGTGTCCACCATCGGTGACCACAATGGATGGCGGATAGAGCACGGGCGGCTGGGGATGAGACTCGTGCCGTTTGTCCATCACGAAGGCTTTTACATCGCCGGTAATACCGAGGGATTGAAGTTCGCACCGGACTGGCATGTGTGGGCGTGGAACGATTGGAACGTCGTACTTCCGCTCTGGATGCCACTGCTCCTGTGCGCGGCAGGATCGTTCTGGATGTTCCGGACTTCGCACCGGCCCAAAGGGGGGTGCGTCCAGTGCGGGTACGACCTTTTAGGCCTTTCGACCGATGCTCGCGGGGTGAAGTCCCCCGAGTGCGGGGGTAAAGGAGACAGGCACCGGGCACCAGGCATCAGGCACCTGGAAGAGTACTAATCCGTAATCCAAAATCCGCAATCCACTTTGCCCCGGTAAACTTCTCCCATGAGCACCGCCACACCCGCCGCGCCTTCCATGAAGTCTCCCGTCACGGCCGCGACCTCGGGCCGCATCTTCAACTTCTCCGCCGGTCCCGGCTGCCTCCCCGAGGAGGTCATCCGCCAGGCCCAGGCCGACCTCTGGAACCTTGACGGCTCGGGTATCGGCATCATGGAGCACAGCCATCGCGGCAAGGCCTTCGACAAAGTCCTCGCTGAGGCTGAGGAGAACTGCCGCAGGATCGGCAACATCCCCGCGAACTACAAGGTGCTGTTCCTCACCGGCGGCGCGACCAGCCAGAGTTTCATGATCCCCGCCAACCTCCTGGCCGATGACGGCGTCGCGGCCTACCTCACCACGGGCTACTGGGCTGAGAAGACCTGGGAGGAGTCCAAGGTCTATTCGAGCAAGTGCTACGAGGCGTGGGACGGGCGTGCTGTCAAGCACGACCACTGCCCGAGCGATGCCGAGATCAAGTACGCCGGCCCCGGGGGGGGCGCGGGCAAGCCGACGTATGTCCATATGTGCTCCAACAACACGATCTACGGCACGCAGTGGCGCACCGCTGATGGAGGCTTCCGGTACCCGAAGGTCCCCGATGGTGCCCCGCTCATCTGCGACATGTCCAGCGACATCTACAGCCGCCCCATCGACGTCACGAAGTTTGGCATGATCTACGGCGGCGCGCAGAAGAACGTCGGCATCGCGGGGACCACGCTTTGCATCGTCCGCGAGGACCTGCTCAAGCCCGTCCGACCTCTGCCGCTGATGCTCAAGTATGAGACCCACGCCAAGGACGGAAGCCGCCACAACACGCCACCGGCGTTCGCGATCTATGTCAGCGGGCTGGTGTTCAAGTGGGTCCTCGCCCAGGGCGGACTTGAAAGGATGCACAAGCACAACGAGGACAAGGCGAGGATCATCTACGATGTGCTGGACAAGTCCAAGTTCTACAAGGGCCACGCCCGCCCCGACAGCCGCTCGGCCATGAACATCACATTCCGCTCTCCCAGCGAGACCCTCGACGACCAGTTCGTGAAAGAGGCGCTCAAGCAGGGCATGGACCAACTCAAGGGCCACCGCGCCACTGGCGGAATGCGGGCGAGCGTCTACAACGCCTTCCCGGTCGCCGGGTGCAAGGCCCTGGCCGACTTCATGCGGGAGTTTGAGCGGAAGAACGGGTAAGAAGAGTAGGGATCAAGGGAACTGAAGCGCGATGGCTCACCCGAGCACTCTGGCAGATCCGCAGGTTCGTCCCTTCTGTGTCCCCTCCTTCACCCTATCCCTCGATCCCTTGACCCCCGATCCCACCTCTTCGGCTACCATCGCCGATGCAGGTGCTTCTCGACGGCGAAGAGATCAGGACCGAGCGGCCCACCATCGCCGCGGCGCTTCAGGCCGCAAAGTGCGAGGCGGAGAAACGTCGTCGCGTCATCATTGAGGCGTCTCTAGACGGGACGCCGATCGCTGACTCCTGGTTGGAATGCCCGCCGCAGGAACCCCGCCCCGGCGCGGAGGTCCGCTTCGTATCCGCCGACCCCCTGTCGCTGGTGCGGGTCACGTTTCTGGAGATCGTGGAAGAACTGCAAGGCGCGATCGGACATCAGGATGCCGCGGCGGTCGCGGTGCAGACCGGTCGGCTCGATGAGGCCATGCCGCGTGTGACGGCGGCGCTGACGGTTTGGCAGAACGTGCGCGAGGGTGTGCTCAACGGCGCAACGCTTCTGGCGATGGATCTTTCGACCATGCCGACAACCTCGGAATCGGGAGGCGCTCGCACCGTCGGCGAGCATATCGAGGGGCTGAGCAAGGCTCTGAGCGAACTCAAGCGGGCCATCGGCGCGGCAGATTGGCCCGGCGTCGCGGATGTGCTCGCCTACGACCTCAATGATCAGGCAAGGCACTGGCAGGTGGTGATGAACGCGCTGGCGGATGAGGTCGGGCGGAGGGCTCTCGAAGGGGTCTGAGCATCTTTCGATGCGGGGAGTGCAGCGTGCCGTCGGGGCAGAGCAAGGACGCCATCAAGATCGATTCACTGATGCGGCAGGCGAGCGCGGCACTTGTCGAGCGCAGGTACTTCGACTGCGAGCGGCTCGCTGTCGATGCGCTCCGTAGGTCGATCGCGTCCTCAGAGTATGACCGCCTCGCGCGGATCATCATGCCGCTGCAGGAGGCCCGTCGCCAGATCCGCGCTTTCGCCGTGGACTCCGGCCACCTCGTCGAGGTTGATCGCGAGTTGCCCACCGGACCGACACTGCTCCCGGGCATGTACCTCATTTCTCCGCCGCGTGTCGGCGCCGATGGCCGGTTGCTGCGGGAGGAGGCGGTCAGACGCGAGATCCCCGTCGTTGTGATCGCCCGCGAGCCGCTCACGCAGCAGGGGCTGTGGCCGGTGGTGGCGATCGGGCCGGTGACGATCCGTACGCGCGTCAGGCCGCCGACTCATATGATATCGCCCGAAGACGCGGTGAAGAAGCGCAGCCCGAAGCCCGGCAAGCCCGTGGGCAGAGGACAGTCATCCGTTGCATCGTCACGCGCGCCAACGCCTGCAAAGGCTGACCTCCCGGTCGCGGTCACGGCAGAGTGGATGCTCGCCGCGAGCGAGGCTTTGGGCGATGCCGCGATCGCAGCGGTGCCTACCGGGCTTTCGGCCCTTGCTCGGGTGTTGGCGCTGGCGGATCGGCTCGAGGCCGTGCCCGACCACGAGAAACTCCATCAACGGCTCGGGGAAGCCGCCCGCGAGGCCGCACGCATCCCGCTGAAAAAAATCAAGGTGCGCATGATCGCTCTGCCTGAACTTGAATAGTGCGCACCCTTGTCCCGGCGCTTACAGTTCGCGCATGAAAGCAGTCGTGCAGCGAGTCTCGAACGCCTCTCTTTCGGTCGAAGAACGCGTTGTTGCCGACGTTGAGTACCCCGGTGGCCTCGTCGTTCTTATCGGAATCGAAACCCGCGACTCCGCATCGGATCGGCGCTGGCTTGCCGAGAAGGTCGTTCACCTCCGCATCTTCCCGGATGCAGACGGCAAGTTGAACAGGTCGGTCCTCGAGACGGGTGGAACGATCCTGCTGGTTCCAAACTTCACCGTCGCCGGGGATGCCTCCAAGGGGCGGCGGCCATCTTTCGACAATGCCATGAAGCCCGCACTCGCAGGTGCAGAGTTCACGCGTCTCTGCGCCGAGGTGCGGACGCTGTGCCCTCGGGTGTGCGAGGGTGTGTTCGGCGAGCACATGCACGTCTCCCTGGTGAACGACGGGCCGATAACAATCCTGCTCGAATCGCCGATCCCGGGCGTGGGCTGATCCTCTCAAAGTCGGGTAGCGACCGTACAGCGCTCCCCACGGAAGGCCGATGTGTCCCGTCAAGCCGGTGTTTTCCCGCGCCCGCGCCACGGCTCTTCTTTCTTCGCGCCAAATATGAACAACTCCCGCCCCAGCAGAACCGCCGCCGAGGACGTCTCCACGCTGCGCATGTCGCCGATGGAGATCGAGCGCCTCAAGCGGGAACTCGAATCCTCGACCTCCGCGGCGGGCGCGGCGAAGCGCACCTTCAAGCGGTGGCCGTTCGAGTGCCGGGCGATCAAGATGGAGATCCAGCACCCGGGCGGCGCGGCGACGGTGCTCCACTATGTGCCGCGCAACGTCTCTCGCGAGGGCATGGGACTCCTGCACAGTTCCTTTGTTTACCCCGGCACGCGCTGCACCGCCTTCCTGCCCCACCCCACGCGCGGCCTCGTGCCCATCGCGGGGGCGGTGGTGCGCTGCAGGCACTTTCGCGGAAAGGTCCACGAACTCGGCGTGCGATTCGACCAGCCGATCGATGTGCGCGATTTCCTCGGTCTCGACGGGACCGAGGGGTGCTATATGCTCGAGAACGTGGTGCCCGACACGCTCACCGGCGGCGTGCTGCTGATCGAGCCTGGCGAGATGGATCGCGCGCTCATCCGTCAGCACCTGAAGGACACGAACCTCACCGTGACCGCGACCGAGACAGCGGCGGACGGCCTGGCCCGTGCGGCCGAGGGCTACGACGTCATCCTCTGCTCCCTCGCGCTACCCGATGGCGACGGGCTCGACCTGCTCTTTGCCCTGCGCGCCGCTGGGATCCAGTCCCCCTTCCTGTTGTTGTGCTCCTCAGCCGGCGCGGAGCCCGCGAAGGAACGCATCCGCGCCCTCCGGCCCGAGGGAGTTGTGTGCAAGCCCGTCCCTGCCCAGACGCTGCTCTCGGCGATCGGCGAGTTCCTTCTGGTGCGGTCCAAAGACCTTGGCGGCGGGGGCGCGGCGATTTTCTCGTCGCTGGGACCACACGATCCGCTCGCCGCGCACATACCCGAGTTCCTCGGCGAACTCCGCCAACTCGCCCAGCGTGTGAACACCGCGCTGGGCAAGTCCGATGCCGCGGAGTGTGCCCGCCTGGTGTTCCAGATCAAGGGCGCGGCGCCGACCTTCGGATTCGGGTCGCTCGCGGAGGCGGCGGAACAGGCCGACGGCGCGATCCGCGCTTCCCAGAGCGTCTCCGAGTCGTCGGCCGCGATCCGAAAACTGCTTGGGATGTGCTACCGCGCCCAGGCCCGTCGCAAGGCCGCGTGAGCGCGATCACTTGGCGCGATACTCGACCGGCACGGGCCCGAAGGCCGCGCGGATGATCGACCGAATGCCGCCTCGCCCCCGCCAGTTGGTCTCAACCTGTAGCCACACCGGCGAGAGCGCCCGTACAAGGTCATCGCGGATGGTTCCGGTGACGGCCTCGTAGAAGATGCCCTCGTTGCGGAACGACTGGTAGTACATCTTCAGCGACTTGAGTTCCACACAGCCGCTGTGTCCTGCGGGTGTCTCGGCCTGCGCCGGCTCGTAGCGAACCGTGACCGTGCCAAAGTCCGGGTGGCCGGTCTTGGGGCACTGCGATGTGAACTCCTCGCCGATGTGCTCGATCACGATCGGTCCGGAAGATCGCGGCGTCGGGAACGTCTCGAGGAGTTTCACATCCGGCATCGGGCGTGCTCCGTCATTGCCCGTAACGGGTGAGAAGATCGATGATCTGATGCTGGTCGCGCCGGATCTGCAGCGACCGGCGCAGCGCCGCCAGCCCATCCTGCCTTGCGCTGTTGTCCGCACGTCCCGACCAGATCCAGGCGTTTAGAAGCCCGACACCCCGTCCGTTGAGCGCGGGGTAGTAGTCCTTGTCGATCTCCAGAGCCTTATCGAACGCCGCGCGGGCCTCATCATACTTGGCCATCTTGAAACGCGCAAAGCCCAGTCGCTCCCAACTCGCGGCGGACGGCTCGCCCTTGTTCACCTGCTCGAGGGCATTGCTCATCTCCTCGAACCGGTCCAGTTTTCCGAGGCTCTCGGCGAGGTTCATCAGCAGGCCGGGTGTGAGTTCCATCAACTCCGCGGCCTGCTGGTACTCCTGCACCGCGGCACGATGATCCCCGGTGGCCGCGTACACCGCGCCAAGGTTGAACCGCGCCGGCCCGTCCCGGGGCATGAGTTCAACCGCGCGCTTCGCGTAGGGCATCGCCAGCGAGTTCTCATCGAGTTGGTAGTAGGCAGTGGCGAGATTCAGGTTCGCCCGGAAGTCGTCGGGCTTCACCGCCAGCGCCCGCAGGTACGCCTGCACGGCGTCGGTAACCCGCTCCAGCAGATGGAGCATCAGCCCGTGATAGTACTGAGCATCAAAGTTTCGCGGCTGCGTCCGGGCCGCGCTGCCGTAGGACTCCTCGGCCCGCGCATAGTCCGTCCGCATCCTGTAGATATCCGCCATCCCCATGTGGGCCGAAGTCAGGCGAGGGTTGACCTCGATCGCCCGGGCAAACGCGGCCAAGGCCCGGTCGGTGTCGCCGTCGCGCACCGCCATCTCGCCGGCCACCAGGTACACCTCGGCGGAGTTCCGCGTCGGCACTGGGCGTTCCGGACGTGCATCCTCGCGTCCCGGAACTTTGGCGCATCCGGCAACGCCAAGCGCCAGCAAAGCGACAGCGGCAATCAATCGAACATTCAGCGGATCGGCAAGAAGCAATCTAGGCATCGGCATCCTCGGCGTGGCAGTCCGCGGCGGCCGTGCCGCGGTTCGGGGCGAGTGCGGGTCCAGAGGGCCTGAGCATACACCAACCTCACGACGCACGCGTACGCCCGGTGGTTCGCCCGCCCCCCGCTTTGGGACGCGTCCCTCGGCGCAAGAGGCCCCGAAGTCGGTCCAGGTTCTGGCTGTCAAACGAAGTTCCATCGTCGGCCTGACCCTTGGGCGTCTCCATGATCATCGGCCGTCCGGCCAGACCCCGCTCATTCAGCACTGCCCGGAAGCCCGCTTCACCGATTGTGCCCTTCCCGATGTGCTCGTGCAGGTCCCGCCTGCTCCCGCACGCTCCCTTGGAGTCGTTGAGGTGCAGGACACGCACATGCTCAAATCCGCAGAGCTCGCCCAGGAGAGAGATGGCGCTCCTGGCCGAGGCGGCTTTGGAAAGGTCATATCCGGCCGCGTGCGCATGACAGGTGTCGATGCAGTACCCGATGCGTCCCGGCTGCCCCGTGGACGCGACGATCATCTCCCGGAGGGCTGCGAGTTCCTCGAAAGTGGCCCCGAGGTGCGAGCCGCTGCCGACCGTGTTCTCAAGACAACTGACGGTCGCGAATCCAGCTGTCCGTCGCAGGAGTTCCGAATAGGCCGCGACGAGCCGGGCCAGCCCAGCCTCTCGCGTGGAAGTCGTGTACGCGCCGGGGTGATGCACCAGCAGGCCAATCCCCAGAGTTTCGCAACGCTCGATTTCCACGGTCATCAGGTCGATCGATTTCCGCCAGAGTTCATCGTCGGGCGAAGCCAGATTGATCAGGTACGAAGCGTGCGCGACCATTCGCGGCTGGCCCGCACACCAACCCAGTTCCGTCGCCCGCGTGTGCCACGCACGAACCTCATCATCCCCCAGCGGCCGGACCTTCCACTGCTGCTGGTTCTTGGTGAACACCTGCACGCTCTCGAGACCGAGTCTCGCCGCCTCATCCAGCGCGTTGACCATTCCCCCGGCGATTGAAAGATGTGAGCCAAACAGCGGCATTATGCGCAAACCCTAGCCGCGACTTGCCCTTGGTGCCCGCTCGTGCTTTCCTGTAGTCGTTGCGCGATCTCTCGCATTGCACTCCCTTTCCTCTTACCTTCATGCCATGCCCAATCTCTCCAGCCGTGTCGCGATCATCACCGGCGCCAGTTCCGGAATCGGCGAGGCGATCGCCACGGACCTTGCCTCGCATGGTTGCTCGCTCGTCCTGAACGCCCGCCGGGCCGAGCGGCTCGAAGCCGTCGCGGCACGCCTCTCCGGCAAAGCGGCGGTGGCAACCGTGGCGGGAGATGCCGCGGAGCAGGGCATCATCGACGCCCTGTTCACGACCGCTCAATCGCGTTTCGGCCACCGCGCGGACTTCGTCGTTGTCAACGCGGGTCGCGGCCTGGCGGGCTCCCTGAGCACCTCCGACGAAGCCCAGTGGGAGCAGGTGCTGCGGACCAACTACCTCGGTGCGGCACGCCTGATGCGGACCGCCGCGGCTCACCTCCTCGGCTTGGTTGATCCAGGCCCGGAGGGCGAGTCCGGGAAAGCCGGCCCGTGGCTTGAGCGCCCGCGCGACATCGTCGTCATCGGGTCCTCCGTCGGACGCAACATCTCGCCCTTTTCATCCATGTACGGCTCAACCAAGTTCGCGGTACACGCGCTGGCCGAGGCACTGCGGCGTGAGATCGGCCCCAAGGGCGTGCGAGTGACGACGATCGAGCCCGCGATCGTCGCGACCGAGTTCCAAAGCGTCGCGGGCTATGACCCGGCGATCTTCGGATCGTTCATGGACAAGATCGGACCTGTCCTTTCCCCGGCGGATATCGCACGCTCGATCTCGTTTATTGTGGATCAGCCCGCGCACGTCCACATCAACAACCTCGCCATCCGTCCGACGCGCCAGGACTATCCGTAGAAAACTTCCCGGCACGTCCCACGATTAGCATGCAGACTCCCCCGTCTATCCCGCGCGAGTTCGTCCAGCAGTTCGAGGCCGCGCACCTGCACCGGCTCCGCCAGCGGGTCTTCTGGTACTGCATCGTGGTACTCGGCCTGCTCGCGCTGAGTTTCACCCGCATCGGGCTCGATCTCGCCGCGCCCCTCGATGCCCGCGAGCCGATCGGCTACATCATCCTACGCATCGCCACGGCGACGACGCTCATCATCTGCTATATCAGTGTCACGATCTACATCCTCCCGGCGCATCGCGGCCGGCAGCAGGTCATCAACGCCTACGGCGTGCTGATCATCACCACCACACTCGTGGTCACGCTCGCGATGCCGCGCATCGACAACGGCTTTCTAATCACCGACGCGCGTCCCGCCGAATACGGCAACCCCGCCGCGGCCCAGCAGGGCGTCACGCTCTTCTTCATCCTGATGCTGCACCTGATCGCCTCGCTCCTGGTGGACCTCTCGCCCCGCGACGGCGTGCGCATCTATGTGCCCATGCTCCTGATCTACGCGCTCGGCCTGGCGCTGGACCGCTATCTCTCCACCGCCGCCGCGCTACGCCTGGCCATCATCGCCCCGATCGTCGGCCTGCCCGGCCTGCTCTGGAGTCTCTGGCGGCACCGCGCGTTCGCGGACCAGTTCCTCGCACGCGCGATGGTCGATCGCTACGACCGCGTCACACGCGAGGTCGCCGAGGCCCGTCGCGTCCACGAGGCGATGTTCCCGCCCCCGGTGACACGCGGCAAGGTCCACGTCCACTACAGGTACGAGCCCATGCTCGATATCGGTGGCGACTTCTTGTTCATCCACCCGCTCTCCGCCTCGAGAACCGCGGCCGATGTCCCGATCAGCATCGTCGTGATCGACGTCACAGGGCACGGCTTCCCCGCGGCCCTCGCCGTCAACCGCCTCTACGTCGAACTCACCCGCGCCTTCGCGTCTAGTGATGACCCTTCCCCTGCCCACATCATCGCCGAACTCAACCGCTCAATGTCCAGCGGCCTCATGCCCGATGGCATCTATGCCACCGCGGCCGTGCTCCGCGCTCGCGCCGACAACGGCCACCGCTTGCTGGAGTGGTGCGGCGCGGGCCACCCCGACGCCATGCTCCGCCGGGCCAACGGCGACCTCATCCATCTCAGGTCCTCGTCTCCGATGCTCGGCGTGGTTGATCCGGATCGCTTCAAGCCGAGAGATGAGCGCACCGATTTCGCCCCAGGCGACCGCGCCATCGCCTTCACCGATGGGGTGCTCGAGGCCAAGGACGCGGCGGGCGAACAGTTCGGCATGGACCGGCTCAAGGCGGCGCTCGGCACGCCGAGCATCGCCTCTGTCGCGGCCCCCACGGTGCCAGACCGTTCACCGCCGCCAAACCCTGACCCAGCATCCGCAGCCGAAGTAGTCGCCCATCCGGGCGACACCCCCGCGCCCCCCGCTACGACCAACACGAACGGCGAGTCCCCCCCGCACAGCCCGGCAGACGCCCTCTTCGCCGCGGTCGCGGCGTTCCGGAGCGGACCGACCCTCGACGATGTGCTCATCGTTGAACTCTTCTCCGCGAAATGAGACCCATGAACTTCACTGCCGTGCCATTCCGTAAACGCCTCCTGCACATCCTGCTCTGGTGCCTGGCGGGCGCGGCGGCGAGCGGCGTGCTCACGGTGCTCGTCTCCGACCGTGACGTCCTCTGGCGCGTCACCGCGATGGGCTTTGTCGCTGCCGCGGCGGTCGGGTTGATGATCCCCTGCTCCATCCTGGCCGACCGTGAGCGGTCGCGCGCGGCGGGCCATTTCGGAATCACGCTCTGCATTATCCAGTTCCTGCTTTCGATCGTCTTCATCTGGTCGGGCCTGTGGCCCTGGCGGCTCGAAGAGCGCATCGGGTGGACCATCCTGCTCATCGGACTCATGGCCGTCCCCTGCATTGGTTTCCTGTGGATGGCGAGCAACCGCGCCACACGCGCTGCGGGGATCGTCGGGCTCGCGTTCGCCGCGATCAGTTCAGCCTGCTACATGCTCGCCATCTGGTTTGAATCCTCGGTGTTTCTCAACTACCGCTCCGGCGAGACAGGGCACGCGTTCGCCGCCGCGGGACTGTTTGCCTCGCTCTCGCTCATCGGACTGGGAATGGACAGTCGTCACTGGCGATGGATCGGTGTGGGCGCGTCCGCCACCATGCTTGCGCTGGCTCTCTATGGCATCTGGCGCATGCCGCAAGGCGATCCCGCGTTCACCGTCTGCGCATCCACGCTCGCGGCCTTGGTGGCCTTCGCCAATGTTCTCATCCGCGCGAGCCTCATTGGTGGCCAGCGCCTGGTGATTTATGGGACAATCGCTTCCGCCGCGGCGATCGCGCTCCTGCTCGACCTTCAGGCCATCATTGCCGATCCGGGAAACGACACCTTCGGTTTCCGCCGATTGATCGCGGGCGCGACGATCGTCACCATCAGCGGGACGCTCGCGGTGGTGGTGCTGGCGATGCTCAACCGTCGTTCGCTCCGCCGGGCCGACAGCGTCGCGGCCGGAACGCTGCTCAGCGCCATTTCGCTCCAGTGTCCGCGCTGCGGCAAGCAGCAGACTCTGGCGCTGGGCGAAGGCCGGTGTTCCGACTGCCGACTGATCATCCACACGCGAGTCGAGGTCCCGGCCTGCGGCAAGTGCGGGTACGACCTGTCGATGATCCGCGGCGAGAACTGTCCCGAATGCGGGACACCAATCGGGTGATTCCCCGCACCCTTCCTCACCCACTCACCTCATCACTCTCGACCGGCCTCTCCCGCACCCGCGCCGGCAGACGTCCCCACACCAGCATGACCGGAACGAGCGAGAGCGCACACAGCGCTGACCCCACCAGGAACGGCGCGCCCGCCCCCGGGTACGGCGTCGGCCCTTCCTTGCTCGTGAACAAGAAGAATGAGAGGCCGCCGGCGACCGGCCCCAGGATCAACGCGATGCTCGTGAGGCTCCCGAGCGCGCCTTGCAGCAGACCCTGCTCAGTCGGCGGCACGGCCTTTGACGTCATCGCCTGAGCGGCCGGGCCCGCGATCCCGCCGATCGATGCCAGGACAATGGTTGTGTAGACCATCCACCCGTGCGTTGCCAGCCCGTACGCGGCGAACGCGAACACACCCAGCGCAAGGCCCGCGACAAGGCACACCCGTTCTCCCAGGGCGGGGATGATCTTCCGCGCCAGCCCTCCCTGCACCACCGCCGCGCTGATACCCACAGTGAAGAGCGACAGGCCTGTGTCCCACGGCGTCCACGCGAAGCGGTTCTGCATCGACAGCACCCAGGTGGTGTGCAGGCCGAACTGCGCGACGTTCGAGATGAACAGCGTCGCCGCGAGCATCGTGACCACCCGGTGCCCCCACATCCACACCAGCGCGCCGATCGGGTTGGCCTTCTTCCAGGAGAACGCCCGGCGCAACTCTCGCGGCAGCGATTCGGGCACCACAAAGAACCCGTAGAAGAAGTTGCAGAGCGTCAGCACGCCCGCGGCGATGTACGGGTAGCGCACATCTCCATGCCCGATCAGCGGAAGATTCAGCGTGTGGTCGCCCAGCAGCCCGCCGATGAGCGGACCGATCACAAATCCGAGCCCGAACGCCGCGCCGATGATGCCAAAGCCGGCCGCGCGCTTCTCCGGCGGCGTGATGTCCGCGATGTACGCGCTGCAAACCGCGATCGTTGCCCCGGATACCCCATTGAGCGCCCGGGTGACGAACATGAACGTCAGACCCGTCGCCACCCCGAAGGAGGCTGTCACGCCGGGGGCCATCGACCCGGCGAAATAGTCCATGGCCGATCCCAGCAGCGCGACGAGCAGTACCGGCCTGCGGCCGAAGCGGTCCGACAGCGAACCGAGGATCGGCGAAAACACGAACTGCATGACCGCGTAGGTCACGACGAGCATCATCACCGGGAGTGAGGTGTCGTGCTCAGCGCCCTCGGGCGGTAAACCTCGCACCATCGCGACCAGCCGCGGCATGACGGGAATCAGCAGGCCGAAACCCAGCACGTCAAGCAGGATGGTGATGAAGACGAAGATCAGACTGGGCGCACGGCGCTTCATGGGTCAGCGAGGGTAGTGGGCGGAAAGGGAACTGTCCTGGGTCTTCGGTCACGACTCACGACTCACGACTCACGACTCACGACTCACGACTTGGTATTCACCCTCACCATCCCCGCCGCCCTCATCGCGGTCCTCCTCGCCGCCTTCGCCGTCGGGCCGACCGCGAGCGCCACGCCCATCCGCCGATACTTCCGGGTGCTCGGCTTGCCAAAGATCCGCACCTGCAAACCCTTGATGGCGAGCGCCCTCTCAAGTCCGTCGTACTCCGGTTCGCGCTCTGATTCCTCATCCGCGAGGATCACCGCACTCGCCGCGCCGCCCCGCTCGTACCGGATCGTCGGGATCGGCAGACCCAGAATCGCCCGCACATGGAGGTCAAACTCGGAGAGGTCCTGGGAGATCATCGTCACCATTCCCGTATCGTGCGGCCTGGGCGAGAGTTCGCTGAAGATCACCCGATCCCCCTTGACGAAGAACTCGACGCCGAACAGCCCCGCGCCGCGCTCCCCCGCGATCTCTCGCGTCACCACCGCGGCCATCCGCTGAGCCGTCTTCACCAGCGCCGGCTTCATCGCGCATGGCATCCAGGATTCCTGGTAATCCCCCCGCTCCTGCCGGTGCCCGATCGGCCGGACGAACAGCGTCCGGGCCCGCTCGCTGAGTCTGCGGCCACCGACCATCGCGCGCTGCCGGATAGTCAAAAGCGTGATCTCGCAGTCAAAGTCGATGAACTCCTCGGCGATCACGCGGCGCGTGTCGCCCCGCATCCCCGCGCACGCGTACGCCCACGACCCGGCGATGTCCTCCCGCCTCCGCGCGACAGACTGTCCCTTGCCACTCGACGACATCACCGGCTTGATAACGCACGGCAGGCCGATCGTGCCACTGACTTTCAAGTCAGTGGTCATTGATCCTCTCCTGTTTCTTACACTGACCCGAAGGTCCGTGGCACCGATAATCACCCGCTCCAACTCTTCCGCCGACCCCGCATACGCGAACCGCGCTGTCGGGAGTTTCAGTTTGCTCGCCGCGACATCGCGAATCGCGTCGCGGTTCATAGTCAGGTTGGTTGCCCGCGCCGATGGAATGATGTCATAGCCCGCCTTCTCGAGCGTCAGCAGCCGCTCCGTGCGGATCGCCTCGACCTCCGGCACCACATGGTCGGGCTTGTGCATCCGCACGATCGCCTCCAAGGCATCGCCGTCGAGCATGTTGATGACTGCGAAGGCATCGGCCACCTGCATCGCCGGTGCGTTGGCGTAAGAATCCACGGCGATCACGCGGCAGCCCAACCGCTTCGCCGAGATCGCCACTTCCTTCCCGAGTTCACCCGAGCCCAGCAGCATCAGCGTCGGCATCTTCATGGCCGTGAGCATACCCGGCGGTCACGCCGACGCTGCCTTTACGGCCGATCAAACCCCTCGCCCCACTTCTTGCCCATCTCCGCACGCACCTGCTCTACCGCAAGCAGCAGGTCCGCCTCACCCAAGAGCGTCTCGGGACCGGCCCCGCCCTCCGCCAAGCCCCGCCAGAGTTTCCGCCGGATCGAGCCGGACGGAGTGAGTCGCACTTCCACAAGTCCGCTGCAGTCTTTCCCGAACACATCGGCAAGCCCCGGTAACTCGATGGCGACCGGATCGGACCCCAGTTCCTCGATCAGCCAGCCCGTCTTGCGAGAATCGCGCAGGCCGACCTCCAGGTCGCGCCGGATCGCCACACCGCCCTTGGACCATCGTTGAGCCGCCACGGATGCTGCGTGCCGCTGGTCCTTCTTGGGCAGCACCTGCAAATCCCACAACTCGTCATCGATCGCGTGCGTCACGGCGTAATCCCAGTCCGACTCGTTACGGCGCAGCGCGCTCGCGCCGATCACCGCGCCCACGATGTGCGCTGTACCGTCGTCCCATGTGAACGATGAACCACGCTCGGAGATCCCCGGAATGGTCTGGTGGCCGTACCAGGTGGCGATCTCGTGCCACGTCGTCACCGCAACGCTCATTCGCTGCGCGAGACGGATCGACGCCTCCTCGATCAGGGCATCACGCTCCTCCGCGCTCATCTCTGTCTCTTATACACATCTCCGAGCCCACGAGACTAAGGCGAATCTCGTATGCCGTCTTCTGCTTGAAAAA
>ENA-ORBV01009194-ORBV01009194.1-microbial-mat-metagenome-genome-assembly--contig:-NODE-9194-length-16327-cov-21.339200_pt1 | contig 16327 bp, 8 predicted proteins | sample MGYA00237777_ERZ505514 | MGnify/ENA primary metagenome ERZ505514 (study PRJEB26160, sample SAMN06269048) | microbial mat metagenome | isolation source: Oligotrophic lake microbial mat | place... | reverse complement strand
CCGACATCGCCGCCTGGCTTCCCGACGAGTGGAAGCGCCGGCAGGCGGCCGGCTGACGGGGTTGGCGGAACGGACACTTCCCAGGTACTCGTTCGCCTCCTTCAGGATCGACAGGTCGATCGCCTGGTCGGCGATCAGACGCTTCAGACGCGCGTTCTCAACCTCAAGCTCCTTCAGCGGACGCGCCTCGTCGGCCCTCATCCCACCGTACTGCTCACGCCAACGCCGGTACGTCTGCTCGCTCACACCAAGCTGCTGCACCACCTGCGCCACCGAACGCCCAGACGCCTCCATCGCGTCCGCCTCACGCAGCTTGATCACGACCTGTTCCGCCGAATGCCTCGTCCGCTTCATCGAGAGTCTCCAGGGCCCACCCGGGGCCCGACGGAACTCTCATAGTTGGTGGATCAGGATCTGGGGGGGCAGGTCAATGGGTACTGCCCACCGATCCGGGGCCATGGTGGCGATGCCCACCCTACGAACTCACGATTGCGCCGGAGTGGCCATCCCATGCCGCACCCGCGCCGGTTTCGTCAGCGCCTCGGCCTTGTCGGTGCGGGTCATCGGCTTGCCATACTTGTTCGCATACACCTGTGTGAAGGCGGCGCCGAATAGCAAAACCTGGGACGAGTAGTAAACCCACAGCAGAATGATCGCCAACGAGCCGGCGATGCCGTAGGGTGATATCACGCTTACTTTCCCTAGGTACAGGCCGATCACGTATTTCCCGATCGTGAACAAGACAGCGGTCGCAGCGGCACCGACCCAGACGTCCCACCACCTCAGGATCACGAGGGGAAGAATCTTGTAGATCATCGCAACGAACACCGTGATGAGGCCCAGCGAAGCCACGATGTTGGCCACGCGCCACGTCCCGGAGGGAAAGAACTTGCTCACCACGGCAAACGCGGCGAGGGACGCCAGCAGCAGAGCGCCGATGACCAGCACCAGCATGAATGACCAGAATCGGTCCTTCACCGCGCCCCACCAGCCGCGCCCCGGTTTGGGCCGCACATCCCATAGCGTGTTCAGCGCAGTTTGAAGCTCGTAAAACACCGCCGTCGAGCTGAACAGCAGCATCGTGATGCTCACGACGGTGGCAAGTGTTCCCGACCCCGTCGCGCGACCCTGACTGAGGATCTCCTGAATGGCCTTGGCCAACTGCGGCCCGACCGTCGTTTCGATCTGCTCGACAAGCCGCCCCTGCGCGGCGCTTTCCCCATACACCAGGCTCGCCCCCGCAACGACGATGATCAGTATCGGCACCAGAGAGAACGCCAAGTAGTACGAGAGCGCCGCGCCCAGGCGGTAGGCTTCGTGCTCATACCACGTCCGGCCGGTTGCGCTAAGAAGATCGACAACGTCTTTGGCTTTCATGAGCACCTCCGCCGGCTGACCTCGTGGAACAGCACGTGATGCTCGGGTAGGGACGCAAGCATCAACGGCAGTTTCGTCGGCCGCGAGTGGTGTCCGACGATGGCGCGGTCGACGGCCCGGAAGAAACGCTCGGCATCGGAATCGGCTTCGTCCGATGTCCCGCCATGCCCGTGACGCATGGCCGTCGCGCCGCCGCCCACACCGCCGTAGGAGGCGACGGTCTGGTGCCGTTCGGTCAGCTGAACGCCCAGCGCACCGGCTCCGATCGGATGGGTGTTTCGAACCGGGGATGATTTCGGGGGCCGTTAGCGCCGCTTTCCTGGCCGAGAGAACGAAATCCGCCCGCCAAAGGCAATCGGAGTAGCTCCCGCTAAACAGGACGTCCAAACCCCCGCGCTCCCATACCATCGCGATTGTTCCACACCCTGCACTGGCTGAGCGTCAGACCGGTTTCAGGGTGCCTCCCGTTTCCTCTCGCCGGGGCGACAACGCTTTGCCATCAGACTACAGCGCCATCAAGAACGAGAACCTGCGCCGGTATGGCACGGACATCGATCGAATCGGTCCGATGCTGCTGGCGGACCGGTACGACAATCGTCCCCATTTCATCTACGAGCTCCTGCAGAATGCTGAAGATGCGTTGCGGAGGCGGTCAAACCACCCCGGTCCCAGGAGCGTCGCTTTTCGGCTTTCTGCAAACGAGCTTCGGGTTTCTCACTATGGCAAGCCATTCGACGCGGCCGATCTTCGGGGTATATGCGGAATTGGCGAGAGTACGAAGCCCTCGGAACTAACCGCGATTGGTCGCTTCGGAATCGGGTTCAAGTCCGTTTACGCATTCACGGCAGCTCCCCAGGCCCCTTCGGGCGACGAGCACTTTGCGATAGATGCCTTCGTGTGGCCAAGGGCGACCCCGCCGTTGCCAACTCGGCCTGGCGAAACTCTGTTCGTGTTTCCGTTCCGGCCGAGCGACAGCCTCGCTCACGATGAAATAGCGGTTGGACTCCAGACGCTTGGGGCTCGCACGCTCCTTTTCTTGAAGGACATCGAGGACATTTCGTGGTCGGTTGAAGGCGGTGCGTCTGGGCTGTATCTGCGCAGTGAGCCAGAGACAATCGCGACGGGCGTTCGCAAGGTGTCCCTTCTTGGACAGGATTCAGAGGTACCGGATACGCAGGAGAGCTGGCTCATCTTTGCCAGGGATGTCTTCGATCCCGATGGGTCCGGCGCGGGCCAGGTTGAGGTCGCGTTCGGATTGGATTCCAAATCCACGAGTAGTCTCGCTATTCGCAGGGTCCAGGATTCAGCGCTTGTCGTGTACTTCCCGACCATCGTTCCCACCAACTGCGGCTTCTTGCTCCAAGGACCATACCGGACCACCCCCAGCCGGGACAACGTACCGCGGCAGGACGAATGGAACCAGCACCTCGTCCGCAAAACCGCCTTGCTGCTGGTTGATGCTCTGCCGCAACTTCGCAGCCTCGATCTTCTCGACGTTGACGCCATTCGGGCCTTGCCAATCGATCGCATCCGCTTCGATGACAGCAACATGTTTACGCCGCTGTTCGATGCGGTGCGCGCGACATTCGTCGCCCAGCCTCTGTTCCCAACGTTTAGGGACGGTCATACGACGAGCAGCCGCGCGAGGCTGGCCCGCACAAAGGAGCTGCGCGAACTTCTCTCGCCGGCGCAGCTGAGCGTGCTATTTGACACAGCAGACGACGTCCACTGGCTTTCCGAAGAAGTTACGCAAGATCGAACGCCTGAGCTGCGTCAATACGCACTCCGAGAACTCCAAATCCCTGAGCTGGATCCCGAGAGACTCCTGCCAAGGTTTACCAAGGCATTCCTTGAAGCACAGTCTGACGCATGGATGATCTCGTTCTACATGTTTCTGAGCGGACAGCCCGCGTTATGGCAACGCGGCCAGCTCAACGACAAGCCGATCGTCCGGTTGGAATCGGGCAGCCACGTGGCCCCTTGGAACGGGAAGCTTCCCCAGGCATTCCTTCCTGGCGAGCACGCCAGTGGCTTCCCCACAGTCCGCAAGGCCATCAGCGATGCGTCTGACGCCAGAAAGTTCCTCGTTCAACTCGGGCTCACCGAACCAGATCCAGTCGATGACGTGATTGCGAACGTTCTGCCCCAGTATCGCGGCGAAGAAGTTGACCGTTCCGTCGAGGAGTATGGAGCAGACATCCAAAGAGTGCTGGCGGCCTTTGGCACTGACTCAAAGGCCCAACGAGACAAACTCGTCACGGCCTTGCGAGACACCACGTTTGTGATGGCTATGGATGCTGGCAAACGCTCCACATGCATCTCAAGGCCAGGCGATCTCTATATGGCTACGGAGCGCCTCACTGAGCTGTTCAAGAACATTCAAGGCGTCTTGCTGGTTGATGACTCATATCCGTGCCTCCGCGGTGAAGAGATGCGAAAGCTGCTCGATGCATGCGGTGCAGCGCAATACCTCCAGCCGATCGACGTGCCGTCGGAGTTGTCCTACGAGCAGCGTAAAGAAGTGCGTCGCGAGGCAGGTCAGGAGCGATGCTCGTCCGAGCTGCCGATAAGAGACTGGACTTTGCGAGGATTGAACGAGCTTGTCGCCTCGCTACCGGGGATGGAACCGGCAGTGCGCCGGCAGCGAGCCGCGATGTTATGAAAGGCCGTTGGAGACGTGGAGGATCGACGCGGATCGAACACTTTCAGTGGCGAGTATGGGTGGTCCTTCCACACGAAGTACTCGACCCGATTCGATGCCAAGTTTGTACGCACGCTGAACGAGGCCCGCTGGATCCCCGACGCGAGCGATGCCCTGAAACAACCGAACGTCGTCCTGTTCGCTGACCTCGGCTGGGACACCAACCCATTTCTGCTTACGAAGATCCGTTTCAAGCCGCCGATCATCGACACCCTTGCGAAGGAGGCTGGCCTCGAGCCCGGGCTGCTCGATCTCCTCAAGAAGCTCGGCGTCACGAGTGAGGATGAACTCAAGGCTCGGCTCAAGTTGGCAGATGACTCGGAGGTACCTACGCCGACTCCACCTTCCGATGGAATCGAGAACAACGTCCCTATTCCCGCAGCGGAAGAAGGCGTGTCGCCGCCGGGAACGGGAGAGCCGACGGGGGATCAAGGCGCGGGGCAGACGGGGGCACCCGCGGGACAATCGAGCGACGGGTCCGCATCCAGCAATGGCACGAGGCAGGGCCACACTGGTTCGACCACCCAAGTGGCAGGTGGCAATGACCGGGGACCGGGACCCGGCTCTCAACCTGAACGCAACGGTTCGGCGGGTGGCACGCGGACGTTCCACACGTATGTGGGCGTGCATGGGGATGAGCATGAGCCCGATCCGGACGGGCTTACACGAGAGGTGAGGTTGTCGCTCGAGGAAACGGCGATCATCGCCATCCTGGCTGAAGAGCCCGCCCTACTGCGAACACCGGCAAACAACCCGGGCTTTGACCTGATTGGTCCCGGCACGGACGAACAGCCGGACCGCCGGATAGAAGTGAAAGCGATGACACGCGACCTAAAAAGTCGCCCTGTGGGCATGTCCCACGCCCAGTTCGAGTGCGCCCGGGAGCATGGTGCCGCTTTTTTGGCTGTATGTCGTCGAGTTTGCCGACAGCCCCAGCCTTCGTCGCATCGTGCGCATCCAGAATCCCGCGGGGAAGGCTCGCACGTTTACCTTCGATCGTGGTTGGATTGAGATTGCGTCCACATCCCCACCGCTCACGCCACCGTGAAAGTGATCAAGACTGCTCCGCCAGACTCTCACCGACCCGTACACCGTGCCAACATCCGTCGTCTTAAAAGGAAACACAACAATGAGCAGCTTAGTCTCGTCAGTCGCGAAGGTGATGGATTCTCCAACCATCGATCCTTCCATGAAGCCCGCGGCAGACGGACTGTCCTCGCTAGTTGATGCCGACGCCTATATCGGTGAGGTCTTCTCGCTTGCATATGACGATGCGCTGGTCCAGATCCACGACTTCCACCGCAAGCAGGTCGGAGGAGTGCCGGCTCTCTCCTTCCTGATTGCCACGCGTATTCCGCCGGGCAAGCCTTTTGACCCTAAGGAGGAGGACGCGTCAATCATCCTTCTTAGGGTACTCGACAAGGCCGACCTGCCTAACGCGCAAGAGGCACTTCGCGTCCGGGTGGAGAACGCACAGCGGGTGTCCGGCGAGATCGAGAAGACGTGGGACCACAAGGACGTGATGGATGCCACCACGAACCAACTGCTGGGCTTCGCCGGCGTTCGTTGCCGCGTGCTAGGTACCTTCTACGTTGCCGACGTGGGTGAACCCGATAAGCCATCGTACAAGCTAGCCTTCGGATCAGATCTCAGCAACTACTACCCGAACCGTGGGCTGAAGGTGTTCAAGCCGAAGGCCGCGGTACTGAAGGCCATCGTGAACTTTCGGGACCCCCGGAACCTCGTCGATCCCGACGTTCGCGTGCAGATCGGTGAGGTGCGATATGCATCGAGCAACCGCCCGTTTCAGCAGATCGGCGGCGTCCCGGTGGATCTCTCGCCGCTGGACTTGCTCGGGCAGAAGTCGGCACTGTTCGGCATGACCCGTAGCGGCAAGTCGAACACGACGAAGATCATCTTAAAGTCGATCTTCGCACTGAGGTGGGCGACCGCCGGCGCCCGGCGCATCGGCCAGGTGGTGTTTGACCCAAACGGTGAGTACGCAAACGAGAACGCGCAGGACGCTGGCCACGGGCAGAACCCCAACGCCATCAAGAACGTGTGGGCTGCCGCGCCGCCGGCGCAGCGAGCGCAGTTCAAGACTGACGTCGTGACGTACGGCATCACCAAGCACGCAAACGATCCTGACCGAAACCTGATGCTGATCAACTTCTACGTTGATGCGAACATGGAGATCGGGAAGGAGATTGTCGACTCCAGTTTGGCGGACAACTCCACGTCGACCTATGTCCAAAACTTCCGAGACGTGCGACTCGCGCCGCCCGACGCCACGGATGTGTCCGCGATGACGAGGCATCGCCGACGCGTTCTCTTCTATCGAGGTCTGCTCCACAAGGCAGGCTTCGACGTGCCGAACAGCGTCACGCCAGAAACCAGAAACCTGTTCAACAAGGATCTTCTTAAAGCCCTTCAGGATGACACCAACCCGGAACACAAGGCGTGCGGAGCCCTGCTTGCCAAGACATCTCCCACTTGGTCTGAAATCTCCCAGGCCGCTGGTCTACTGCGCAATTTCATCACGGACAAGGACTCACTGTGGGGTGCCTTCAACACGAAGTACATAAGCACGAGCTCCAGCGGGTCTTGGGCAGATGACGACCTCCGCAAGATCCTCGAGATGTTCCACTACCCCAACGGCTCACGGCTGATCGCCCGGGTGCGCGAGCAGCACACGGCGACGACGTCAACCGACTATGCCGACGACATTTACGAGCATCTCCTCAAGGGTCGGTTGGTCATCGTGGATCAGTCGAGCGGCAATGCTGAGCTGAACAAGTCGTCGGCCGACCGAGTGATGCGTCGGATCTTTGAGGCGAACCAGCAGCAGTTCCGAGAGGCGAAGATTCCTCCGGACATCCTTGTGTACGTTGAGGAAGCCCACAACATCCTGCCCGCAGCCGGCGACCTCGACATGTCAGACATCTGGGTGCGAACGGCAAAGGAAGGGGCCAAGTACCGCATCGGCCTGGTATACGCCACGCAGGAGGTCAGTTCTATTCAGGTAAACATTCTCCGCAACACGGCAAACTGGTTCATCGGGCACCTGAACAACACGGACGAGACGAAGGAACTCCGCAAGTTCTATGACTTCGCGGACTTCGAGCAAAGCATTCTGCGTGCACAAGACAAGGGCTTCGTCAGAGTGAAGACGCTCTCCAATCCGTATGTCGTGCCTGTCCAGGTGGAGCGTTTCGTTATCCCGACTACCTGAGGAGCCCGCCATGCCGTACGAAGGCGAGTTCGCCTCATACCGATCGATCAATCGGATCACCCAGACGGACCGCGTCAAAGGTCTCCTGACTAAGGCGCGAGTCATCGCGCCATCCGCAACAACTGCTTCATTGACGCCACAGGTGGCACCCGATCCTCCTGCCACCAGATCGTCGTTCGCTGTTGCGATCGACGGCAGCTACGCAGAAGTTCCGGTCAAGAACGGCTACCCCGGCGCGCACGTTGGCTACGTCACAGTCGCCAGCGTCTTGCTAAACCTGCGTGACCTCGATCAACTCGACGAGCAGCGCCCCATCAATCCCGTGGAGTTTCGCAAGACTGAGCAAGCCGCGACTGTCGACGCCGCACTGCCTGGCAGCAACGTCGTGACGCGAGATCATCGCAGCGCAAAAGCCGCATTCCGCGAGGCTGTGTTTGAGGTGTTCCACGATGCGGTTGTGGACTCTGAGGATCCGAGCACTCTGCTGGACACCTTCAAACACCTGCTGTCGTTTAAGCCCCAGTCGAATCCGCAGAAGTGTCCCCACGACGACTGCAACGAAGAGTTCGTGATCGGCCCGAACACCAGTTCGTGCCCGTCCGCCCGACAGTGCCGCGTGTACCCGACCGACGCGCTGCGTATCCATGAACGATTCAATGAGGTTGGAAGCAACGGCGAAGCGTTCGGCTTGGTGATGACGACCTGGGAACGAGTGCTGTTGGTTCATCTTCTGCGGTGCTTCGAGCGCCGGAACTGGCTGGAGGGTGTCGGCAACCTCGCATTCTTCGTGGATGGACCGCTTGGTGTGTTCGGTCCCCCGGCATGGTTGAGTGCGGCGATCAGCACCGAGCTTAAACGACTGAACACGATCGTGCGGCAGAAGACAGGCAATGACCTGGTGATAGTTGGCATCGAGAAATCTGGCGCGTTTGTCGCTCACTTTGACGAAATCGATCCGTCCGAGACTCCCGGCGAGACGCGGTTCTCGCCACGCACCTATTCGCTGCTCACCGACAAATACATCAAGCAACGGATCTCGCTGTCGGACAGCGATCGGCGTTACGGCCAGGACACGTACTTCGGCCGCAAGTTCTTCTACAAAACGACATCCGGAGCCAGAATCGTTGCCAGCATCCCATTCCTGACTGCTGCGCAGGACACCTTGGACAGCGACGACATCGCGCTCTACCCGCAGTTCAGCAACGTGTGTGGCTCGCTGGACCGACTGGTGTCGTCACGGTTCCCCAACTCTTTGTCACCCATCATTTCAGCGCACTCTCACGCGGCAATCCCCCTCCACCTGGGGGCTAAGGTCCTCCAGCAACTCGCTCGCGCCTTGATGACCCGGAAACCATAATGGGAGAAAAGCCTGGACAGTTCGATTCGCCAGAAGCACGTTGGGCGGGCGTCGGCCCCTACTACGCGATGTTCCCTGCGCGTTTCGCCGACAAGGTGATCTCTCAGTATACCGAAGACGGCGACACGGTGATCGATCCATTCGCCGGCCGGGGAACTTCGCTTTTCAGTGCCGCAACGAAGGGCCGACACGCGCTTGGCGTTGAAATCAATCCTGTAGGCTGGGTCTTCGCAGCCACCAAGCTCAATCCAGCACAGCACTCACGCGCTGTGACAAGGGTGTATGAACTGGGCGGTCTCGCTGGTCGATTCGGCCTTGCTGCGAAGCGCATGCCCACGTTCTTCCGCCGTTGCTTCTCCCCGGAGGTGCTGTCATTCTTGCTCGCCGCCAGGAAGCATTTGGATTGGCGGGACAGCTCCGTGGACCGCACTGTGATGGCGATCATCCTGATCGACTTGCATGGAAAGCGCGAACTGGCGTTCTCGAATCAGATGCGGCAGACGAAATGCATGTCGCCGGAGTACGCCATGCGGTGGTGGGCCGAGCGCGAGATGGAGCCGCCGAAGCGTGATCCAGTCGAGTTCATGCTCAAGAAAATGATGTGGCGCTACGCCAGGGGCACCCCAACGACCTCGGAGAGTCGTGTGTACCTAGCCGATAGCACGCACCGACTCGCGGGGCTTCGCGCGACGGCCTCGCGGCTCGCGCCAAAGGGTGCCAAGCTGCTGTTCACGTCACCTCCGTACTTCGGCGTGACGAACTACCACTACGACCAGTGGCTCCGGTTATGGATGCTCGGGGGGACCGAGCTTCCCAAGAGTTCCGGCGACAAGCACCGTGGAAGGTTCCAGCACCCGGAGCACTATCGGGAACTGCTTCTGTCGGCCTTCACGGAGGCGAAACCCCTGCTGGCTCGTGATGCAACTGTCTACGTGCGGACGGACAGGCGTCGACTGACGTCGACCATCACTCGCGAAGTCTTGAAGGAGGTCTTCCCAAAGCACGAGTTGCGGCGGCGTCCGCGACCGCTGAAGGGGCTAACCCAAACGCGGCTGTTTGGCAACGGAGCCCCTGACGATGGCGAGGTTGATTTGGTCCTGACGCCCACATGAACAAGCGAGCCTGCAATGCCCAACGCCCCAATCCAACTCTCGCCACCCCAGAAGGAAGTCGTCGCCCACCGCGCTGGCCACATGCAGGTCATCGCGTGCGCCGGCTCGGGCAAGACAGAGGCGGTTTCGCGGCGGGTCGCAGCGTTGATTGGTGAAGGCGTAGAGCCTGCAGCGATCGTTGCGTTCACGTTCACTGAGAAGGCCGCGGCAGAGCTAAAGGATCGCATCATCAACCGCGTCGCGGAGGTGAAGGGCGACGACTTCAAGGGCCGCTTGGCGCAGATGTTTGTGGGCACCATCCACAGTTACTGCTTCAAGCTCCTGCAGGATCACGTCCCCCAGTATGGCAACTACGACGTGCTGGAGCCGCATCGCCATGCGGGCTTGTTGTCCCGTGAGAGCAAGAAACTGTGCTTGGACGCACTCGGTCAAGCAGGCCACTGGGCTCCGATCCAGTCGTTTGCCGAGACGGTCGATGTCATCGGCAACGAGCTCATCCAGGCCGTCGATCTCGCCGGCACCCCGCTGGAGCTGGCATATACCTGCTACCTCGAAACGCTCGACCGCTACCACTACCTCACCTTTGGCCTCATCATCCAGAAGGCGGTCGAGGCACTGAAAGACCCCGCGATCTTCAAGAAGGTGCATGGCCCGCTCAAGCACCTCATTGTCGATGAATACCAGGACATCAACCCAGCCCAAGAGGCGCTCATCCGTCGTCTGGGTTCCGATCCGGTTCACGTCTGCGTGGTCGGAGACGATGACCAATCGATTTACCAGTGGCGTGGATCACAGACGAGCAACATCCTGACCTTCGTGAAACGCTATGGCGCGCATGCGGTCACGCTCGCGGCCAACCGCCGCTCCAAGGCGGAGATCGTCGATCACGCGGCCAGGTTCGCAGCCCTTATCCCGGGCCGGCTGTCAAAGAAGATGGAGCCGGTGCGGGAGAGTGACCGCCTGAGCGTTGTGCCGTGGTCAGCGGAGACGCCGGCGGATGAGTGCGAGACGATCGCTGTCGCCATCGAGGCGTTGAAGAAGCAGGGTTTCCGTTACCGGGACATCGCCATTCTCTTCCGTTCGGTCCGGACCTCAGCCCCTCCGCTCATCACTGCGCTCCGCGATCGTGGCATTCCGATCACCTGCGGCGGCCGCACAGGGCTGTTCATGCTGCCCGAGATTGACGTGCTGGGGCGCACCTACGTCTGGCTGGTTGACTACGACTGGCGGCCCACGGGATACGGACAGCAGGCGGCGACAGTGAACGTCGATGACTTGGTGCGGGACTTCCTCGCCGCGTTCAACAATCCGCGGCCAGCGAAAGAGGTCAAGAAGTACCTCACGGACTGGAAGACGGTCGCCGGCGATGAGCGATCACCAGTCAACCTGGTTGGCGACTTTTACAAGCTCCTGAACTTCTTAAAGGTCCATCAGCTCGATCCGGACGTGCCGGATCACTCGGCTCGCATGGGCGCGCTGGCCCGTTTCTCGAACATCCTGGCGGACTTCGAGAACGTCACGCGCCGCGGGCGCTGGGTCACCAAGGACGACGGCACCCGCGAGTTCACTGGGGGCACCAATCGTGGCATCCACTTCTACCAGCGGCTCGCCAACTTCATGCAGCATTACGCCCGCGATGCCTACGAGGACTTCGACGGCGAGGTGACGCCCGACGTGGACGCCGTGGACATCTCCACCGTCCACCAGGCCAAGGGCCTGGAGTGGCCGGTGGTCTTCATGCCGGCGCTGGTCGATAGCCGGTTCCCCTCTCGCAACGCGGGCAAGGCTCGCCAGTGGCTGTTGCCCGATAAGGTGTTCCCCGCGGCCAGTCGGGTGCGGTACGAGGGTGGCGAGGACGAGGAGCGGCGGCTGTTTTACGTCGCCATGACTCGGGCTCGCGACGCGCTGTACCTCTCGCACTTCCGCCGGCAGACGAACCGGGCCAAGCCCTCACGGTTCCTCGTTGACATCTTCGGCTCCAAGATCCCCGAACTGACCCAGTTGCCCTTGCCTAAGCCGCCCGAGGTCATCAAGCCGGACGAACCCGACAAGGTCTCGGTGTCGTGTTCCGAGCTCACCGACTTCGACGCGTGCGGCTTCCGATATCGCCTGTCGAGCTCGCTCGGATTCGAGACGCAGTTGGTGTCGGAACTCGGCTATGGCCGCGCCATCCACCACGTTCTGCGTTTCATCGCCGAGATGTCCCGCACGACCGGAAAGGTGCCGACTATTTCCGAGGTCCAGAAAGTGCTCGACAGCGAGTTCTACCTGCCCTTCGCCAACAAGAATAACTTCGACAACATGCGGGCGATGGCGGATCGGATGATCGGGAAGTACCTCACCCAGTACAAGGATGATCTCCAGCGGATCTGGGCTACCGAACGCCCGTTTGAGATGCACCTGGCTGCCGGCACACTCTCGGGCCGAGCGGACGTGATTCTGGAGCACCACAACGGCAAGCCCGACTCGCTCGCCATCGTCGACTACAAGACCGCAAAGGGCAACGAGCAGGATGACGTGTTTGGTTTTCAGCTCGCGGTCTACGCCGCTGCGGGGCGTGGCGAGGGGCTGAACGTTGACGCTGCGCTGCTCCATCACCTGGACGCCGGTACCCGTTCAAGCGTGGACATCACGGTGTCAGCCACCGGCAAGGCCGTCAAGCGGGTCGAGCAGATGATGGGCGACCTTCGCACCGCCACCTATGTGCCCAAGCCGGAGAAGAAGAAATGCAAGGCGTGCGAATACCGTCTGTTGTGCCAGCACGCCCCTGTTGATCCCTGGGATGCAGACTGAGCTCACGAGCACAGAGAGAAGGTCCACCGCATGAATACCGGCATCCTAAATCTTCCTGTCGCCGATGTACCCATCGCTGTGATCGACTTTGAGACCACCGGTCTCTCGGCCGATTACGACAGAGTGGTTGAGGTTTCCGTCGTGCGGGTCGCACCGGGCGGGAAGAAGCGGACCCTCGTGCTCGACACGCTTGTCAATCCCCGCTGCTCGGTCTCGGCCACTGAGATTCACGGCATCACCGACGGGATGGTTAAGAACGCGCCGGAGTTCAAGGACATTTGGCCGGCCATGCACGCCGCGCTTTCGGGCTGTGTCGTCGCGGCGTACAACGCGTACTTCGATATGCGGTTCCTGACAGCCGAGGCGCAGCGTGCTGGCGACGCTGTGCAGGTGCCGTACTTCTGCCTCATGTATATGCGGTCCATCATCGGCGTTGGCCAGCGCTGTCGGCTCGATGTCGCCTGCCAGCACCACGGCATCCGACTCAACAATGCCCACCGCAGTGCTCGCGATGCAATGGCCACCGCGGAGCTCATCCCTGCGTACATCAAGAGCATGCACGCCAACGGGCTGAACACATACCAGGATCTTCGACAGGCGGGCTCCCACAAATACCTCCAGAGTTTCGAGCTCACGCCCCTTCAATCCCGGTCCCATGCAAGGCGCTGTGACCTCTTCCCGCGTGAAATGGTCCAGGTTCGCCGCGGCGGCGTCTTGAGTTTTCTGACTCGCCCTTGAACCATCATGCACATGGACGCCAACATCTCGCCCTGCGGCTGCTACCGATACTGGCTCTCGCGAGTCTGGGATGCGTCGCGGCCGTGCGGCGCGTGGGTCATGCTCAACCCCAGCACAGCCGACGCCTCGGTGGATGACCCCACGATCCGTCGCATCGTGGGCTTCTCACAGTCGTGGGGCTGGGGCGGGGCCAAGGTGTTCAACCTCTTCGCCCTGCGTTCACCCAAACCGAGCACGCTGGCCGACCATCCAGACCCCATCGGTCCGGACAACCACTGCCATCTTCGGAGCATTCCACAGCAGTTGCCGGTCATCGCGGCGTGGGGCCAGTGGGGCGACCATCTGGATCGAGCCCAAAGCGTCTGCGCCCTGCTCGCCACGGCGGGTGTGGAGCTTCAGTGTCTGGGGCTGAACAAGGGTGGGTCACCCAAGCACCCGCTCTATGTCCCGGGCGACGTCCGGCCGGCTCCGTACCCGGTTAGCCCTGTTACCCTCGTGGACTGAATATCGCGACCCTTGGGCCGCAAAGGAGTTCTGACTTTGGCCCGCAAGCCCCGCAACAACGGCAACACGCTCCTCGAAACCGCCGACTACCGCCACGAAGACAAGCGGAAGAACATTCCGTCGGCGACGATGGAGCGGAAGGGGACCGTGCCCAAGGTCGCCAAGGCCAAGTACCACTACAACCCGCACCTGCCGCCCGAGCTGCGGTTTGACCCGACGGGCACGGCGGACAAGTTGCCGACGCTCATCGCCGCGGCACAGAAGCGGCCGTTGACGGAGGCGGAGGCCAAGGCCCTGGCGGAGGCGCTGAAGAACCAGCAGCCTTGGCTGGAGTGGGCGGGGAAGAAGGAGGAGCACGACCGGGGCCGGCTGAGCGTGAACCCGGTGGCGTTGCACCTGCACGAGCGGATCTCGGCCAAGGCCATCGTGCGGGCGGCGATGCGGCAGGATGTGGAGCGGTCGCTGTTTGCCGCGGCGGAGGATGACTACGCCAAGGCGGTGCAGTTCTACAAGCACGATGTAGACTGGGCCAACCGGCTGATCCTCGGCGACTCGCTGGAGGTCATGTCGTCGCTGGCGCGGCGAGAGGGACTGGCGGGCAAGGTCCAGATGATCTACATGGACCCGCCCTACGGCATCAAGTTCGCCAGCAACTTCCAGCCCGAGGTGGGCAAGCGCGATGTGAAGGACAAGCAGGAAGACCTGACGCGCGAGCCGGAGATGGTGCGAGCCTACCGCGACACCTGGCACCTGGGCATCCACTCGTACCTGTCGTACCTGCGCGACCGGCTGATCGTGGCACGGGAACTCCTCGCCGACACGGGGGGCATCTTTGTGCAGATCAGCGATGAGAACCTGCACCGCGTGCGGAGCGTTATGGACGAGGTCTTCGGCGCAGCGAACTTTGTGTCCGTGATAACCTTCGCTAAGACGAGCAGTACAACCGGAGATTACCTCTCGCCCGCGAGTGACTACCTCGTTTGGTTCGCACGCAATATTCAAGAAATGCGGTACCGGCCTGTCTTCATGGACAAGGTCGCCGGTGGGAGTGGCGGCGGTGCGTACAAGCGAGCCACCCTGCCCTCTGGAGAGCGAGTTTCAGTCGGCGATGGTGCAAATATTGACAAAGATTCGGTGTATCGCTTTGACAATCTCACCAGTCAAAGCGTTGGGCGCGAGAAAGGCCTCGGCGCTGCGTGCTGGTTCCCAGTGAGCATTGGAGGGATCGAGTACCTGCCAAACAGCAAGAGCCGGTGGAAAACTAACGAAGAGGGCATGGCTCGTCTCTTGGGCGCTGAGCGCATAGAAGCAGGTGACAAGAGCCTCGGATACGTCCGCTACGTGGCTGACTTCCCAGCGTTTGCGCTGAATAATCGGTGGGACGACACCAGCCTGTCGGGGGCAATGGACAAGGTATACGTCGTTCAAACTGGTACTCGCGTCATCGAGCGTTGCATGCTCATGACCACCGACCCCGGCGACCTCGTGCTCGATCCGACGTGCGGGTCGGGGACGACGGCCTACGTCGCCGAGCAGTGGGGCCGCCGCTGGATCACCACCGACACCAGCCGCGTCGCCATCGCCATCGCCCGCCAGCGCCTGCTCACGGCGAAGTTCGAGCAGTACAAGGTGAAAGCGACGGAGGGACGAAGCGACGGAGCGACGCAGGGGAAAGTCGGGAATCCCGCCGCGGGGTTCATCTACAAGTCGGTCCCGCACATCACGCTCAAGAGCATTGCGCAGAACGTCGCGCTCGACCCGATCTTCGTGAAGCATGAGCCGATCCTGAACGATGCAATCCGTGAAGCCAACTCGGCGATGGCGGGTGTGAAGCCCGCGTTGCGCCCCGAGTTGTGCGCGAAGTATGCGACGAAAGCGGCAAAGGAGGGCATCTCGTCCCTCACCGATGCCGATGCCCGGCGGTGGCTGCTTCCCGGCACCACGCGCGCCCAGATCGCCGAAGCCCTCGATGCCGCGTTCCGCAAGGAGCGGAAGCAGTCGCCCACAGCGAAGCAGATGGATGCCGCGTTTGCGCGTGTGCCGACCAAGGCCGCGATCGGTGAATCGAGCGTTCCCAGAAGCGGCCTCGGCTGGGAGCACTGGCAGGTGCCGTTTGATACCGACCCGGACTGGCCCAGGGCGCTCGCCGACACCGTGGCGGCGTATCGCGCGGCATGGCGGGCGAAGATGGATGCGGTGAACGCCTGCATCGCGGCCAGCGCGGAGCAGGAGGAACTGGTCGATCAGCCGGAGGTGGTGAAGGGTGTGGTGCGGGTGAGCGGTCCGTTCACGGTGGAGGCGGTGCAGCCGCCGGAGATGTCGCTGGGGGATGTGATGGATCTTGGTGGCCCGGCACGCCGTGCCGGGCATGATGAGCCCGAAGCCCATGGCTTTGGTGGCGAACCCGAGGCCGCCGACGAGACCTTCTCGCCGCGAGAGGTGCTTCAGACAAACACGCTGGAGGTTGCCAACATCGGCGCGTACCTCGACCAGATGTTCCGGTTCATCAAGGC
>ENA-ORBV01009193-ORBV01009193.1-microbial-mat-metagenome-genome-assembly--contig:-NODE-9193-length-16329-cov-4.208897_pt1 | contig 16329 bp, 17 predicted proteins | sample MGYA00237777_ERZ505514 | MGnify/ENA primary metagenome ERZ505514 (study PRJEB26160, sample SAMN06269048) | microbial mat metagenome | isolation source: Oligotrophic lake microbial mat | place... | reverse complement strand
GCTCGGCAGGTACCGCCGGCGGTATCAAAGTGACCACCTTTGCGGTGCTCCTCTTCATCCTCATCGCCGAGATCCGCGGTGACGGCGTGGTGAACGTCTTCGGCAAGCGTCTCTCCCGAGCCGTGCACCGGCAGGCGATCTCGGTTGTACTCCTCGCCGTTGGCGTGATCGTTGCGGGTACCGTCGTCATCATGATCGAAACGGGTCTGCCGCTCGGGCCGGTGCTGTTCGAGTCAGTGTCGGCATTCTCTACCGTTGGACTGTCGACCGGCATCACGGCGGATCTTCCGATCATGTCCCAGCTGATTCTGTGCTTGCTCATGTTTATCGGGCGGCTCGGTCCGATTACATTCGCGTCCGCGCTCGCGTTGCGTGAGCGCGGCATCCTCTATCAACTGCCGAAAGAAAGGCCACTCATTGGTTAGGTTGCGAAAAGTCAGCGGGGATCCTAGGCGGGTAGCCGATGCAGACTCCGTAGCGGTGATCGGCCTGGGACGGTTCGGGCGATCGCTCGCCCTTGAGCTGATGGCGAACGGCACCGAGGTGCTCGGCATCGACGCGAGCGAGGAGATCGTACAATCCCTCAACGGCCAGCTCACCCACGTTGTGCAGGCAGACACCACGAAGGAGGAGGTCTTGCGCCAGCTTGCCGTGCCAGACTTCGATCGAGTCGTGGTCGCGATCGGCAGCGACATCCAGTCGAGCATTCTCACGACTTCGCTCTTGCTGCGGTTCGGAATCAGCAACTTGTGGGCGAAGGCGGTGAACGACGCGCACGGCACGATTCTTGAGCAACTCGGGGTCGAGCATGTGATTTACCCCGAGAAAGAGATGGGCAAGCGAGTTGCTCACTTGGTTCGCGGATCCATGCAGGATTACTTGGAGATCGGCGAGGACTTCTCGATCGTCAAGATGGCGCCTCCCGCGCGAATGGTCGGCAAGACGCTCTCAGAATCGCACGTGCGTGACGACACCGGTGTGACGATCACGGCCGTCAAGCCGACCGGTGGCCGGTGGCAGTACACCACGGCCGACACGATGATCAGCCCGGATGACACGATCTTGGTCTTCGGGCCGACGCGAAAGGCCGAGGCATTCAGCCAGTTGCGCTGAGCTTGTTAGTCTCTGACCATGCCACTGACAGGTTCCACTGATCGAGCCTTCGCCGCCGCAGCGGACTGGACGCGCCGGCACGTCGAGGCTGGCCGCCTTCCGGTAGCGGTGCTCGGCATCGTTGACGCCAGCGGCGTACTGAGTCTCGATACGTTCGGCACTGATGGCGGTCGCGTTGCGACGGTCGGCGACCGCTTCGCGCTGTACTCCGTGACCAAACCGCTCGTGGCACTCACGGCAATGCGCGCCGTCGAGCGCGGTCTGCTGACCGTTGACGCTCCGTTGAGGGAGGCGCTGCCGGGCTTCATCAGCGCGGATGTCACCCTCGGTCACTTAATGAGCCACACCTCTGGAATCGCCGATGTCGTCCTCGGCGGCCGACCTCACGGCGGGGCGACAACGTTGCGCGAGTCCATTGAGCGCGCTCCCATCGACTACGTGCCCGGCACCGCCCGCCGGTATACGAACATCACGTGGGCCGGCGTTACCGCACTCGTGGAGCACGCGACGGGCCGCGCGTTTGAGGATGAATTTGCGGCCATGACCGCGGCAGTCGGTGGGACTGGACTTTCGTTCGATACCGGTGGCATCCACACCGTCCACGGCGGCGAGCGCTACGAGCACGAGCCATCTGAGCTTCTTGCGCTGCGGCATCCGGCAGCGGGCGCCGCGGCACGTGCTGCAGACCTGCTCGCGATCGGGCAGTCGCTTTTGGCAAGGGACGGTGCCGTTGTGGCACCCGTCACGCTCGAAGCGATGCGCCGGTCGCGCACGACGGGACTGTACGTGATCGACCCAGACCCCTCGAAGCACCTCGAGAACTTCGGCATCGGATTCAATCTGCCGAGCCGCCATGGACTGCTCGATCACAGCGTGTTCGGTCACGAAGGCTGGTGTCGCTCGCAGTTCTGGATTTCGCCGGACGCCGGTCTGTGTCTTGTGCTCCTCACCAACCGCCTCGACGCGACGGAGCCAGATGTCGGCGTGCGAATGGACGAGCTGCTCAATACAGTGTTTGCCGGGCGCTGACGACCGATCCGACGTGTCGTAATTCGCGGACCGCTGACAACCCCCGCAGCTAGCGTCGATACTCCAGCCAACGCTCCGCGAGCCCGCGCCATGCCGCGGCAGGGATGCCTTCTGCGAAGCCGAGCCCGTGGCCTCCGCCCTCAAAGACGTGGAAGTCGTGCTGAACACCGCTTCTCGCGAGGGCCACTGCGAGCGCATAGGAGTGGTCGGCGGGAGCGACTGACGCGTCTTCTGCCGTGGTCCAGATGAACATCGGCGGAGCATCCGACGTCACGAGGCGCTCGAGCGAGGACGCGCGCCGAAGTCGACGCGATGGGCGCAGGCCGAGTAGCTGGTCGCGTGAGCCGCGATGGGTTTCGGCCAGCATCGTCACCACCGGATAACACAGCACCGCGAAGTCTGGGCGCTCCTCGCCAGCGAGGGCGAGGGCCGCGTGACCGGCGAGATGGCCCCCAGCCGAAAAGCCGAGTACTCCAACGATGCTCGTGCCAGCAGCGCGCTCAGCGCTGATCTCGGCCTTCACCACAATCAATGGTGCAGGATGCCGCGTCTCCACCGGGTACGCGACGACCCGAGCACGCCAGCCGATGGCGCGCAGCCACTGCGCTATGGGCTCGCCTTCGTGCGGGGCGAGCGTCGAATACCCGCCGCCTGGAAGCACAAGGATGATGGGCGATGTCTCAGTCATCCAGCGAGGCTACTCGAAACCGGAACTCAGCGAACCGGAACTAGGTGAAGTTGAGCGGGTCGACACGGGTCAGACCCGGGATGTCATCGAAGGCTCGGTCGGTTGACGCGATGCGCTCGATTCCGTAGGCGATCGCTGTTGCGGCGTGCACGGCATCGCGGCAGCGAACCGCAGGAAAACGCTCGATGAGCTCGAGTGACAGGTCAGGGACTTCCCGATCGAAGTTCAGCAGGGTGCAGCTCGCTGCCGCGTCTCGGCCCTGTTGGGCCGAGCGCTGACGGTCACCTGTGCGCCCGAGACGATGATGAACAAGCTCTTGCACCATCTCGACGCTCGCGTATGCCCGAAACTCGCCCGCCTCGGCCCGTCTGAGGAATCGTTGACACGTCGACTTCCATTCGCTGTCGGGCCCCAGCGCGTAGGACACGATCGCGGTGTCGATCAACACCGCCGACTCCATCACGGTATGTCCAGAAGAGTGTCTCTTTCGAACGCGTCCTTTTCTGCCTCCCACTCGATTGGCCCGAGGCTTGGATCCGTGTCGGCACTCGCGAAGAGGCGGTCGAGCGCCTCTGACTGGGTGGTCTTGCGCGCGCGCAGCCGCGCACCCACCGCTTCGCGAATCACTGCGGCAACACTTTGACGTTGGGCAGCTGCCTCTGCCTCGAGCGCGGCGTACTGCGCAGGGTCGAACAAGACCTGCACTCGTCGATCAAGGGCAGCCATGCACATACAGTAGCAGGCATGCACATGTTCGACCGAGTCGGCGTGAAACACCAACGCAACACGGCGGCTCTAGGCTCGTAACATGGCTGACCTGTTCGACGGCTACGGTGCCACCGCCACGAAGAGCGCAACTACGCCCCCTTGGGACGAGATGTTCGCCACCCCCGGAGCCGCCAGGACGTCATACAAGGAGATTCACGCGGCCCTCGCTCAGATGACGCAGGCCGAGTTGCGGGGGCGAACTGACGCACTCGCGAGTTCGTACCTTGCGCAAGGCGTCACCTTCGATTTCGCCGGGGAAGAGCGTCCGTTCCCACTGGATGCCGTGCCTCGAGTCATCGATCAGGCCGAGTGGTTGACCGTCGAAGCTGGCATCAAACAGCGCGTGCGAGCCCTCGAAGCGTTCCTTGCGGATATCTACGGCCCACAGAACGCGGTGCGCGACGGCGTGATTCCGGCGCGCTTGGTCACATCCTCGAGCCACTTTCATCGCGAGGCTGCCGGCATCGAACCGGCCAATGGGGTGCGAATTCAGGTTTCCGGGATCGACCTGATCCGCGACGAGCAGGGCGCTTGGCGCGTCCTCGAAGACAACGTTCGCGTACCGAGCGGCGTCAGTTACGTCATCTCCAATCGGCGAGTGATGGCTCAGACGCTGCCGGAACTGTTCGTTTCAATGCGGGTGCGCCCTGTCGGCGAGTACCCGCACAAGTTGCTCGGTGCGCTGCGCGCGAGCGCTCCCGCCGGGGCAGAGGATCCGACAGTCGTCGTGCTCACACCGGGTGTCTACAACTCCGCGTACTTCGAGCACACCCTGCTCGCGCGCTTGATGGGAGTCGAGCTCGTTGAAGGACGCGACCTGTATTGCTCAGGCGGGCGGGTCTGGATGCGTACGACCGCAGGCCCAACTCGCGTCGACGTGATCTACCGTCGAGTCGACGACGAATTTCTCGATCCGCTGCAATTCCGGGCTGACTCAATGCTCGGCTCGCCAGGACTGTTGCTTGCGGCCAGACTCGGCAACGTGACGATCGCCAACGCGGTCGGCAACGGCGTCGCAGACGACAAGCTCGTCTACACCTACCTTCCAGAGCTCACCAGGTACTACCTCGGTGAGGATGCGATCCTGCCGAACGTGCAGACCTGGCGTCTCGAAGATCCAGACTCACTCGAAGAGGTGCTGGATCGGCTCGCTGAGCTTGTTATCAAGCCGGTCGATGGCTCAGGCGGTAAGGGCCTCGTGATCGGCCCGGCGGCATCCGCGGCAGAATTGACCGAGCTTAAGGGCCGGCTGTTGCGGGATCCTCGCGGCTGGATCGCGCAGCCGGTCGTGCAACTCTCGACAATTCCGACACTGGTCGATGAGGGAATGCGGCCGAGGCACGCCGACCTCAGGCCATTCGCTGTCAACGACGGTAACGACATCTGGGTGCTGCCGGGCGGGCTCACCCGCGTCGCGCTCCCGGAGGGCGAACTCGTCGTCAACAGCTCGCAGGGCGGCGGCTCGAAAGACACCTGGGTCGTCGGGCAGGACCCGCTTCAGGTCTCGCGGCACAGTATCCAAGGACTGGTTGCTGGCCAAGCCGCCGCGACAGAGGCGATCTCGATCATCACCCCCGAGATGCTCAAGGAGCACGCGGCTCGCGACCACGGCCCCAAGGATCGACCACTCGGGCAGGGACAGCAGGAGCAGCAACAGCAAAGCCTTGACGACGGAACGCAAGCATGCTGAGCCGAATCGCTGAGAGTCTGTTCTGGATTGGGCGGTATATCGAACGTTCAGACGGCACTGCGCGCATCCTCGACGTGCACTTGCAGCTCCTGCTCGAGGATCCGTGGATTGAAGAGGATCTGGCGTGCCGTGCGCTCTTGAGCGTTATGGGGAGCGAGGTGCCGGCAGATCAGTCGCTCACGCGCGAGGACATTCTGAACATCCTGGCCGTCGACCGTTCTGAGCCGGCGTCCATCGCGTACTCGCTCGGCGCCGCCCGAGAGAACGCCAGGCGCGCGCGTGAGGTGGTCTCAACCGAATTGTGGGAGTGCCTAAACACCACCAGAGCGCGGATGCCACGCAAAGTCTCGAGCGATAAAGTGCACGAGTTCTTCGGCTGGGTGCGCGAACGATCAGCTCTCGCCGTCGGCATCATCGAGTCGGCCACGAGCCGGGACGAGGCGTGGCAGTTCTTCACGCTTGGCCGCAGTCTCGAGCGCGCGGATATGACGGCACGACTCCTCTCAACGCGAAGCCTTACCGAGGCATCCGGGCCGAGCTGGACGACAATCCTGCGTTCGTGCGGCGCCTACGAGGCGTACTTGCGCACCTATCGCGGAGTGCCGAGCGCGCGCAACGCCGCCGAGTTTCTGCTGCTCGACCGACTGTTCCCGCGAAGCATCCTGTTCTCTGTGACGCGAGCAGAGAACTGCATGCGGGAAATCGAACCGCGCAGTGATCGGGTGGGAGTCTCCGATCAGGCGCTCCGCCTGCTCGGCCAAATCCGCAGTGAGCTCGAGTATCGCCCAATCGCCGAGATTCTCGAAGACCTCACCTCACACATGGACAGCGTGCAACTTGCGACCAGTGCGGCATCCGAAGCTATTCGACAACGCTACTTTCCGACCAACGCGGCACCGAGCTGGGTGGGCGAGACCTCGTGAACCGCTTGCGCATCACCCACATGACCGGCTTTCATTATGGCGGCGACGTGACCGCCTCATACAACGAAGCCAGGATGCTCCCCGTCAGTGCAGACGGCCAGCTCGTGCTCTACTCCAACCTCGAGATTCTGCCAATCTCGAGCCAGCACAGTTACGTCGACTACTGGGGCTCACGAGTCTCATCGTTTGAGATGCTCACCCCGCACAGGGAGCTCGCGCTCACTGCCACGAGTCTCGTCGAGGTGCGACCGCGTCAACACGACGCTGAGACCGTTCGTTGGGACGAGCTCGCTGCGGCTGTCGAACTTTCGACCGCGACGGTCGAGCAACTCGGGCAGACCCGCCGAACAGATCCGCCGGTCGAGGTCGTTGAAATGGCGCGCGAGATAGCGCGGGACTCTTTGGACGTGTGCGCTGCGGCGCTCGCCATCTGCATCGCGGTTGGCGACGCCGTTGAGTACATGCAAGGCGTCACCGGCGTGCACTCGACCGCTCGCGAGGCGTGGAAGGAACGCAAGGGCGTGTGCCAAGACATCACGCATTTGGCACTCGGAGCGCTCCGCGCGGTCGGCATTCCGGCTCGGTACGTCTCCGGCTACCTGCATCCGATACCGGATGCCGCGATCGGAGTGACCGTCGCAGGCGAGTCGCACGCGTGGCTCGAGTGGTTCTGCGGCGACGAGTGGCGCGGATTCGATCCGACCAACCTCATCGACATCGGTGATCGTCACGTGCTTGTCGGGCGAGGCCGCGACTACAACGACGTGCCGCCGCTACGCGGGGTCTACGCTGGGCCGTTCGGTTCCACGCTGTTTGTGAGTGTGGAGATCACGCGCGAGGCGTAGCCGGAACTTGCGACACCCGCGGCCGACACAAAAGTGGGGCCCGGGCACTCGGCCCGAACCCCACTCATGCAGTTTGGTACTACTTCTTCAGGGCTTGCTCGTCTTCTGTCGAGCTTTCGATAGCAGCGAAGTCCGAGTCGTCTTCCAGCGACTTGATACGAGCGATCTGGAAGATGATCAGACCGTAGATAGCCTTCGCCACGATGTCCGCGACTGAGTAACCTATCTGCTTGCCGACCCAGGCATCCGCTCCGGAGATGTTCAACATGGGCAGTGCGTACGCGATCGGGTAGACACCCCACGACAGCAGCAGCAACCAGCGCAAGTTGCCGATCATCTTGCGTACGGAGACCGGCTGGCGGTCGAGCGACTTCGTGAGCTCAACGAAGAGCACGTACAGGATGTACAGGAACGGAAGCGTCGAGAGGATACCGAAGATGGTGCGAACCGTGTTGTCCGAGCTGATCTCGCCCGGGTAACCCAGGATGATCATGAGCGCTGCAGCCGGGATGAGGCGCATGAGGAGCGAGCGCTGAATGTGCCTTGCAAGCGCGAGCACGGCAATGAGCTCGACGAGCAGCAGTGGAACAGTCAACAGCCAGTCAACGTAGCGGTAGCCCTCATTGAAGGACACCCCCGGGGCTTGCGTGTACACGCCCATGCCGCCGACTGCGTCGGTAACGAACGCCTCTTTGAAGTTGTCAAAGATGCGGAAGTAGTGGTACGCCGCGATTCCACAAACAATTGCGCCGACCGCGATGGCCTGCCGGTAGCGCGGCAGGAGACGCTGCGACGCGATGATGAGGAACAGCGCAGTGAAGAGCTGTGACGCAATCACGAGGGACAGGAAGTTATAAACGGTGTCGTACTGAAGCTGAGTGAGAGACTCAGGAATCACGAAATCCTCCATTGGATAGTGGTTTGCAATGATGTGCGATCCCGCTGTTCACGCGCTCGGGATCGCGTTTCGTACCCACTCCTCTTACCGACACCAGATTGGCTGGTGCTTGTGAAAAAAGGAACACTCTTAACCTACTCCCCAGCGAGTCAATTCGCACGCATGGAGCCGGGCATAATTAGCGAGTGCTCACACCCGCACCCCAAGACGGAACCGTCATCGTCGTTGGATCGATCAACATGGATCTGGTCTTCGCCGGATTGCCCGTGCTCCCGACGCCCGGCCAGACGCTGTCGGCGCGAAACTTCGAGACCTTGCCTGGGGGCAAAGGCGCAAATCAGGCGTCTGCTGCTGCGGCGGTCGGTGCCGACGTTCAGCTGATTGGTGCGGCAGGGACAGACAGCTTGGGGGATGCAGCGCTCGCCGATCTTGCGGCAAGAGGGGTCGGGTTGGCACACGTCAAGCGAGTGCTAGAACCAACCGGCGTTGCCGCCGTACTGATCGATAATTCAGGCGAGAACATCGTCATCATTGCCGCCGGAGCGAACGCCACGGTCGAGCAATCGAGTGTGACAGCGGCCGAGACTGTTGCGTCGCGGAACGTGGTCGTGCTCGCCTGCCTTGAAGTACCGGTCGACACGGTGCTCGCGTGGGCGCGAGTTTCGCGTGAGAGAGGCTGGACATTCATCCTCAACCCGGCGCCCGCGCAAACCCTGCCAGTCGAGCTGCTTGAACTCGTGGATGTGATTACACCGAACGAAACGGAGCTTGCGCCGCTGGGTTCCGCCGTTGAGCTGCTGGCTCGCGGCATCCGTGCGGTTATCGTCACGCTCGGTGGAGATGGCGCTCGACTACACACGACTTCGGGCGAACACCACCAAGCCGCGTTTCCGTGCGTGCCGGTCGACACCACGGGCGCGGGAGACGCGTTTAACGGTGCGCTCGCCGCCGCCATCGCGGAAGGTCAGAGTATGGAGAACGCGGTGGAGTTCGCTGCAGCCGTCGGCGCGCTCGCGACTGAAAAGGTAGGGGCGCGTAACGCGCTGGCGACGCGCGCCGAAGCTGTCGCACTGCTCGAGGCGCAACAGTCGTAGTCTAAATTCTGCGAACGACGAGCAAGGAGGCCGCGTGACCGAGTCCAACGCGATCCGTTCGGATCACACCTACGTTGACGCCGAGGGCGTCACGATCCACTATTACGCGTGGCCTGCGAGTAAGCCGAAGGGTGTCATTCAGATCGTGCACGGGCTCGGCGAGCACGCGCTGCGCTACGAGCGCCTCGCACAGCAGCTTGTCGGGGCCGGCTACTCGGTGTACGCAGACGATCACCGCGGGCACGGCGCGACCGGGGTCGAGCAGCACGGCGGGGATCTCAGCAAGCTCGGTCGGCTCGGGGCTGGCGGCTTGCGCGCCACGATCGCTGCAATTCGAAAGTTCACGACGATCCTTCGTGCCGAGAACGCGGCACTCCCTCTGATGGCCATCGGCCAATCGTGGGGGTCGCTCATGTTGCAGATCATCATCAACGACCACTCCGGTGACTACGACGGTGTCGTGCTCACCGGCACGGCGCACCGTTCGGTCGGGCTGATGAATGGCGGCGACCTTAACGCCAAGCACAAACATCTCGGCTCGACGCGCTTCGAGTGGTTGAGCCGCAATCCGGCTGTCGTGAGCGCCTTCGTCGAGGACCCACTGACGTTCTATGCCGATGTGATCAAGCTCTTCGGCATTCCAGACGGGCTGCGCCTGTTCGGTCGACCGGCGAAGAACATCCAGCCGGGCATCCCCGTGCTCATCATGATCGGCAGCGACGATTCGCTCGGTGGCGAGAAAAGTGTTGCCAAGCTTGCCGACGAGTATGTAACGAGATCCGGGTTGGATGATGTGCGTGCGATCGTCTACCCCGGTGCGCGTCACGAAGTGTTCAACGAGACGAATCGCGACGAGGTCGTGAGCGACCTAATCGCCTGGATAGACGAGCGTATCCCGGCCTGAGTCGCGGCGGTTAGGCTTACCTAAGATAGCCACGAAGGTAGGGCAATGCGCGGCGAGGTGATGGTCGTAGGTCGTGCTGTGACGCTTGCTCTCGTGCTAGCTGCACTGCTCATCGGCGGCGTTGTGCTCTCCGCCGTAATTGGTCAGCTCGCGATTAGTCCCGCGGAAGTCATTGGTTCAATTCTGCGAGCCACCGGGATACAGAATCCGTGGGCGCCGCAGGATCCGATTCTGGAGTCCACTCTCTGGGTCGTTCGGTTTCCGCGAATTGCGATGGCGATTGGAGTCGGTGCGGCGCTGGCTGTCGCGGGTGCTGTGATGCAGGCCATTTTCGGCAACCCGCTTGCCGAGCCAGGCGTTGTCGGAGTGTCATCGGGTGGCGCGCTCGGTGCCGCCATCGCGATCGTCATCGGTGTCACCGCACTCGGCTCAGCAACGATCGCGGCCTTCGCGTTCGTCGGCAGTCTCATCGCCACCCTGCTGGTGTATTTCGTCGCGCGCGCAAACGGCCGCACCGAGGTCGTCACGCTACTCTTGACCGGCATCGCAGTCAACGCGTTCGCTGGTGCGGGGCTCGCGTCGATGCTGTTCATCGCCGACTCCGGTGGACGCGAGCAGATTGTGTTCTGGCAACTCGGTTCACTCAACGGCTCAAGTTGGCCAGAAGTCGGCATTGTCGTAGTCGCCACGGGCATCGCGGCCGCCGCGGCGTTGATTCTCGCGAGGAAGTATGACCTCCTCGCGCTCGGCGAACGGAACGCTCGTCATCTCGGTGTCAACGTCGAGAGACTGCGCATCGTGTCAATCGTGCTCGTTGCGCTGCTGACCGGTGTTGCCGTCGCCTTCTGCGGAATCATCGCCTTCGTCGGCCTCGTCGTGCCGCACATCATCCGCATGGCAATCGGCCCGTCGCACCGCCCGCTCATTCTCGCGAGCGCGTTTGGGGGCGCAGCACTCATGGTGTACTCCGATCTGCTCGCGCGCTCAGTCGTGGTCGGTGCAGACCTGCCGATCGGCCTCCTCACCTCACTCATCGGTGGCCCGTTCTTCTTCTTCCTGCTCTATCGTCAGCGCAAGCGCAGTGGGGGTTGGGCATGATTCGCGCCGAGGACGTGACCGTCGAACTCGACGGCGTGACCGTGCTTGACGACGTCAGCCTCGAAGTAGTGCCCGGCGAAGTACTTGTGCTCGTCGGACCGAACGGCGCGGGCAAGTCGACGCTTCTGGGCGTCTTGAGCGGGGAGCGAAACCCGGCACGCGGATCGGTGACTGTCGACGGTCGCGCTATTGGCAGCATCCCGAGCGATGAGCTCGCGCGTCTGCGCAGTGTCTTGACGCAAGACAACACCGTCAGCTTTCCGTTCCGGGTGTCAGAAGTGGTTGCGATGGGTCGAAGCCCGTGGGCGCGTCAGATCGAAGGGCGCAGCGATGTCGCACAGGTGATTGCTGCCATGGATGCCGCCGACGTGCGCCACCTTGCAACTCGCAGATTCACCGCCCTGTCTGGCGGTGAGCGTGCGAGAGTGTCGCTTGCCAGAGTGCTCGCACAGCAAGCGGCGACGGTGTTTCTCGACGAGCCGACCGCATCCCTAGATCTTCGCCATCAGGAAGAGGTCATGCGCATCGCGCGACGGCTTGCGAGCGAAGGCCGCGCCGTGGTTGTTGTGCTGCACGATCTCAGCCTCGCGAGCGCCTACGCCGACCGTCTCGTTCTTGTTGCCGCCGGCCATGTCGACTCCGTCGGTTCTCCCAGCGAAATCATCACGGCCGAGCGCGTCGAGCGGGTGTACGGACTCGCCGTCGACGTGCACGAGGTGAACGGCAGGCCCGTCGTTGTACCGCGTCGTAACTTAGGCTGACGAAGTGGAACTGCTTCTGTTCATCGGCGCGATCATTGCCATCGTCGCGCTCGGGTTCGTCGCGCAACGATTCGGTTGGATCGACCTGAGCAACAAGACCAAGACTGGCGCGTCCGGCGGGAGCGCGCTCGGTATTGGCGACGAAGTGTTCCACCCAGCGCGACACGAGGCGCAGATTGAGCTCGATCGTCAAACGGTCTTGCCAGCCCCAGCGCCGCTTGCCGGCGACTCGGATCGCGGCGTGTATCGCGGCAAGGTCGAAATTGATCTCGGCGCCGAAGAAACGCTCCCGGCCGATGACTCAACGTTCAAGCGGTCTCGCGAATAACCAATCGCGTTGGAAGGACACGCCGGCGCTCGACCGGCTCCCCCCGCAGCAGCGCCAACAAGGTCCGCGCCATTTCGGCACCCATCTCACGTGATGGCTGGTTAACAGTTGTGATACCGATCTCGCCACTGGTCGCGGCGGAACTGTCGTCGAAACCGACCACCGCAACGTCGCTTGGGATGCGGCGGCCCCGAGCCATCAGGGTGGAGATTGCCCCGGTTGCCATCAGGTCGCTCGCCACGAACACGGCATCGATGTCTGGCGCTCGGTCTAGGAGCCCTCGCATGGCAGCCGCACCGCTGGCAACGGTGAAATCGCCATACATGACGAGCTCGGTTGACAGTCCAGCGGCGGTCACGGCATCGAGCCAACCTTGGTGTCGGTCGACCGCCGCCTGCATGCTGGCTGGTCCCGGGATCGTCGCAATACGTCGTCGACCGAGATCGATCAAGTGTTGCGTGCCGAGCGCTGCGCCAGCGCGGTTGTCGGCGTCGACGTATGCATGGTGTTTGAGCTCGGAATTGAACGGGCGACCGCCGAAAACAACTGGCAGGGTGGCATCCAGTGACGCGAAGAATTCGTCACCCGAGTGGTGCGAGACAACGACGGCGCCGTCGACGTTGCCGCCCATCAGGTACCGAATGGTCTTCTCAGACGGCCGCGAAGGGCTCGCCAACTGCAGATTGAGCACGTAGTCGCTGTCTTCGAGCCCTTGCGCAATGCCCTGGACAATGTCTGCGAAGAACGGATCGCCGAAGAACCGAGTGGTGTCTTCTGGGATCACGAGGGCGATCGCCATCGTCTGTCGATTGGCTAGGCTTCTCGCAGCCCTGTTTGGTACGTACCGCAGTTTGTCAATGGCCTCGGTGACCGCGGCCAGCACTTCAGGGCTAACGACGGTGGATCCATTCACGACCCGCGACACCGTCGAGCGAGACACGCCAGCCGCTGCCGCAACGGCTTCGAGTGTTGGCGCCGCACGCACCTCAGGCCGTTGCAGCGTCATGACCGAATTCTAGCCAGCAGTCTCGGCGGTAGCGACGGCGGCGTCCTCCGCCGCGTTCTCTTGCAGCGCTGAGGTCTCGCGCAGTGGAGACACCTTGAGGAACAGGCTCAGCACGAACGCGATGACCACCACCACAAGACTCACCCAGAACACCGTGACGGTCGCGCTCGAGAAGCCCTCGAGGAATGGGGCAGCAAGCCGAGGGTCTGCTGCGTTCAAAAACGATGTGTCGCCGTTAAGAGCGTTCCCCAGCGAACCGCCACCAGCGCCCTGACTCAGCAGGTCGAGAATCTGAGCATTGTTGGGGTCCGCAACGACAGCGGGATCGGCTACCGCCGCTGCGATACCCGCCTGAACGTCGCTTCGACCAAAGGCAGCCTCGATCGCCTGCGGGATGCGCGCGAACAGCACCGAGAAAATGACCGCGGTGCCGAGCGTTCCGCCGATCTGGCGGAAGAACGTCGCAGAGCTCGTTGCAACGCCGATGTCGCGAGCGCTCACGGAGTTCTGGCTCGCCAAGGTGAGGGTCTGCATCAGCTGTCCGAGACCCAGGCCGACAAAGAGCATCCCGATCATCATGAACCACACCGGAGTTGTTGCGGTCGCGAAGGTGAACAGGAAGAAGCCGAGCGCCATCAACAGCGTTCCGACGGTCGGGAAGGCTCGGTACTTTCCGGTGCGCGCGATGATCTGACCACTCACGATCGAGGCGATCATCAGCCCCAGAATGAGCGGGAGCGTCAGGAAGCCGCTCTCGGTCGGGGTGGCCCCGTTGACGAGCTGCAGGTACAGCGGCAGCGTCATCATGGCACCGAACATGCCGAAGCCCACGAAGACACCGAGCACGGTGGCCATCGAGAACGTTGCATCCTTGAAGAGCTTCAGGGGGATGAGCGCGTCATCACCCATGAGCTTCTCACTCAGGATGAACGCACCGATGCCGAGCGCGCCGACGACATAGGCGGTGATTGCGGCGGGCGAGCCCCAACCCCACTCGCGACCAAACTCGGCAACCAAGAGGAGGGGAACCAGCGCGACGATTACCGTCGTTGCACCCCACCAGTCGATACGAACCGGACGGCGAGTGTGCGGAATGTGCAGGAAACGCAGGACGATGAATAGCGCTGCGATGCCGATCGGGATATTGACGAGGAACACCCAGCGCCACCCGGCGACGAACAGAATCTCCGGAGTACCAGCAAAGAGCCCGCCGACGAGCGGGCCGATCACGCTTGAAACTCCGAACACGGCGAGGAAGTATCCCTGGTACTTGGCGCGTTCGCGCGGGGCGAGGATATCGCCCATGATTGCGAGCGGGAGTGCCATGAGTCCACCGGCGCCGAGGCCCTGAATCGCGCGGAAACCAGCAAGCTCAAGCATCGAGGTCGAAAAGCCGGCCGCGAGCGAGCCAGCAAGGAAAATCGAGATCGCAATGATGAAGAGTGGACGTCGACCAAAAATGTCGCTGAGCTTGCCGTAAATCGGGGTCGAGATCGTTGCGAGAAGCAGGTACGCCGTCGTAACCCACGCCTGTTGGCTGAGTCCGTCGAGGTCGTCGGCGATGGTGCGCATCGAGGTGCCGACGATCGTCTGGTCAAGTGCTGACAGGAACATCCCCGCCATCAGGCCGAAGATCACGAACATAATCTGGCGATGGCTCATTGCCCCGCCAGCATCCGCGATGTCTTGGGACTGCTGTTTGCCTCTCGACAGGCGGGCTGGTGGCGGGGCTGTGGTGCGCGACATGAGTTCTCCGTGGAGCAAGATTGATATTTGCGTAGAGTGCAAAGTTACACCGTGTGCAGCGTCAGGGCAAGCGGGAGAGTCGGCTGCAAGGTGCCTCACGCCGCACTTTGCAAGGTGCTTCACTAAGCTCAGGGAGTGACTGACCTCCGTCCGCGCCGCGCACAAGCGAGCGCTAGCAGCCAGCGTCGGAGGACGCTCGTTGTCGCGATCGCTGTCGGCGCCGTTCTGATCGCCGCCGCGATCGTCGCGGTGCTTGCCCTGACTCCGACCACTCAAGTCGCTGCGCCCAACCCGACCCCGACTCAAACCCGAAGCCCGAGCGCCACGCCTAGCCCAACGCCAACGCCAACTCCGACACCCACCTTCGATCGCGCTGCGCTATCCATCGATGATCCGGCCAGTTTCTGGGTCGTTGCGAACAAGCTCCGGCCACTGAACCCGCCGCAGTACGAGCCCGCCGTGGTGTCGGTGCCGGTCGACTTCGCCAATGAGCCGTTCCTCCGGCAAGAAGCATCCGATGCCGTCGTTCAAATGTTTGCGGCGTTCACGGCAGAGACCGGCCTGTTCATGCAATCGCAGAGTGCCTACCGCAGCTACTGGGCTCAAGAGAGTGTCTACGCCGGCTGGGTCTCGAGCCTCGGTCAAGAGGGCGCTGACCTGACAAGCGCTCGGCCGGGGCACAGCGAGCACCAGACCGGCCTCGCGATCGATGTGAGTGCGCTGCCAGCCAATTGCTCCCTCGACCAATGCTTTGCGGATACGCCCCAGGGTCAGTGGCTCGCGGCCAGCGGCTGGCAGTACGGCTTCATCGTGCGGTATCCGAACGGCTACACCCAGATCACCGGCTACGAATTCGAGCCGTGGCACATGCGCTTCGTCGGGGTTGAGTTGGCAACTGAGCTGCACACCACGGGCGTGCTGACCCTTGAAGAGTTCTTCGGCCTGCCCCCGGCGCCGACCTACGGCTGAGTTCTCACCTCAGGAGCCTGAACCGAGGGCCGCGTCAACGATCGCTTTCGCCTCCGCTTGCACGATTCGCAAGTGCTCAATGCCCTTGAAGGACTCGGCGTAGATCTTGTAGACGTCCTCGGTGCCGCTTGGCCGGGCGGCAAACCACGCGAACTCGGTCATGACCTTGAGCCCCCCAATGGCAGCTCCGTTGCCGGGGGCTTCGCTGAGCTTGGCCGTGATCGGGTCGCCTGCAAGCTCGGTCGCCGCGATATCGTCGCCGCTGAGGGTGGCGAGACGCGACTTCTGCGACTTCGTCGCTGCTGCGTCGATGCGCTCGTAAGCCGGGTCCCCGAACTGAGCCACGAGCTCTGCGTAGCGTTGCGATGGCGTCTTGCCGGTTACCGCCAAAATCTCGCTCGCCAACAGAGCCAGGATGATGCCGTCTTTATCTGTTGTCCACACGGTTCCGTCCATGCGCAGAAAACTT
>ENA-ORBV01009192-ORBV01009192.1-microbial-mat-metagenome-genome-assembly--contig:-NODE-9192-length-16330-cov-5.553682_pt1 | contig 16330 bp, 15 predicted proteins | sample MGYA00237777_ERZ505514 | MGnify/ENA primary metagenome ERZ505514 (study PRJEB26160, sample SAMN06269048) | microbial mat metagenome | isolation source: Oligotrophic lake microbial mat | place... | reverse complement strand
TGTGTATAAGAGACAGCAGCCGGCGCGCGCCTGTTGCGCGCCGAGGTCGCTGCGATCGACATTGCGGCGGCCTCGGTCCGTTTCGTTGCCGGCGGCGAAGAGCGCTGGGACCTGCTGTCCTGCAGCCTCGGCAGCGTCGGCGGCTCACTGCCGGGCGCCGACGAGCGCGTGTACGCGGTCAAGCCGCTGCGGCGGCTGCTCGACCTTCGACGCGAACTCGAGCGGCGCTTCGCCGGCTGCAGTTCCGGCGCTGTCCGGGTCGCGGTGATCGGCGGCGGCGCCAGCGGCTGCGAGGTCGCAGCCAACCTCGTCGCGCTGGCGCGCGCGCGCGCAGGACGCATCGTCGTCACCATCGTCGCGCCGGGCCTGCTCGGCTCTGGCTCGGCACGCGCCGCCACCGGCGCGGCGGCGGCGTTGGCGCGGCTCGGCGTCGTCCATCGCCCGGGACGCGCGTCGGGATATGCCGACGGGCTCGTGCGTGTCACGGATGGCCCACCGGTCGAGGCCGACCTGGTGGTCATCGCCACCGGGCTGCGCCCGCCCGCGCTGCTGCGCGCCAGCGGGCTGCCGGTCGACGAGGACGGTGCGCTGCTGGTCGACCACCGCCTGATCTCGATCGGCGACGGACGCGTCCTCGGCGGCGGCAACTGCGTCGCCCTGGAAGGTCATCCCCTGCCGGGCCTGGGCGTCTTCGGCGTGCGCCAGGCGCCGATTCTGCGACACAACCTCCACGCTCTGCTCTCCGGCAAAAAGCTGCGCCGGTACGTACCGCAGCGGCGCTGGCTGCAGATCCTCAACCTTGGGGACCGCACCGGCCTAGCGACCTATGGGAGCCTGGCCTGGCGCGGCCGTACGGCTTGGCGGCTCAAGGACGCGATCGACCGGCGGTTCGTGCGGCGGTCGCGCGAAGCGTGACCAGGCTCAGCGCCGCGCGGACGGCACCGACGTGGCGCGGTGCGTCGTCACTGCTCTTCGGGTCGGCGATCGGCGTGCGGATCGCGTAGCTTGTCACCTTCCGAACGGTGGGTGTTCCAGCCGGTGTCGCGGTTGAGCCCCTGCTCTTGCTGCGCCGCTGGCGAGGATCCATCGCGCGGGACGCCGAGGCGCATGCGCCGGTCGCGCCAGGCCAGCTTGAGATCCTGCCAGCGATGCGCGGGAGGCCGGTGGCCATGCGCCCGGTGCCGGCCCGGGGGGACCTGGCCCTTCGTGCCGACGAAGCGGGTAAAGCCGTCGACCCAATCGTCGAACGCCGCGTAGACCCCGGGCTGGTCGGCGAGGTGCTCGGCCTGGTTTTCGGAATAGGTCCGGTCCTGGCCAAACTCCTGGTGCCGCCACAGTTCGTCGGGGACCTCGATGCCGCTGTAGCGGCATTGCCAGACCAGCGGCCCATAGGCGTCGCGGTCGTCGATGAACGGCTCGCGCGCCGGGTCGAACCACCCTGGATGGCGCAGCGCGTGCGGCCGGCCGTCTTCGCCGACCTCGGCGCCACCGCCGTCGCCATAGCACCAGAACGCGGCGGTGCGCCCCTCGAGATGGTTGTCACTGAGCTCGCGCCATTCTGGGGAGCGCTCGAGGCGCATGGCGAGTTCTGGATCCTTGTGGTTGATCAGCTCTTCGCGCGGATTGCCACCGTTCATGCAGACCAGACGGTCGAACATCAACTTCAGGTTCGACGATGGCGCGTACCAGTTCACCGGACCGATGATCGCCCAGGCGTCAGCGAGATCGAGCCGGGCATACAGGTCGAGGTCCCACATCAGATCCGGCTCGCGACGATCGTCGGGGCCGTAGCAGTTGCACGGCCAGCAGCACAGCGCCATCGAAGTCGACACGCAGGCGTTGCAGCTGCGGATGATCGACCGTCCGTAGACGTTGCCAAGATCCTCGTAGTCAATCTCCCACTCGGCCGGCAGACGATCCGCCATGCGCAGCATGAAGGTGCGCGCCTTCGAGTCGACGCCGGGGCAGTTGTATTGGCGGCGGTTGGATCCGGAGATGATCAGCACCCGCAGGGGGCGCTCGTTGATCGGCTTGTCCCCATTGCGGTCGTCCGGCTTCATGCGTCTGCTCCAGTGATGGTTCGTACCGGACACGCGGGTCAGACCGTTGGGGAAAAACACCTTATTCAACATTGAGCGTATGCGTCCGATGAAGCCGCGATGAATCCGCATCCTCCCCGGTCCATGCTGCCCAGCAGGAGCGGTCATGACCGAAAGCATCCAACGCCGGCCTGAGCGACGAGATCCAAACGGCCACGTCGCGCCGATATCGTCGCTCAGGCCAAGGCGGCCGACCCGCCGCGCTCCATCGGGAGCGCAAGGCAAGGCCAACGCCGGCCTGAGCGACGAGATCGGATGCGACGTCAGTCGAGGGCGGTCTGTTCGCCGGTGCGGATGGCTTCAATGATCCCATTGACGCTGGTCGCCTCGCGCAGCCGACTATCGACGAAATCTGAATCAAGAATGCCGGCGATGCGTGCCTGCAATCGCTGATGGATGCGCGGCTGGCCGGCGGGCGTCAGCAGGATGAAAAGCAGGTGGATCTTCTCTTCGCGCCCGGGCAACGGAATGCCTTGCGTCGATCGCGCGAACATCAGGAATGGGCGCGCCAAGCCGGGCAGGCGCGCATGCGGCATGGCGATGCCGTTGCCGAGGTAGGTGCTGACCAGGCGTTCGCGTTCGGTGACCGCAGCGGCGAGGACACCAGGTTCGAGCGGCAATTCGTCAGGTTTCGCCGTGCGGAAGGCGAGCTGAATCGCCTCCTGGACCGATTCGCCCTCGATGTCAAGCAGCACGCGCCCGGGGGTGATGACGTCGCCGAGGTAGACCGGGGGATCGGCGGCGAACTCGTCTTCAACCGTGCCGATGATCTCCTCGATGATGTCCTCCATCGAGATGAATCCGGTCCAGGCGCCCTCCTTGCCCGTGACCAGCGCGACGTGGATGCGCCGACGCTGCATCTCAGTCAGTAATTGTTCGAGCGTGGTATCTTCACTGGCGCCGACGAAGGCGCGGGCGAGGGCGACGATGTCGGGCACCGGACCCTCGGCGGTCAGCAGCAGATCCTTGACGTGGACGATGCCGAGTGGCTTGCCAGAGGTATCGACCAGGGGATAGCGCGAGAGACGTGCGGCGCGCATGGTGGCCAGGTTTTTGCTCCAGGGCACGTCGGTGCGCAGCACCGTGATGTTGCCGCGCACGCGCATCGCGTCGCGCACCTTCAGCTCGCCGAAGTCGAAGACGTTCTCCATGAACAGCAGGCGGCGGAAGGACATCACCCCGGTCGAGTGCGAGCGCGAGAGGATGATGCGCAACTCGTCTTCGCTGTGTTGGTCATGGTCATGCGAGCGGGTCAACCCGATGACGCGCATCACCGCGTTCGCCGAACCGTTGAGGACCCACAGCGGGATGAAGAATAGGAAATAGAAGACGCGCAGCAGCGGCGCAGTCCACAGCGCGCTGGCCTCAGCGGCGCGGATGGCGATCGATTTGGGCACCAGTTCGCCGACCAGGATGTGCAGATAGCTGACCAGCATAAAGGAGAGGGCGAAAGCGATGGCGTGGGCCGACAGCCAGGCGTGCGCCGGCTCGGCGGGCAGCCATCCGGTCCAGATCAGGGCCGGCGCGACCAAGCGCACCACCGCCGGCTCGGCGACGAAGCCGAGGCCGATGCTGCAGAAGGTGATGCCAACCTGGCAGACCGAGAGGTACTCATCGAGGTGGATCTGGATCTGCTTGACCAGCCGGGCGCGCAGGTTGCCCTTCGCGACCAGGGCATCGATCCGCGACGGGCGGGTCTTCACCGCCGCGAACTCGGCGAGGACGAAGAAGCCGTTGAGCACCAGCAGCAACAGAGCACACAACAAGTAGAGGGCTATGACCATGGGGGGAGGTAGTGTTCACCCCATCGAAGGAATGCAAAGGTCCCCGATTGTCTCTTCAACTATCTATCGATAAATGACTTACCTCGAAAATTCGCGCAGGTTTTCAGTTGGCGACGACGCTCAGCGTGCCTTTCCAGGCCGCTTTCAGTCCGGCGAGGCCGGCGTGCAGCCGACCACCCAGGCCGGTGATGGTAAGCACCGGTTCAGCGACCACCGCGCCGACCACGGCATGCGGTACGCCGCGCAGGAGCGTCGCGGCCTCGGCGACGCGGGCTGCCGGCACGGTGAGAACGATGCGGCTGTTCGATTCGCTGAACAGCAGGCGGTCGAGAGCGCGCACGTCGGCCGCGCGCGGGATGCGCTCAGCGTCGATCTCCATCCCGAAGCCGCCAGCGAAGGCCATCTCGGCGAGGGTGGTGGCCATACCGCCATCCGAACAGTCGTGCGCGGCGTTGACCAGCCCGGCCTTGGTGCAGGCGGCGATGGCGTGCAGAACCGGCTTGGACAGGGCGCGATCAACCTTGGGCACGATGCCGCCCTTGGCGCCGAGGCTGGCGAGGTACTCGCTGCCGCCGAGTTCGTTGCGGGTCTCGCCGACGACGATGACGGCGTCGCCGACCCGCTTGACGTCCATGCTGATCGCGCGGCGCACATCGGGGACGACGGTCATCGCGGTGATCAGCAGGGTGTGCGGGATCTTGATGGTCTGGCCGTGGAAGGTAAATTCGTTGGAGAGGCTGTCCTTGCCCGAGATGAACGGCGTGCCGTAGTACATCGCGTAGTCGTAGCAGGCCTGGCAGGCGCGGACGAGGGCGCCGAAGACCTCGGGATCGGTGCACTTGGCCCACGAGAAGTTGTCGAGGATGGCGACGCGGTCGAGCGGCGCGCCGACGCAGACCAGGTTGCGCAGCGCCTCTTCGATGCCGGCGGCGGCGGCGTGGTAGGCGTCGAAGTCCGAAAAGTTGGTGTTCAGTCCGCATGCCACCGCGACGCCCCGGTCGCTGCCCGGTTGCGGCGCGACGACCGCGGCGTCACTGGGGCCGTCATGCTCGACGCCGACCAACGGCTTGATGATCGATCCGGCCTGGACCTCGTGGTCGTACTGGCGGATGACCCATTCCTTGGAAGCGACGTTGGGCCGCGCCAAGACCTTGGTCAACGCCTGCGCCAGATCGGCGGGCACGGTGTAGACGGCATCCGTCTCGGGCTTGGGCGCCCACACCGCCGGCCGCTTCAGACGGGGTACGCCATCGTGCAGGAAATGCATGTCGAGATCGGCGACCGACTCGCCGTGGTAGCGGAGTTCGAGGCGGTGATTGCCGGTGATCTCGCCGATGTCGATCGCCTCGACGCCTTCAGCGGCAAAGATCTTCAGCGCCATGGCGACCTTCCCGGCCGGCACGGTGGCGACCATGCGTTCCTGGCTCTCCGAAATCCAGATCTCGGTGTAGGACAGCCCGGCGTACTTGAGCGGCACGCGGTCGAGGTGGACGACGCAGCCGTGCTCGGCGCTGATCTCGCCGCACGCGCTGGAGAGGCCACCGGCGCCGCAGTCGGTCAGCGCCGAGAAGCAGCCCGCGTCGCGCGCCTGCAGCACGGTGTCCATGGTGCGCTTCTCTTCGATCGCGTTGCCGATCTGCACCGCGCCGCTTGAGACGACCTCTGACTTGTCGTGCAGTTCGGCGCTGGAGAACGTCGCGCCGTGGATGCCGTCGCGGCCGGTGCGCCCGCCGATGCACAGCAGGTGGTCGCCGATGTTCGCCGCCTTGTCGATCGCGCCCTTGGGGATCAGCCCACCGGTGCCGCAGAAGACCAGGGGATTGCCGACATAGCGCGGATCGAAGCGGATCGCGCCGTTGACGGTGGGGATGCCCATGCGGTTGCCGTAGTCGCGCACGCCGTTGACCACACCGCGCATCAGCCGGCGCGGGTGGATGGTACCGGGCGGCAGGGTCGCCGGATCGGCGTCGAGTTCGCCGAAGCAGAACACATTGGTGTTGAAGATCGGCTTGGCGCCGAGGCCGGTGCCGATGACGTCGCGGATGACGCCGCCGAGACCGGTGTTGGCGCCGCCGTAGGGCTCGATCGCGGACGGGCGGTTATGGGTCTCGACCTTGATGCACACGCCCTGGGTGTCGTCGTACTCGATGACGCCGCTGTTGTCCTTGAACACCGACAGGCACCACGGCGCGGCGATGTCCTTGGTCGCCTTGGCGATGGTCTGCTTGAGCAGGTTGTCGATGATCGTCACGCCCTCGGGCGTCGTGTATTCGACCAGGCCCTTGAGCGTCTTGTGCACGCAGTGTTCGGACCAGGTCTGGGCCAGCGATTCGAGTTCGACGTCGGTCGGGTTGCGCTTCAGGCTGCGGAAATGCGACTGGATCGCCTGCATCTCGTCGAGGGTCAGGCTCAGGCAGCCCTCGCGCGACAGCTGCATCAGGCTGGCGTCGTCGAGCGTGGCGAGGGTGACCTCGGTGCGCGGATGGCGCACGTCGCCGCCCGGCAGGCGCAGGCGCACGGATTCGCGCGGGTCGATGGCGACCTCCTCGATCGCCTGGTTGGCTAGGCACTTCCAGGCCAGGCGGTCGAGGTCCTCGTCGCTGGCGCCGACCACCTCGACGCGGGTGCCGATACGCACGCCGATCAGGACCAGGCCGAGGTCCTTGGCGCCCTTGACGATCGAGGCCTCGATCGGATCCATCACCCCGGTCTTGCGCTGGACCTCGATCACTCGGCTGCTGGTGGCGCTGGGCGCGCTGAAGTGGGCGCGCTCGATCACCGGATCGACCAGCAGGGTGGCGAGACGCTCCAGACCCTTGCGGTCGAGATCGGCCTGGACCAGGTAGTAGCGGCTGCGGCGGATGTCGGCGAGCCGCCCCAGTCCGAGCGTCTTCGCCTCGTTGACCAAGTGGTGATCAACGGCGGAAACGGCGGGCAGGACGTCGATGCGATGGGCGGCTGCGGTCATGGTCGCGGCATCGTTCGGGGGGGTGTCCCGTGGGCAAGCCCCCGGCGGGTGCGTGGTCCTGATGGGTCCGTGGTCCTGATGGGTCCGTGGTCCTGATGGGTCCGTGGTCCTGATGGGTCCGTGGTCCGTGGTCCGTGGTCGAAGGCAGGAGGCAGGAGGCAGGAGGCAGGAGACGACGTGCATGCATGGGCTGTCTGCTGCCTGACCACGGACCACGGACCACGGACCACGCACCCATGCAGGACCACGCACCCGGCCCGCCCGTTGTGCTCTCGCCACCCCCGGCTTGCCGCGCGATGGGGCGGGCCGTACAAGCCCCCCATGCCCGATCCCTTCAAAGCCTACGACATCCGCGGCCTCTATCCCCAGCAGCTGGACGAGGACCTCGCCTACCACATCGGCAACGCCACCGCCCAAGTCCTGGGTCTAAGCGGCAAACGTTACGTGGTCGGGCGCGACATGCGCATATCGGGGCCGATGCTCAAGCAGGCGTTCGTGAAAGGCCTGGTCGAGGCCGGGGTGATCGTGGTCGATGTCGGCATGCTCTCGTCGCCGGCGGTGACCTTCGCCATGCACTACCTCGATACCGCGGGCGGGGCGCAGATCACCGCCAGCCACAACCCAGCCCCCTACGGTGGAATCAAGATCACCGGCCCGGGCTTCAAGCCGGTCGGCGGCGGCAGCGGCATGGAGGAGATCGAGAAAATAGCCCGCGCCAAACAGGTGGTGAAGGCGCCCGGCGGTCGCATCGACGAGGCGATGACCATCGACGCCTACGCGATCTACCTCGCCAAGCTGCTGAAGCTGAAGCGCCCGCTCAAGGTCGTGGTCGATGGCGGCAACGGCATCATCGGCACGATGTTCCAGCACCTCGCCTCGCGCCTGCCCGGGCTGACCATCATCCCGATGTACTTCGATCCCGACGGCCGCTTCCCCAACCACGAGGCCAATCCGCTCAAGAATGAGAACCTCGCCGAGCTCTGCGCGCGGGTGAAATCGGAAAAAGCCGACTTCGGCGCCGGCTTCGACGGCGACGGCGACCGCTGCGCGCTGGTAGACGAGCAGGGCGCGATCGTATCGTGCGACCTGACCTCGGCGCTGCTCGCGCAGCATTTCCTCACCACCGAGGGCCCCTCCACGGTGGTCTACGACCTGCGCAGCTCGAAGGTCGTGCCCGAGTTCATCCGCTCACTCGGCGGCACCCCGGTCGAGACCCGCGTCGGCCACTCCTTCATCAAGCACACCATGAAGGAGCATCACGCCTGCTTCGCCGGCGAGCTATCCGGCCACTACTACTTCCGCGATTTCTGGGGCGCCGACTCGGGCCTCTACGCCTTCCTGCTGCTCGCCAACCTGGTCAGCGCGGCGCCGACGCTCAGCAGCCTGGTCAAGCCGCTGCAGAAGTACTACCACACCGGCGAGATCAATTTCAAGGTCGCCGATGCCGCCGCAGTGATGGAACGCATCCGCCGTCTGCCCGGCGCGCAGATCAGCGAACTCGATGGCGTCACCGCGCGCTTCGCCGACTGGTGGTGCAATGTGCGCTCGTCCAACACCGAACCGGTGGTGCGCCTCAATCTCGAAGCCGACACCAAGGCGATGATGGATGCCAAGCTGGTCGAGATGAAGGCGCTGATCACCGGGTCAGGGAAGGCGGCGGGCTAGGAGTCTCCGGCGCTGCGGTGGGCCGCAGCAGCACGAAACGGAAGCCGTCGAGCTGCACGCGCTCGACGGCGACTTTCGGCTTGCCGGCATTCCAGCGCTGGGCGATCACCGCCAGACGGCCGGGCGCCAGGGTATCGTAGACGATGGCGACACGCGGCCGACGCAGCCAGGGAAGACGGGTCGGCGTCCACCAGCACACGACATCGCCTGGCAACGGAATGGTACGCGGGGGGCACCCCTCGTGCCCGCCCGCGAGGGCGGCGCGGGCGAAACCAGAGGCGGTGCCATCGACCGCGACCTGATCGACCTGACGCTCGGCCCAGATGACCACCGCGCGGTTGGCGGCTGGCGTCAACGCTGCGATGGCGATATCGCCTTCACCGAGTTCGATCTCGTCCTTCGCCAGGCGCCGGCCGTCGCGGCCGTGAACGTAGATGGTGACCGTGCTTTCGCTGAGGATCTGGCAGCCGCCGAGGATGACGAGGTCGGCGCCGCAGGCCGTCGCCAACTCGGTGATGGTGCGCGTCGAATAGGGCACGGTCGGCGGCAGGCCGGGCTCGATCGGCGCGAAGCGTGCGCGCAGCGGGGCGTCATCGACCACGGTGATGTCGGCCTCGGCAAGCGCGGCGACGAAGGTGCGCTCTGCGATGGTTTCGAACGCCCACGGGTTGCGGTGGTGGCGGGTGCCGACGAAGGGGGCGACCAGGCAGCGCTTGCCGGCCAGCGTCGGTTTCAGCCGCGCCACCAACGACTGGGTCTGGGCGGGCAGGCGTGAGGCAGGGATCGTCGCCCAATCGTAGCGCCCCTCGGCGGCGTTCGCCGCCGAGGCGAGACAGGCGAGACAGGCGAGCAGGAAGAGACGACCGGCGACTGACATGGGCGGCACTATTCGCGGATCGCGAGCGGGGTCCAGGGGGGACGGGTGCGTGGTCCGTGGTCCGTGGTCGAAGGCAGGCGTCAGGAGACGGGAGGTTGATGGCGAGAACGTGAATTCTGTTGCCCGACCACGGACCACGCACCCATCAGGACCACGACCCTTCAGAACGTGCCGTCCCAGGTCGCCAGGAAGCGTGTCTTCTCGGCCTCGACCATCGCCGCATAGAGCTCATCGCACTGGCCGTCGGCGTAGCGTTCGAGGCTGTAGCCAGTGAAGTTGATGCGGTGGTCGGTGATGCGATTCTGCGGGAAGTTGTAGGTTCGGATGCGGTCGGAGCGGTCGCCGGAGCCGACCTGCTCCTTGCGCAGGGCGGCGCGCTCGCGGTCGAGGCGCGCGCGCTCGGCCTCGTAGATGCGCGAACGCAGAACCTTCATCGCCTTCTCGCGGTTCGAGATCTGGCTCTTCTCGTCCTGGCAGCTGACCACGGTGCCGGTGGGGATATGGGTGATGCGCACCGCCGACTCGGTCTTGTTGACGTGCTGGCCGCCGGCACCGCCGGCGCGGAAGACGTCGATGCGCAGGTCGTCGGGGCGGATGGTGACGTCGACCTCCTCGGCTTCGGGCATCACCGCGACGGTGCAGGCCGAGGTGTGGATGCGGCCCTGGGCCTCGGTCGCCGGCACGCGTTGCACGCGGTGGCCGCCGCTCTCGTAGCGCAACAGAGCGTAGGCACCCATGCCGCCGCGACCGTTGCCACGCACCAGGAAGATGGCCTCCTTGAAGCCGCCCTGCTCGCCCTCGCTGAGCGAGATCGGCTCGAGCTTGAGCCCGTGCTTGGGGACCCACAGCGAATACATGCGCGCGAGGTCGCCGGCGAAGAGCGCCGCCTCGTCGCCGCCGGTGCCGGCGCGGATCTCGAGGATGGCGTCGCGGCTGCCCGCCTCGTCGGACTGCACGAGCAGCGCCATGATCTCTTCGCGGGTGGCCTTGGCCGCGGCCTCGTTCTGCGCCACCTCGTCCTTGGCCATCTCGGCCATGTCGGGATCGGCGAGCAGGTCGCGCGCCGCAGCGGCATCGGCCTCGGCCCTGATCAGGCGCTGGTACGGCTCGACCACGCGCCCGAGGCGGGCGTGCTCGCGCATGAGCGTGAGGTAGCGCGGCGAGGAGACGACCGCGGAATCGCCGAGCATCTCGGTGATCTCGGCGTGGCGGCCGGCGAGCGAGGCGAGCGAGGCGAGCAGATCGGTCATCGGTCACCGGGGTGGACATGCGGAGTCACGAGCGGATTGGCCGGTGTACCGGCTCCTCGCTGCCGACCCCGCCAAGCCAACGAAAAGACCCGCTGGCATCCGCCAGCGGGTCGTGCGTCGACCGGAAGTCTACTTCTTCTTGTTGAGCACGCCGGTGAGACCACCGATGCGGTCGCCGTAGCGCTTGCCGAACTTCTCGACCCGGCCGGCGGTATCGAGGATGCGCTGCTGGCCAGTGTAGAACGGGTGGCTGGCGCTCGAGACGTCGACCTTGACCAGGGGATATTCTGTCCCCTCGACGGTGACCTTCGCCTCGGATTTTACCGCGCTCAGCACGCGGTACTGCGCACCGGTAACGGTGTCCTGGAAGATGACGGTGCGAACCTGCGGATGGATGTCGGCCTTCATGGCGTCCTCTGCTTACTTCTTGCTCTTGGCGTCGGGCTTGGTGGGAGCGGGCGCGGCGACGGCGGGTGCCGCCTTCTCGGGTGCCCGACCCAGATTCTTGACCTTGCTCTCGGCCTTCTTGGTGGTGGCGACCGGCGTCGAAGCCGCGGCGGCAGCGACGGGCGCGGCATCTTCGGGCTTGGCGGTGGCGGCGGCAATGGCCTCGTCGAGCGCGACCGAGTTGGGATCGCTGTTGATCACATCGACGGTGATCTCGACACCGACATTCTTGTGCAGGCGGATCTCGACTTTGTATTTGCCGAGCTTCTTGATCTTGTCGTTGAGGTGGACCTGCTTGGGGTCGACCTGCACGCCGTTCTTGGCCAGCGCCAGGACGATGTCCTTGGTGCCGATCGAGCCGAACAGTTCGCTGTCGTGCGCGACGCGCGCCGCGACCTGCACCGTCATGCCCTCAACGGTCTTCTTCTGGATATTCGCATGCTTCTCGCGCTCGACCTCGGCCTTACCGGCCTTCTCGCGCAGCACCTCGATCTGGCGCTTGGCGGCGACGCCAGCGGGGATCGCGAGCTCGTAAGGGAAGAGGTAGTTACGGGCGTAACCCGGGGACACCTTCACGATGTCGCCCATGTTGCCCAACTTGAGCACGTCCTGGGTGAGCAGGATTTCTTGGCGCCTGGCCATGGTCGGATCCTTCGAAACGAAAGGTGGTTACTCGCCGACGTACGGCAGGAGGGCGAGGTAGCGGGCGCGCTTGATCGCGGTGGTCAGCTGGCGCTGGTAGAACGCCGTGGTGCCGTTGCGCTTGCGACCGCTCAGCTTGCCCTGCGAGGTGACATGGCGGCCGAGGATGCCGACGTCGCGATAGTCGATCTCGAAGGTGCCGTCCTTCTCGAACCGGCAGAACTTCGGGGCTTCGGTCTTCCGCGCGCGGGGCTTGCGCTTCTTCTTGATGAACTTGGGGGGCATAGGGTTCTCTCGGTAGCTCGGTAGGGAGAAAGGTTAGAAGGGCGGCTCGTCGTCGGCCACGGGCGCCGGGGCGGTAGGAGCGGCAGGAGGAGAACGCGTGGGAGCGCGGGGAGCCGACTCGTCGCCGCCCTCCATGTCGCCACCGGCACCAGCGGGCGCGCCGCCTTGGCCGCCACGCTGCGAATCGACGAACTGGACGCTATCGGCGACGATCTTCAGCTTGGAGCGCTTCTGGCCGCTCTCTTTGTCGTCCCACGAATCAAGCTTGAGGCGGCCTTCGATGAAGCAGCCACGGCCCTTGGTCAGGTACTGGCCGACCAGCTCGGCGGTGCGACCCCAGGCCTCGACGTCGACGAAGGTGGTCTCCTCCTTCATCTGTCCGTCATTGGTCTTGTACTTGCGGTTGATGGCCAGGCCGAAGTCAGCCACGGCGCGCTCATTGGCGAAGAAGCGCACCTGCGGATCGCGAGTGAGATTCCCTGCCAGCATCACGCGATTGTAGCTGAAGCTCATGGCTCAGTACGCATCATTCTGGGCGAGGGCGGCGGCGGCGGCGGCCTCGGCGGCGGCTTCGGCGGCCTTCTTGCGCTGATCCTTGATCCGCTCAAGGGCCTTGCCCTCGCGAGCGATGACCAGGTGGCGCAGCACCGTCTCGTTGAGCTGCACGCGGCGATCGATCTTGTCGATCGCCGAGGGCTCGGCGTTGAAGTAGGCGATCAGGTAGAGCGCGGAGGTCTCACCCTCAATCGGGTAGGCGAGCTTGCGCTCGTCCCACTTCTCGAACTCGAGGAACTGGACGCCCTCGACCTCGTAGAGGGCGCGGACGGCGGCGATGGTGCCGTCGTAGTCGGCGCGCGCCGCGGAGGAGCGCACCAGGATGGTCGTTTCGTAGCTGCGCATGGGGGTTCCTGACATGCGGTTATCACGGACTCGCTGCCGGCGTACGGGCCGGAAGCCGAGGAGGTCGCGGCGACAGTGCCCGACCCCGATGAACGTGACGGGGGTCACCCGTCACCAGGACGCCCGGCCCCACACAGGGACGGGCAGGATTGTCAAAGCCCGCGGCGACGAGCCGCGGACGGGGAAAGGTCAGACCTTCTTCTTCGCCTTCGGGCCACCCTTGACGGCAACCGGAGCCGGGGCGTTGAGGCGCGTGGCGAGACGGGCCTTCATGCGCGCAGCGGTGTTGCTGTGGATGGTCTGCTTGGCAGCGGCCTGGTCGACACGGCGGGTCAGATTCTGGAACAGGGTCTTGGCCTCATCGGGCTTGCCATCATGCAGCGCGCGCAGCAGTTGCTTGCGCAACGTCTTGAGCTCGGTGAGGCGGTCGCGATTACGCGTCCGGCGCTTCAGGTTCTGGCGAAGTCTCTTCGCAGCGCTGGCGTTATGGGGCATTGGTCGGGGTGTCCTTGGGAGGGCGCGTGATGATAGAACGGTGATTTGGAATGCAAGGGGGTGGAAGAGTGGCCGGCAAGGCCCTCTCGGCCGGCGATCACTGCCGCCCCGCCCGACGGTCAGGCCGGCTCGGCCCCGCGCAGCTTGCGCAGCCGATCGGCCGCATCCTTGTACCCGAGGTCGATCTCGACCAGGCGGGTGTAGTCGGTCATCGCCTCGGGTTTCTTGCCGAGCTGTTCGAAGAGACGGCCGCGCGTGTAGCGGACCTCTTTGGCGTCGTCGGCGAGATCGTCCTCGGTCAACTTGAGGAAGCCGTCGTACTGCTGCACGGCGAGGTCGTAGAGGCCCTTCTTGGTGAAGCAGGCGCCGAGCAGCTTGTGCGAGGGCTTGCGCAGGCGCGGGTCGCGCACGGTCTGCTGCAGCTCACTCGCCGCCTGGTCGATCTGGGCGGACTGGAACAGGCGCTGGGCGAGGTTGAAGCGGTGTGCCATCTCGGTCGGCTGGCGCTCGATGCGGCGGCGATATTCCTCGATCTCGATGCGCACCAACTCCTGCTTCGCCGCCGCCGGATCCTGTCCGGCCTGCTCGGCCTGGGCCACGTTGATCTTGGCCTCCTCCATGCGCGTCTCGCCGATGCGCATGGTGACGACGAAGTCGTGCTGATCGATCTCCTGAGCCTTCTCGTACGCGATGCGCGCTTCGGCGTATTCCTTGATCTGCTTGTGGATATCGCCCTTTTTCATCCACATCTGCTTGTCGCTGGGATTCGCGGCGAGATCCCGGTCGATGAAGGTCAGCACCTCGCGCGCGTCCTCGGCGGTGCGGATCATGCGGTTCATGACCTCTTGCTTGCGCGCGGTGTCGGTGCTGGCGACCTGCGAGCGGAAGTCGGCTTTGCCGTCGGAGGACTTGGCGGTGCGCACGACCATCGACTTGGCGGCCTCCCACTCGCGCAGCAGCTTCGACGCCAGCGGGTGGTTGGGCATTGCCCGTTCGAGTTCGGCCATGGTCTTCAGCGCGCGCTCGAGGGCCTCCGGCTCCTTGGTCTCTTTGAAGCGAGTGAAATAGAGGTTGCCGAGGGCGAAGATCGACTCGGCATTAAACATGCCCGTCGCGCGTACCTCTTCGTAGAAGAAGATGGCGATGTCGCCCATCTGCTTGGTGCCCGCCTGCACCAGCTTCTGCGCCGCATCGCCAGCGGCGGCGAACGACTTGATATCGGGTGACTTGGCCGCGCGCTTCACCGCCGCGCTCAACTGCTTCTGCGGATCCTTGGTCATGGTCGGGATGGCTATCGTGCCCATGCCAAACAGGCCAGCCTTGCCGCCCTTCTCCTTGGCGCGGCGCTTGGCGGCGTCGACCAGCAGGCTGTAGACATCGAGGTTGGTCGGGTCGATCTCCTGGCATTCCTCGCAGACCTCGATGGCGTAGTCATAGCCGCGCTTGTCGAGGGCCTGACGGGCCTTGGCGAGGTGCTTGCTCAGATCGACCATGGTGTGACTATCCCGTGACTAGCCCGGTTTGCGCGAAATCCGTGTCGAAAAGATCAGAACGCGTTTGCGTCAATGGGCGAGAACTATAGAGTATGCGCCTCATTTCCAAGGGTTGAAACGCGCCCATGCCCCCTCCTGCATCACCAGCATACCCGACAGAGCTGGTCATCGTCCACTACCCCGCTCCGGTCCTGCGCAAGCACGCCGAGCCGGTCACCGTCTTCGACGCCGGACTCGCCCGCTTCGTCGATGGCATGTACGCCGCCATGTACGCCGTCAAGGGCGTCGGCCTGGCCGCGCCCCAGGTCGGGGTCAGCGTGCGCCTGTTCGTCACCGACCACGCTCAGCGCGAGAAGGACGGGCGCAGCGATCGCCGAGTCTTCATCAATCCGCGCATCGAGAATCCAAGTGGGGACGAGACCTACGAGGAAGGCTGCCTGAGCTTCCCCGGCATCTACGCCAACGTCACGCGCTGGAACCGCCTTGATTTCGTCTTCCAGGATCTGCTCGGCTTCGAGCAGCGTCTGACCCTCGATATCACGGCGGGCGACTTCCTTGGCGTGGTCGTGCAGCACGAACTCGACCACCTCGACGGCAAGGTCTTCGTCGACCACCTCACCACCGTCCAACTGACCCTGGTCAAGCGCAAGCTGCGCGAGCTAGAGAAAGAGTACAAGATCGAGACCGGCAAGGTCGGGGCGGTTCTCCGCAAATGACCTCGTGAAACGCGCCTTCCCCTTCGCCCTGCCCGAGGACAGCGAGAGCCGCGATCAGCTGGCTGAGGTCGGACGCATCGCTGGTGGCCTGGTGCACGAGTTGAAGAACCCCCTCGGGGTGATCCTGCTCAACGCCGAGCTGCTCGAACAACAGCAGCCATTCAGCGCCAAGGAGCGCGAGCGCGCGGACAAACGCCTGCGCCGCATCCGTGACAGCGCCGAGGGACTCTCGCGCATCATCCAGTCATTCCTCGCCTTCGCCCGCCCCAGCCGGCCTGACCGCGAGGCGATCGACGTCAACGGCCTGCTGCAACGTCTGCTCGACGAACAGGCCGAAGCCACCGAGCGCGCGCAGATCAAGGTCGCCTTCCATCCCGATCCCGACCTGGCGCTGATCCCGGCCGACCAGCAGCAGTTGCGCTCGATCTTTGCCAATGTGCTCGACAACGCCCGCGAGGCGCTGGGCGAACGCGCCCGGGATCGCCGCCTGCTCGTCGTTACCCGCCATGCCCCCGGCGTGACGCGCATCGTCATCGCCAACAACGGCCCGCCGCTGAGCGAGGACGTCGCCACCCACCTCTTCGAGCCGTTCCACAGCAGCAAAGAGACCGGCACCGGTCTCGGCCTGTCGATCGTCCATCGCCTGGTCGAGCTGCATCGCGGCACGGTCACCGTCAGCTCGGACCCGGATCAAGGCGTCAGCTTCACC
>ENA-ORBV01009191-ORBV01009191.1-microbial-mat-metagenome-genome-assembly--contig:-NODE-9191-length-16330-cov-6.039931_pt1 | contig 16330 bp, 16 predicted proteins | sample MGYA00237777_ERZ505514 | MGnify/ENA primary metagenome ERZ505514 (study PRJEB26160, sample SAMN06269048) | microbial mat metagenome | isolation source: Oligotrophic lake microbial mat | place... | reverse complement strand
TTTCAAGCAGAAGACGGCATACGAGATTCGCCTTAGTCTCGTGGGCTCGGAGATGTGTATAAGAGACAGCCCCAATAAAATACTAGAGTACAATAGTCAGCGACATCTCTCGACTTTCTGGACGCTTCGAAGTGTTTACTCTATCAAAGAGACAACGCCAACGACAAGTTTTCCATACAAAGAGTTCAGTAGTACTCAATTTTAGAATTATATAGCCACAAGCAAGCAAGCAAGCAAGCAAAACCATGGACACTACACTCGCCTTGGCTTCCAACTGTCGCGAGGCAACCGTGAACGATCCTGTTCTCAATTCGGAATGTGCCTTTACCTTTCATACACCCTTTACATCAGCCAAAGGAATTGTCGTCAATCTCAAGACCTACGTTGGTACCATTGAAGAACTGGCCTTCAACAATGTCACGTCGGAATCCGACAAGGAAGGTGTCTTTGTTCGGATTGTCAAGGAACGAGTGGCCAAAGACAATGACGGCAAGACTAATAATGATAGTGGCGCTGCAGCTGGTGCTGGAGAAGGAACTGCCGAAGAAAAACAACCCACAAAATTAGGCATTGGCGTCGATGGAGGTTTTGCAGGAGAAGACGATAAATGGGAAACCAAAACAACTTATTCCGTCGTGGTCTTGACCAAAAAGGGGGACGCAGATGTGCCTCCCACGGTCGTGACGGAATTGCCTTACAATGAGGACACGAAACCTACATTTTCGGAGAGTATTGTCAAATTGGTCGATTCCGTCATTCTTCATGCCGGTATGACGACGCAACAAGAAGTCAAAGCTTGGCAACTGGACAGTGATGAACCCATTATTGTTTCCAAGTACGCGGCGGATCTCCCCTTTGTGGACAATGGTGTCATGATTGATCCCAATCCAGCGTCCTGGAAGTGTGAAAAAACAGGCGCCACCGAAAACTTATGGCTGAATCTTAGTGATGGATTCATTGGGGGTGGACGCAAAAATTGGGATGGATCTGGAGGCAGCAACGGTGCCTTGGATCACTTTCAAGAAACAGGAGAAACATTTCCCCTTACTGTCAAACTGGGCACCATCACGGCGGATTTGAATAGTGCCGATTGTTACTCCTATGCCAAGGATGAAGATTGTCCTGTCAAGGTTCCTAATTTGGCAGAATTGTTGGAAAAGCGAGGCATCAAGGTCGCTCAAATGTATGTAACTCGGCTTGACTAAGTTTTCTCATGTTGATTTTTTGTGTTGCATTTCAACTCACACTTCTGCCCCTGATATCCAACCACATCAATAAAGGCAAAAAACGGTAAAGTCGACTGCCGAATTGGAAGTCGAATTTAATCAGAATTATGACTTTAATGCTATCACATCGGCCGGCACCACACTGGCTGCCGCATCGGGGCCCACCTTGCAAGGTTTGCAAAATCTAGGTAATTCGTGCTACATGAATTCGATCTTGCAAATGCTGTTTTCCGTCCCTGAATTGGCCAAAAGATACGGTACCGCTGCCAACGGAAACGTCGCGGATCATCCACTGCTCAAGGCGGTATTGCCAAAGGATGCTCCTCTCGATTTGTTGTGCCAAACGACCAAAGTGGCATGTGCCTTGACCAGCGGTGTATTCGCCAAACCTCTAGATGACGAGACTAGCGCCGATAAAGACAATGGCAATGATGACAGCAAAGACAAAGACACGAGCACGGATCCAAAGTACCGTTTGGCACCTCGCATGTTCAAACATGTCATTGGAAAGGATCACGTCGAATTTCGAACTGGACAACAGCAAGATGCAGCACAATTTTTACAACACATGCTGGAACACATCGATCGTGCAGAACTCAAGGCGAGCAATCTTCCGTATTTCAAGGAAAAATCAGATCCGCTTAACGTAACCAGTCGCCTTTTCTCGTTCGAAACCACCGACCGTCTTGTCTGCAGTGGAGATCAAAATGTCAAATACAAGAACTCCAAGGGCGAGACCGTTTGGGCTCTTCCCATTCCTATGGACAAGGCTGTTGTACGAGAGGACCCCTCTGCAGCTCCAGACCTCAAACGCGCCAAGACCGACGAGGAAGCCAAGGCAACAACTGCAACAGAAGAAGAAACAACCAAGCCAATTCCGACCGTCGACTTTTCAGCAATTTTGGATCATTGGGCTGCTGCATCTACCGTCGATGGAATCCGTTGGCCTCATTTGCAAAACGCCGTTCACGACGCGACACAAACGACGCGGATGTCCAATTTTCCGCCTTATTTGATCATCCAACTCCAACGATATCAACTTGGGCCCGACTGGCAGCCCATGAAGCTCGAAGTCAAAGTGGATATCCCTCAGAAAATTGACTTGAATCCTCTTCGCTCGGCGGGACCCCAAGAGGGTGAAAAACTTGTTCCAGACGAAGAAGAGGGAGCAGGATCCTCTTCGGCCGCCAATGCGGCTCCCGAAATCAACGAGGGCGCCCTATGCCAACTCATGGACATGGGATTTAGCATGAATGGGTGCAAAAGAGCTTTGACGGCTGTGGGCGGGAGTGATGTAGAAGCCGCAATGAACTGGGTCTTTGAACACAATATGGTAGGTCACGCAACTTACCTATCTTATGTGTTTTGAATCGGTTTTAAAGTATGGGCGATGGGTGTATTGAAGCTAGTGCTCACAATGGAAATTTGTTTGACTTTTCAGGATCCTGATTTCAATGACCCCATGCCCGAAGCTGGTGCAGCACCTGCAGGTGGTAGCAATGACTCGGGTGTCGATGAAGGAGTCGTCATGTCCCTTGTGGAAAGCCTGGGCTGCTTTACTCCTGATCATGTTCGAGCGGCACTGAAAGAAACGAGTGGGGCAGCTGATCGAGCAGCCGACTGGTTGTTTTCGCACATGGTACATTCCTTGATGCTTCTTTGTCTGACATTCGGGTCTTGTCTTGACATTTTTTAGCTGAGACACCTACTCATTATTCTCTTTTCTCCATTTCATCTCGTAGGACGATCTTGATGGCGCAATAGCGGCGCTCAATAGTAAGGCCAGTGATGCTGCTACTGTTGCAGCACCTAAGCTTCCACTGGAGGATGGCAATGGTGAATACACAATGATTGGAACAGTTTCTCACATCGGCAAGAACACGGGCAGCGGCCACTACGTGGCTCACATAAAACGCGGCGATAAATGGGTCATCTTCAATGACGAGAAAGTTGCCTACTGCGAAGGCCCGCCATCCGAGCACGCCTACATGTACTTTTTCCAGCGAACTGATACAATGGGATCGCCCAATCCAAACTACTGATGATCCGAAATAGAACAGATCTACAATCTCCGTAGCATAATTCAAAAGCGAAGGGACAAGGTATACGTATAGCAAGCAGCATTGTGTGCAGTAGCGAAACAAAAGTTTAGACGAACAAAACTACAGTACGCATAAAAATAATTGCTTCTAGAATTCCAAAGACTCCGCTACACCAAAGTGGTGGTGTGGTGTAATTGTTCCAATTTTCCCGAAAAGCGACAGTGACTCTTCGTGTACAAACTCGGGTGGTGAAGTCGCAACGTCCAGTTTGTTGCTAAAAACAAACACCTGTTGTACTTTACTGTGGATTCATTCCTTGTTCATTATTACGTTTATTTTATTGTGCTTATGATACTGATTGATGATGTTTCAATCAAAGCTCTCCTGCCTTGTCGGCGGGAATGCCAGACCCCTTGGGTGGCGGTGGTTGCATCGCATAATTGCTGGGAGCATACCGTGACGTTGGTGGCCCTGTGTATCCAATATTGACACTTTTATCTCCAAAATGATTCCAAATTTTTGTGGCTGTACCCATATTCGATATGTGCTGTGTAAATCCATTCATAGAATTCGGTGCATCGTGCTGGTCAATACTCCACGTCTCTACATCGGCCGTTCGCGTCAGCAGAAAAATTCCACACGGGGCTGCCGGTGTGATATCGGCAAGCTTTGTTTGTGAAGCAGCTCGTACCAATCCGACACATCCCGCGGCATGAGTTACAATGATAAAAGCTGTTTTCGGTGAGTAGCGATATCGTTTGTTGAAGAGTTTCATGGCCTTGTCACAGCGCGGTAAGAGTCCTTCTCGAGCTTCTGGCAAGGGAGGATAAAAGAGACTTTCGTGGCTAGCATTTAGGCGAGGAAAGTAGTGTGCTCGTTCTTCAATGGGTGGAAGTGATTCATGCATTTTTCCATCGTGTCCATCCATTTCAAAAACACTGTATTCAGGTAGGATTGGAACTAGATCCGTATCTAGTAATTGCATCATATTCAAGGCATCATCCGAGGTCTGAAGACATCGTACAAAAGGTGAAGACAACCACGTGATATTTTCAACGGATATTCCTTCGTTATGGATATAGTTGTCTAAGAAGACGCCCGTTTCACGCGCTTGTTGATGTCCCAAATGACTCAACGGTGGATCGCCAGGTCGTGTTGAAGTCGCCTTCCATTCGGGGTGACTGTAGTCATACCTGAGCATTTCCAGAGAGAAAAAAGGAAAGTGCAAAATGAACAATACACAAGCAACAGAAGCAGCAGATTTTTAAACAAACACGGCAAGACGTCATTCTACTCGATAGAACAGACAGATCAATAGCAATAGCTGCATCAAGTCTCCGCCCGTACCTGTCGCCGTGACGAACGACAAACAAATACTGCTTGGCACTGTCCTTTCCATTTTCTGCCGTAGATGCCATCCTTTTTTCTTGAGATCCAGATTAGCTTTTCTCGTGCGCTTGGATCTGAACCGCTTGATCAGCCACCAATCTAACTATTTACAGCAATCTCTCACGAGAGATATTTTTCTATCGATAATTATTGATTCGACGATCGATGATGCCGTTGGTTGCGTTGCAGGGCTTTATGCAGCCTTTTGATTGGAATGACAGGACGTTGCATGCATGATATCATTATGTATGCATGGACCATCGTCGTCAGTTTCACGCAAGTCTACCGGTACTTTGTGCTGTGAGTCGTGGAAGATATTTCAAAATGGAATACGTGTGCGACTAAGAATAAAGTTCTTAACCGGGTGGATGCGTTCCCCTTTCAGCCGCATGAATGCTTCTCCGGGTGGACGCCAATGTTTCCGTCGTGGCATTGGCTGAGTTGTTATTTTCTTGCTTCGTCACAGTCCAGCAACAACGTAAACAACCCGCCTTTCCACTTTTTATTATTCAGAACTGAGAAGAAAACAAAGAAAGATGATACTTGACTCACTCAATACTCGCTTGCTAATAATATAGCACGCCACACGAGATCAACAGCCAGCAGCCAACACGACATGGATCCAACTGTCTGAGGAAGAGAACCACTTTTTTTCTTCACTTCTCGTTGTGCTTCAAGATAGAGGTTTGATGATCATGGCACCCAAACAAGAACTCGACGTCGATCCTAGTAGTACTGCCAATGAAGAGACCGGGACCTCCCCCGACGAGAAAAATGGCACTGGCGAAAACAATCACGATGACAGCGTTTGTGAAAAGAAAGATAACAAGAATGGAAACAACGCGCGATGGCCAGAGACGGTAGGGACCAAAGTCCAACAAGTGTTCCAAGCATGGACGTTCTCGTACATGTCTCCGCTTTTACAAAAAGGCCGACGACAATTTATGGAGGGCCATCATCTTGACCAAGATGATCTTTACAATCTGCCGGATTCTATGAAAGCCCAAGAATTGGTGTCCAAATTTCGGTGCGTTGTGGTACCATCATGATTTTGTTGTGCTTTTTTTATGTGATTTATCGTTATGCAGGTTGTTCTCTTTATTCTTGATCTCACTCACTGCTTCTTGTCATTTACGTTCAATAACTCTCTATTCCTACTGTACTTTTTTAGACAACTGTATACGACAGAAAATGGTCAGCTCGTGAAAGTGTTGTGGAAATTAGCGGCTCCTACCTTTGTGCCAGCAGGATTCATAGAATTGGTATACGTGATTTCCAGAGTTGCCGTGCCAATCGCCATGAGAGAATTGTTGCTCGTCCTGGAAGCCAATCCCAACCAGGGTGTCATTCAAGAAGGATTGCCATTTGGAATCGTCATTTTTCTAGCAGCCATCGTGGCGGCCTTTTGTCAACACCGCGAGGTGCATTTGACGACCAAAAGCGGCATCGTTCTGCGATCTGCGTTGATCAGTATCATTTACGAACATTGCTTGCGACTTTCCTCGGCCGGAAAGGCAGGTCTGACACCAGGTGAAGTGACAAATTTAGTGGCCACAGATACGCAAAAGTTGTTTGAAGTGACGCTCGAAGGGCATTTGCTTTGGAGTTGTCCCCTTTTCATTGCCATTGTCACAGTACTCCTCTGGTTGGTCATGGGCCCCGAGCTCATCGTTGGGGTGTTTGTGCTCATTGGATTTGTACCGATTGTAAAAAAGATTATATCAACCATGCTAAAAACACGAAAAGCAAGAGCCGTTCTTGCTGATGAAAGAATCAACATTATTACGGCCATGTTGGAAGGTATACGCGTGACAAAACTGAATCATTACGAAAGCAAGGCATTGGAGCGGGTTGGCAACGTCCGAAAGAAAGAGATGAAATTGCTTCGGAAGGAACTCATGATGTGGGGCTGGACAATGGTCTGTGCCGTTTGTTCCCCACTCCTAGCAACTGCTGCGTCCTTTACTTTTTATGCCTTGATCAGGGACGATCACGTGATTGCACCATCCAGTGCTTTTACGGTGCTCTTGCTGTTTTCCATCTTAAGATTCCCAATCAACTTGGGAGCACGACTCGTCGGAAAACTCGCTCAAGCTCTCGATTCAGCAAAGCGTATCTCTGACTTTTTGCAAAGAGAAACCCAATCCTCGGAACGGGGATACCTTGAGAATGGTAACAGCGACAATATCAACACCGATGACAGACGGCCAATGGTGCGGCTTGTTAAGGCTACGTTTGATACCGGTTCGGAAGGCCCGCAAACTGAAGCCGTCAGCCCTGTCAACAAACGCATGGACGATGGTTCATCAACTCTAGAATCTGGATTTGCCGTCAAAGATGTCACTTTGAGAGTTGACAAATCTCAGCTGTGCGCCATCGTAGGTCGCGTTGGTTCAGGTAAATCTACACTGGTACAGGGAGTCCTCGGCGAACTCGACGCTACACCTGAGAGCACCGTCTCGACCCATGGGACGATCGGGTACGCTTCGCAAATTCCGTTTGTCCTCAACACAACGCTCCGAACAAATATTCTTTTTGGCTTGGACTATGACAAAGAAAGATATCAAAAAGTTATCGCTGCGTGCTGTTTGGGACAGGATATTCAGCGGTTTCCTGGTGGCGACATGTGTCAGATTGGGGAGAGAGGCGTCACCCTTTCTGGAGGTAAGTTCTCGCACTTTTTTTGGAAGATGGGAAATCACTTGCACAAATATTCACCAAACATCTTCTTTTGCAGGCCAAAAGCAGCGCGTAAGTATCGCCAGAGTTCTCTACGCAAACGCTGATATTGCGATCTTGGATGACGTTTTCAGTGCGTTAGATGCCGAGACAGCAAAATCTGTGTTTGAAAGCCTTTTTGGAACTGATGGAGCTTTGAAGTCACAAGCAACAATTCTCGTCACTCATGCTACAAAGTTTCTTCAGAGGATGGATCATGTCGTGGTACTTTCAGATGGCAGCACAGTTTTTAGCGGCTCCTTTTCCGATCTGCAGGCGGCAAAGGGGGTTCCAGCAATTGATTCTCTTGGCCACTCTTCGTCTCAATCCGTGGAATCGGGACAGACAGATTATGACTCCATTTCGGACCAGGACGACAACCAACGCCCCCTTGAAGACCAACAAACGGAAAATATCATTATGACGAAAGAAGATCGCGAGTTCGGTCTCTCGCATATGGCCACGTGGCTAGTCTGGTTTCAGTACGCTGGGGGGTGGACCTTTTTCTTGACACAAATCATCTTTCTGGTATTCGACAGGACAATGTACGTCGCATCAGAATGGTGGATCTCGAAGTGGACCGAAGCTTACGATGAGAGCATTGAAGTCTTCGGCCGCGAATTTCCTCCACAAACGGAAGGTCGGTCAGCTCAAATCCAGTATCTGGTAGTATACTACATTATTCTCGTTCTTTCTGTGATTGGTACAACGCTGCGTTCCCACTGGGGGGTCCAAGGTGGGGCAAGATGCGCCGAGAAGTTATTTGCCGTCATGATCAGCGCTGTGCTGGGGGCCCCTCTTTCTTACTTCGAAACAACGCCGCTTGGACGAATTCTAAATCGCTTCACCTACGATATCGAGGTGCTTGACATTGAACTCTCTGTCTCCATGGCTGGGTTGCTTATTTCCTTCAGTTGGTTCGCGGCGTCCATCGTGGTCATGGTACGTCCAAGTCTGATTTTCCATCGTTCTACCCCCTTTGCTCTCATCTAAACGAATGCTTTTCCGTCAGATTTCTGTGCTTCCTTGGATAGTATGCGCGCTACTTCCGATAGTAGGGCTTTACTATTTTCTTCAGAGATACCATCGCTTCACTGGGCCTGATCTACAACGCCTCGATGCACAATCCAGGTCTCCAGTTCAAGCCCAATTGGCAGAGGGTATGTATTTATTTATTGCTCTTGGTTTCTATCGTCTCCATTGATATTTGTCCCTGACTTCTCCATTCATTGGATGTTTTTCTCTAGCACTGGATGGGGCCACAACCATTCGAGCCTTTCAGAAGCAAGATTTCTTCGTTGGCATTTATCACAAAAGTGTCGACTGCAACAGTAGGGCAATGTTACATTACGATGCCTCCCAGAGGTGGCTCGCCCTTCGCATCGAGCTTTTGGGATCCCTTATTACTTTTTCTTGTTGCTTGATGGTGATTATAGGAAATGGAGTGCTACAACTTCCATCTGGTTTAGTGGGGTTTCTCATCATTTGGAGTATCGTCTTTATCAACTCACTGGGCTTTTTGCTGCAACGTTTCACCGATGCCGAAGCCCGCATTACGGCCATTGAACGCATCCGCGCCACGTCGGAACTACCGCAAGAGGCGGCATGGGAAACAAACCCGTCTATCCAACTAGACGAGGCGTGGCCAGCGCAAGGAGAGCTGAAATTTGATAAAGTCTGCCTGAGATATCGGGATGATCTTCCTCTTGCACTCAATTCAGTATCCTTTTACTTACGCCCCGGTGAGAGATGCGGCGTAGTTGGAAGAACAGGCAGCGGGTAAGCAGAGACAAGAGTGGAATTTGCCTATATTTGAATAATTATTAGCTTTATCTCATGTCCCCTCCAATTTTCTTCACAGGAAAAGCACGCTGACCGCTGCTCTGTTTCGACTTGTCGAGATGGAAAGTGGTCGTGTCACTCTAGACGGAGTCGATCTTTGCTCACTTGGATTGACAGACGTCCGTGGTCGCAAGCATGGGATGCGGATTATACCTCAGGATCCTGTTTTATTTTCCGGTACCCTTCGAGACTGCTTGGATCCATTTAAGAGTGAAACTGACGAGGCGCTGCTAGATGCACTGAAATCCGTCAATCACAGCGGCTGCAATGAACGAGGTTTGGAAGTTTTAGATGATCCAGTGGATGAGGGAGGTGCAAACTATAGCGTAGGAGAGCGACAATTGCTATGCCTAGCGAGAGCTATTGTTGAGGAGCCTCGTCTCCTTGTCATGGATGAGGCTTCGGCCTCACTGGATAACGAATCCGATCAACGAATCCAAACGATGCTTCGTTGCCGATTCCAAAACACCACTATGCTGACCATAGCTCACAGGCTCGAAACTATAATCGACTACGACACAATTTTGGTGATGGATGATGGTTATGTCGCTGAATTTGGACCGCCGCAAGAACTCTTGGCGAAGCCGGATGGTCTATTTACCGCGTTGGTTAGCAAGAAAATTCCTGTTCGAGGAAGAAAATCACGCGGCCGAGGTCCTTTATCCCCCTCGTTGCTCTCCATTGTTGCAAGCGTCTGTCTTCTTCAGTTGTTTTCGTGTCAAAGCGTTTCCCAACCGAGTTACTTTGTTGGCGCCAGCTTTCTTCCAGGTCCAGCACGAGCACCGGATCTCTCTGCAAGTCGGACACCCCGCAGTTTCATCGCCAAACAGCTGTCGCCCACGCCTAGACGAATTCCCTTATTCGACAGCTATGATGAAAACTTTCGAAACATTTTGGTAGATGAGTTCAATGCTACTGCCACCGCCAGTAATGGCAAAGCCAAAGTCGGGTCAACCGATTGGGGTCAGAATTTCTACGAGTATGCCAAGGCAGCATCTGGGACTTTGGGCGATATTATGTCTGGAATAAACGATACAATTGGAGGCTCTCCGACTCCTCAAGTGCCCAAAGATCCCTCCTCGCCCAGCGAAAAACGAGACGGGTTGGTAACAAAGGCGATTCCATCAGGTACATTGTTAAGTCAGTTTGGAATTGACCACCCATTGGATCGGATGGCACTGACCGCGAATGGCAATTTGCAACGGTTAGTATCATCTTATTACGACGCACCTGTTGAAGTTTTGGTAGAGTTCTGTCTGCAAATAGATGAAGAGGAAGCAGACACCGATTTTGCAATTTTCCCGCCGATAGTTAATGGGCGCAACCATAAACGGCAAGTGAAGCGATGGGAACGGCTGGTTCACCTATCAGTGCACAACAGGACATTTTGTACAGCACGGTCCATGATCACAGTGCACGATCAACGCTGTCAACAGCTGGTGGAATCAGGCCAGATCGGGATAGGTCAGCTCTTCCGATATCTTGACATTTTGCCTGAATTTGAGCTACATAATGCAGGTCCCCACGCAGCCGAGAGGGGAGGTGGATTTTGGCGAGAATACACTTTGAAATGTACCCAGCTGTCATGTGATATTCGCGAAGAATTCCAGCCCGGTATGTGGGAAATCCAGCCTCCAAGGTGACGGATTGCAAACTTTGAAATTAAAACCGATGACCGACCAGCCCTTTAAGGATACTTTTGCTACTACGCCCGCCTTGAGATTTTAAAATCACTGTCTCTGAATATATTCATTAGCTTGGTTCATTTACGACGCGTTGTAGGGTGCCGGCAAGTCCTCAATCTATTGTCGAAGAAGGCGTAGTCTTCGTTACCGCCGAGAGCATGAAAAATGCCACCTCTTCCTTGTCAGCGCTTTCACGATCCTCAGTAATGCTTCACTATCACTACTAGTCGCCATGTTCTTCGAAGCAGCCCCGTAAGTCCAAGATCTATTCCCAATTAACCAAGCAAGACTAAAGCTAACGAAACAGCACACCAAGCAATCTACATTGCTGCAATCGCTGGGAGGACGGAGATAAATTACATTACTGGACTGTCCAGACAAAAGTATCAGGTAAGAGACTGCTTTTTGGTGCCCAAAGTTTTCAGTAGGGTTCAAAGGATATGTTCTATTGAACGCGATTTAATTCATTACTCTCATTGGTAAAATTTTGGAGCAAGGGCTTCGCCAATTGAAAGGGTCGACAGTGAACCAAAGTGAACACAGTACCCACGCGCATGGGAAGCATTATGGACATGTTTCGCTACTTTACAGTGACTGTGCTGATCCGATGGTATCAGGACAGCCAACCATTGATTGCGCAAGTATTGATCGACTAGAGTATGAGTGTCGTCCCCTCTCTTTCGTCCAACATGGTGCTTTCAACTTTTCGTTTCGTGACATTGAAGAATCAATCGATTTCGCCGCCATACTGCATCATTAGTTTGGTCTCTATTCCCCCTGTTTGTTGTTGTCCTCTCCAGCCGGCGGAATCTGGAGAGAATTTGTTAAGTTGCGCTGTGAATCATTATCATTCTTTCTCTCCACTAGATGCTGAAGCAGTATAGATCGCTGTGAAAGAGGAAGTTGGTTCCTTATAGCCATTCTTCTCACAAATCCGCAAGATCGCTCCAAACCACATCCAAACTCAATCATCGAGTGTGCTAAAGCTCCTAGCTGGGCAAAAACCACTGCATGCACTTGCGAGGCAGCCTCGTGGCGCTCGACCGGGGTTAGGTCGTACCTTCAGCAAGAAGCACCACTTTTATTGAGAGGAAAGAGAAAAAATATATAAATGAAAACTGCTAGCATGATTTCACTCACCACTGCATCTTCCTGCTTTCCCTCCATTCGCTTTTCCCCTTCTCTGTATTATGCGAGTTAATACGCTCGAAATTTGACATCACACCGCTACTTGTTAGCGACTCCGACAAGCATTGAAACAAAACTTGGTCCCTGCAGCAGCGAAAGGAAAGCTTTGTGAGATGCAGAATTCCCCCAAGCGAATGATTCCAAAGAGATGCCTACCAAAATTCTTCTACATCCCACAAAGGATGCCCAATGAGCCTATTTTTAACGTAGGCCCTGCTACTTCGTCCAGCGCCCTCATTGTCGCAGCTGCTGTACTTTTCGGACAAGTAAAAGCTTTGAGATAGCATCATGCACATTTTTGCATTCGACACGCCTCCAGTCTCACAATCACATCCACTTAATATCGACGTGAATAATTGGCACAAAGATTCGAATTGCTTTGGTGTCTTTATTTCTGTGCTGGAGCTACGTTTTGAATTGAGAGCATAACACATCCGTGATCGCCGGGGTCTTGCCGCCTGCGATTTTTCTTTTGCCACATCACAAAGCAGCTGCACAGCTTCATCAAATTTGTCAAGTGCTTGCTGTCGCGCCTCGGAGTCTGGCGCGTCTGGTTTGAGCATATCATTGCCTGAAAACATAGTTTCAATGGCCTCCTCCAAGGCCTCGGGGCTGACCTTTTCGGCAATGCTCTCTTTAACAGTTCCATCAGGGTTGGTGTTGCCATTGTAGCCGCCTTTGGGGCTATATGTGTTTGTGCCCATATCCCCTTCAACGTGGCTGGTCAAGACAGCCAAGGCGGACGCAATTCCTCCGTCATCATCTTGACCCAAGGGAGCTGTCAGGTATTGATAATTGTGAGTATTCAGAATTCAATACATATTCAACATCAATCCGAAACTTTAAAAAAAATGCAACACAAATCCCAAACTTTCAACAGGCATTCAACAGACATCCGGTTCCAAACAATTTCACCATCGATTCAAGTGAAGAACGACCTACCAGTACCCCCCGGGAGTTTTCGATCTGAATAAATGTAGTTGTCCAGATCTTGTCGAACATCGATTTTATCGGCGAACTTCTCCATTTCTTCTATTTGTTTCAATCTTTCTTCAGCGGCTGCGCGCTCCAACTTGACAATGGACCGAATGCACGCTGCCTGGGCATTGCATGCACTCAACATATTGGATTCTGCTGAAATACGAGCTGATCGCCGTACTTGATCCAAACTTGAAAGAACATTCAGCAACGACCCAGAAGCTGCCCGAACAGCTCGATCAGCAGCAAAGGCAGCCGTCCGAAGTTCAGGCAATCCTACTTCATCCTCAATATCCATACGAGAAGCGACAGAAGGCAAATGGGGTTCATCTCTTTCGTGGGAGAATTGTTGATGAATAGCTGCTGCACCACCATCATTACTTCCTGACTGTGAAATTTCTTGTGTATTGTGAAAGCTTATTGGCTCAAAACTGCCGCTTTCCATAGATTCAGTCACTTGCGATACAATATCCCAAATTTCAGCAGCGTTTGGGAGGGGCGCTAGTTCTTCATCCGTACCATTGTTGTCATCACCTTCTCCACCATTTTCGCCATTCTTTTTGGCGTCACGGGATGCTGCCGCTGCAATGGCTTGTTGATGAAATTCTTCCAATCGTTGGTTTTCACGTAATCGACTACGTTCCAGCATGCGTTCTTCCACTAATTTGGAAACCCGTTCCTCTGCGATTTCCACCTCTCTCCATCGTACGCGAGATTCACGTTGGCACTCCATTAAATGATCTTGCATCAACTGGACCCGTCCATACATTTCTCTAAGAGTTTTTTGTCGATTGGAGGATCTTTCCTGAGCTAGCGTTGCCGACTTTCGCAAGGCTGGCAGAGCTCCTTTGCGTTGCATGGAAGCTAGTCTCCATCGTGATGTTTCTGCTTCGGCTTCTCTAGCGTAGAATTCCTCGACAGCCACCTGAGCAGCATGCAATGTCCCACCATTGTAGAGCATGGGCCCTACTCTATGTTGATTAATGTCGAAAGGCACATTGGTATTACACTTCATCAATTGCGCATCTCTTCGCAAATCATTCGGATAGATGGGTCCCCGTTCAAAAGATGCTGCTCGCAGTTTGTCACATGCCACATTGACTTTGGACGCTGCCTCCTTTTTACTAAGAACAATTTCTTCACAAAAATCGGCCATATCGTGCAAGGATTGTTCGGTTTGACGCAATGCCAACGAGGTGGCCGGCAGCGACCATCCATTGGCCGAAAACCCATTCAAGGCTCGATCGCCATGGACATCCAAATCGTGGCCCACGTAAATGGCAGATTCATATTCATCGCCCAATTCCGTGCTCAAGTTGGAAGCCGAGTGCACAGAATTGGTCGAGCCGTCCAAATTATTGTTTTCAGCAGTAGCAGAAGTGGCGGTAGCATGATTCCCATTGGTGGAATTATTTGGATCTTGATGATGATTATGCGACGAGAGATTCAGACCATTGCTTTGGCTGGCATTATTTGTGGTGGGTATTAAAAGCAAATCGCCATCGGGTGACACCAGCACGGAACAATCCAATAAACCCGTCTGTGGATCACGCCGTAGAGTGGTGGAATTGGTCGCCAACGAGGATGTCGCCGTGGCCGCCAGAGCATCGCACGCTTCTATGCAAGCGTCAAAATTTTGCAAGTACGAGCCATTGTGTGACAAAATAGTCTCGTCGAGATGACGCTGCTGTTCTGCCAAAGTACGAGGTTTTCGACCAAAGGAAACATTGCGGACTACCTTGCCTGGGCCAGAGGGTTCTAGAGCGGAGGAAGAAGAAATTGCCTGTACAAAGTCACCCTCTTTGGCATTGTTGAAGCGTCTCTTGATATTCCGGAGCATCTTGATTTTTTTCTGAGGCTGCTGCCGAAGTGCTTACTGTTGAAGATCTGCTAGCTCTATGCTATAGCTACTATAGCTAGTAGCAGAGGGCCGGCCGATAGCTGACGGTACTACAAGTACTTCTATCACTGGCGAAGAGATTAACACTTGTCATCAGAACGCAGTCAGTGAAGGACTGCTGCATGGTGTGGCCCCAATCAATCAATGCCATGCATGATTTCGGCGCGGTGCAAATTATTGCAAAACTGACCGTTCGTGCGCTTGCGAGCGCGCAGGGCAGCCAAATCCATATCCCTAATTTAGGTTTTCGTTGGCCGCACAGAAGTTCTGATTTTGATTATTGATGATTCAATTCTGTGTGGTGCCACTTCCTTAAGACGCACATTTGAGGTCCACAAATTTACATTCCATAATTAACAGTTGTTACAGATGTGGCCCCTCAAGCATCAGGGCAGGCTATTTTAACCACCATGTGTCTACTGTTACGTTTTTATTTAATGGATAGGCTTTTGCGCTCCCCAGAGGATGACATCATCTTCAAATCCCACATCTGCCTCACACAAAGTATGAGCGGCAGCTTTCTGATGCTTTCGCCCAAGAAGGAACTTCTAAGGTTTCACCATAATAATATTCCAATGCGCTGGCAAGCTTTCTAAGCTTTGTTTCCCGAGCAATTGCCTTGTCTTTGCTAGTTTCTTCCATCCCAAAAACATCCATATCAATTTCATTATCCAAACCAGTGTCTTCATGGATGATAGCCAATTTGGGAGGAGGCACATTAGCCTCCTTTCTCATTGTACAATTTTCCATCAGAGCCTTGAAGTCGGCAATGCACTTTTTCCCGTGTGTGTAGGGCTGCACCATGATCCTGTTGTAGACTGAAAAATGCAGTAATCGCCACTTAGTTGCACAATCGGTACCCAACACCACAACACCTTGACCATTCCCAGAGACTTCAGCGAGAGAGACCAATTGCAGGAGCAGCTGCCCCGGATTTAGGTTTGATTTTGCCCGTTTGAGCTCCACAAGCGCATCCGTGTAGGAAAGCATTAGATCCTTGGCTGTAGTCTCTGCAAAGTCCATCGATATACGAGGACCAACAGCAAGATCAGAAAATCCATTCGATTTGCGCTTCCCAGCCCGCAGCCGAAGCGACTGACTGCGTGCATCATACAAGGCGCACTCCTGGCCATTCACAGACAAGGGCAAAATCTCTTCCTCTAGGATTTTCTTGCAGCCTGGTTGTCCGTCTATCTCATGCTCATTCTCCCCCCAAGGATATGTTTGCACCTGCCCTTCTCCAGGATCTGTGTTTGGAGGTAGGACAGTAATTTTCACCTTCAGATCCTCAAGCAATGATGATGTGAAATGTGATGTTGCTTCTGACATGGGCACATCAACAGTTGCCAAGTCATCCAATTT
>ENA-ORBV01009189-ORBV01009189.1-microbial-mat-metagenome-genome-assembly--contig:-NODE-9189-length-16331-cov-5.917436_pt1 | contig 16331 bp, 13 predicted proteins | sample MGYA00237777_ERZ505514 | MGnify/ENA primary metagenome ERZ505514 (study PRJEB26160, sample SAMN06269048) | microbial mat metagenome | isolation source: Oligotrophic lake microbial mat | place... | reverse complement strand
CTACTAGCTAGTACTAGCTAGTATCTATCAGCACAGATATCATCAGCACCATGCATCATCGTAAATCATTCCATCATCGCCCACCGCCACACATCCCACTGTCTGCCAAGCGAAATACATACACAAGGTACTAGTACATAGTACAGCACATCATCGGCGTTGACTTACCTACCTGGGCCCAAGTGCAAGCAATCTGCTAAAGCTTATTACTACTACTGGATTAGCTACAAAAGGAAAAGAAGGGCGAGCATTAAGAAGCCAAGATTCGCACTCGATGATGTATCCATCGATTCCAATATGATGGCAACAACAAGAATACAAGTACCAGCACACACACAAACTCGTCTTCCCTCGCTCCCAAGGAAAAAGAACCTATGGCAAAATGAGGATGATTGCCATCACGAGTCCTCCGATGTGCAGCGAAAAAGGAAACGAAATATCTACCCAAGAATTGCTAGTTGCATGCCGACATTTCTGTTCCTCTTCTTGAGTCGCAGCAACATTATCCGAACCATCCGTCTGGTGGACGGGTTTTCATCTCCACCACCACGTCCATGCCATCGACCGATCCTTCACAAAACGAGTTGGCCAATTGGATCAAATTTTAGGGCCCATCAAAAACAACCTGTTGTAAGATCGCCAATGCTTCAAAAAGCAAGCTCGGAAGACACCAATAACAACAACCATGAGACTACCGATGAGAAGAAGGAAGATATTTTGGACACTGTAGAAAATGGCTCTTCATCACTATCATTGTCAGAACCAGAAGAAGAAGAAGCTATAATAATGCCCAAACCCAGAGTCCAAAATATTCGACTCCAAGTATTTTCGGCACTCAACCGGCCCATTGTCGAAGTCATTTCCGTCTTGGCCGTATTCCTGTGCTCCCTTTTGGTGGCACTCAGTACCCTCCAAGATTTACCGGCATCGGCCTATGTGGCCATTAACGATTTATTGTTGGCACTGGATTTGCTCTTTGCGCTCGACTTTTTTGTTCGGTGGTATGCGGCGGGACAATTCAAAGCAATCTACTTGACCAAACCGTTGGTGGTGTTGGATATCATTGTCATTATTATTCCCTTTTTGGCCAGTACCGCCGTGGTTCCGATTTTGATGTTGATTTTGGAGCAAGATTTTGTCAGGGATTTGGACACTACCTTTAGTGGAGGCAACACGCTGTTGGGCTTTTTGATGGGACTGCAAAATTCAGCTGGTTTGCAAAATCTACTCTTGCTGCGAGTCGTTCGATTGCGGCGGGTCTTGACCGATATCAATACCTTTAGTAAATTCCAAGTGGCATTGGGGCTCAAACCACAAGATGTCCGTCCCTATCAACTCCAATTGGCGCGTGTCCTCTTGTCGATTTTCACCTTGTTGAGTGTCGCATCTGGTCTCATTTACACGGCAGAACATGATGTCAATCCAGACATCCCCGATTACTTTACTGCCTTGTATTTTGGCCTTACCACCTTGACCACGTAAGTGCTGACGAGTTTCTGTCTCTATTATATTTTGTGGTTGGTTCAAGTCATGCGTTCTTTTTTTACTAACCTTGCATCTTTGGATATGAATCAAAATAATACACAAAAAAAAGCGTTGGCTTTGGCGACATAGCACCAGTTACGTCACAAGGCAGACTGATTGTGTCAGCGGCAATTCTCGCCGGCATTGCTATCATCCCCGCACAGGCAGCGAAGTTGGTGGACATTTTTATTGAAACCGGAAAACAGTTGGAGCAACAGGGAAAAGTGAAACGACGACAACCCCGCAGCGGCAGTGGCGCGAGTTCAAAGTCATTGGCATCGTCAAGGGGGAGCGCTACGGATGGGAAAGGGCCAACGGGGGCCTCGATTGATGTATCAGAGTTGGTCGAAAATGCAGCCTCGGGGTCGTCAACTGTCATTGGCATCGATGCAGAAGACACCACACGTACTTGTAGTCAGTGTGGGACATCGTCTCATCGATTTGAGGCCAGTTTTTGTTGGTCGTGTGGATCTGAACTTTGATTTTCGCACTTGGTCTGCTGTGCAGGTGATACAGCAATACACATTCACCACTGTTGCCACAGATTTTACTAGGTGCAATGTTTGCCTACTAGATGTCTAACTGGAAGCACTGTGAGGACCAACAAAAAGAAATCATTTTCCATTTATTTCCAGAGCACTAGCCTTAGAAACAACTCCAATAATTTACTGTAAATCAGTCACTCTTTGCTGTTTATTTTTCACCACTGTTGCCTAACATCCAGCTGCAGATTGCATTCCCTTGCCTTTGATGTTTTTGAAGTCGCCGTCTTTGGCGGGGAGTCACATAGTCGTAAAAAGTGTTGTTGTTCAAATTTGGATAAAACTCCGATGCTAGGGGGAAACGTCAGGCCACGTGCCCAGACTGCTCAAGCAAAATGAGCACAAAGATAGCGCCAATTGAACATGTGGTAATCACAACTTTGATCCCTCAGCCCTAACATTCTTGAAAGTTGCATGTTGTCGGATTTTATTCTTGTATTCTTTCTGTTGACGAGTTTCCATGAAACGAGGATCAAGAAGACATTTCCAAGGCCATGGGACTCACACTTCTGGACCAGATGCAGCGGGTTTGAAGAATGGCCTTCCGTTCTGATTCTAGCATTTCGTCAGTTCAATTGTGTCCACCGTGACCATGCAAGTGCTGACGAGTTTCTGTTTTTATTGCATGTTGTTGTTGGTTCAAGTCATGTGTTTTTGGATTGACTAACCTTGCTTCTATGGACATGAATCTGATGCAATCTGCAGCGTTGGCTTTGGCGATGTTGGACATGTTGCGTCACAATGCAGACTGATTGTTTCTGCAGCCATCATGTCAGGCATCGCCATCATTCCCGCAATTTGGTGGACATTTTTGTTGAAACAGGAAAACAGTTGGAGCAACAGGGAAAAGTGAAAGGACGACAACCCTGCAGTCACAGCGGCGCAAATTCAAAGTCATTGTTTTCATCTGGTGGGAGCGCTGCGGACAGGAAAGGACCGACGAGGGCCTCAGTTGATGCATTGGAGTTGGTTGAGAATGCAGCCTCCAGGTCAACGGTCATTTGCATCGATGCAGAAGACACTGCACGCCGGCACTTGCAGTCAGTGTGGGACATCGTCTCATCGATTTGAGGCCAGTTTTTGTTGGTCCTGTGGATTTGAACTTTGATTTTTGCACTTGGTCTGCTGTGCAGGTGACACAGCAATGCGCATTCACCACTGTTGCCACAGATTTTACTAGGTGCAATGCTTGCCTAGCCGATGTCTAACTGGAAGCACTGTGAGGACCAACAAAAAGAAATTGTGTTCTATTTATTTCCAGAGCACTGGGCTTAGAAACAATTCCAATAATTTACTATAAATTGTTCACTCTTTGCTGTTCAGCTGCAGATTTTAATCCCTCAATTTTGATGTTTTTGAAGGCGCTGTCCTTGGTGGGAAGTCGCACAGTTGTAAAAGCATTGCTGTTCAAAGTTGGATAAAATCCCGATGCTAGGGGGAAACGGCAGGCCATGTGCCTAGACTTCTCAAGCAAAATGAGCACAAAGATAGCGCCAATTGAACATGTGGTAATTATAACTTTAATCCCTCAGCCCTAACATTCTTGGAAGTTGCATGCTGTCGGTTTTTATTCTTGTATTCTTTCTGTTGACGAGTTTCCATGAAACGAGGATCAAGAAGATATTTTCAAGGCCACGGGACTCACACTTCTAGACCAGATGCACCGGGTTTGAAGAACGGCCTTCCGTCCTGATTTCTAGCATTGCGTGAGTTCAATTTTGTCCATATCATCAAGAATTCTTTCGCCATATAATTCTTCCATCAACGATCCTTCATTGGAATCATCATCCGTCGCTCCTCCGATGGAGTCGGTCGGAAGATCGTTCCCTGGTCCATCGGTTGTCAGAATTTTGCGAATGGTGGTCGTCAACTTGCCTGATTTGGAACTCATCCAAATGCGGTAAGGAAGAGACAAGAAAAACGTCCAGTGAGCCAAACTGTACCAAAACATTGAAAGAAAAAGAGGCTTTTTGTCCAAGTCAACGTAGGCGAGCACTCGACGCTTAAAGCCTCCTTGCAAGTCAAGAGTTCGGCTACCGTAAATGAAGGTGTCGCGATGGCGGTTGCGGTCGATCATGGCTTTACACTGCGTGATGTAGTTGGTGTCTCCCTTGAAGGTCGCCGTTAATTTGACATTGATCACGGCATATTCTTTGAGTGGCTCGTAATCGATGGGAAGCGAAGCGTCTTCCCAAGACGCAATGCGGACTGTTTCTTTCTCGGTGTAAGTCACAACTCGTTCATAGTATGTTTCTGTGGTTGAGTGGCCTTCGGAGTCCGTGGAATCGCGACTTTTCAACTCGTAGTGGTAGCATTCGATCGCAATGCAAACTTTGGGCTCTGCACTATACATTCGGTTCATGTAGTGGACAAAATCTTGCGAATGCAACCACAGGTAAGGAAACGAAAGTACAAGGTGAGCTGAATGCACACAAAAACGCCGAATTAGAAAGAAAGCGTACTAACATTCTTACCCTCGGTCTTGTTGATGTTGGCAACGTACTTCGTCGTTGAGGAGCAGAAGAACTCCAAGAGAAAAAGTAGATAGGCCCCAACCCAAGAAATGACAAACGCGAGAGTGATGCGAGAAACAACGACGGCGGTTAAAATGAAAACAAGATTCGCAAAATACAAGAACGCATGAAAATCCAGTCTTGCTCTGATGCAATTCTTGGCAAATTTGCCGTTTTGGTTTTCGTCGTCGGAAAGTCCATTCGCTCTGCTAGTGAGGAAAGAATTCGTAGAGGGAGCTTCTCTGGTCACGCGAGAGTTCGATCCTGCAATAGCGTCAGCACTGTACGTCGCCACCGTTGCGCCATCGTCCGGCTCGAGGTCCACATCAGAAAACGTCAAACTCTCGTCTCTTGGCGCCGTTACATGAGGGACCGTACTTGGGGATGGACAATCGAAGCTGTCACCATGGCCGTGACGGCCGATTGGCGAGAGGTTCAGGGCTTCAGAAGGATGCACCATTCCCCCTTGTATTCCAGCCTAGGTGACGACCAATTCGGTGCCGTTGTTGCTGGTGTTTGTACTTGTAGTGTGGTTGTTGCTGTTGCGTGTGGTTTTCAGTTCGTTGAGATCGTTGTTCTTCCCGAAATCAACAAATCAAAAAATAGCCGTTTACACCCAACGTGATTCACACTTGAGTCAGTCTATGTGAGTTGTTCTGTAGCAAGTGTGCACCTGTTCAAAAGCTATTTTCCCAATCAGGTTGCACCTCACTCACTGGAGCTCTCACTGCAATGCTACTTAACTACTGTAACAGGAGTCTAGCTACTGCTAGACCATTTCATCTCTGTTGGCATGCCAAATTGATGACATGTGTGACCATGGCATCAGCAGTGTTTGCATGAGCAACCGTTTGATGCAGCTTGTGCATTGGGTCAGCATCCACAGGAGAAGGTGTTTCCCCATGAAATCACACTCTTGCAGGTTCAGTTTGGTCATGTGAATCTTGAAAACTGTGGTCACAAGCGCCACAACCACCACTTTTTAGAATCCTTGTGCTGAATGCAAGAGTCAACATTCCACTGCTTCACGCAATTGCAAATGATCAGCAGAGGGGAAGAGATTTTGTCAATTGAACAAGATAGGAAATCTTCGTTGTCAGGGGCAACTTGTCTTCAAAATGCAACTGAGATCATCATCACTTGTTGCAAGGAATGATTGTCGATTCTCTGTGACCAACATTGCACTGACACGTGTGTTTTTGTTGCTCTGCATCACAGTCATGGTGGCACAGCTTTGAGGCTGAGAGAAACCATCTTTCAATCTCCAGATGGCAAATCTGTTTCGCAACAATGTTGACAACTCCAGTTCCGAAAACATTTTTGTGCATGTTGATTTTCAGAGTCTCGGTGATTCTGTCACATGTTCTTGACGACAAACAGCATGTTTGGCACTGAACTGAATCTCTTGTGAGGAGGCACACTTCAATGTCCAAACTAAGGGTTGAAGATTCTTAGAGAAAAATGGCATGGTTGATCTGGCCCATGACCTACTTACTGTGCACTGTGTGGCAAGGAGTGCAGCAGATTCGATGTGGTTCTTTGCTGTGCGCACCAGCACTACCTGCATGTTACTTAAGGTTACTTGAAGGGTTCGGCCAACGCAGGACAGCCTAGTCAGTTTGAACGCAGGACTGGCTTTCGTTCGAACTCTCAAAAACTGAAAAATCTTCAGTCCGGACAGTTGTAGGCGTGCCAACCTCACATTTTTCATGCCGTCCCACGCACGGCCACTCCAAAAACAATGACAGACACGCGTACAAAAAATCATGTATATATTTAAATAAGGATTCAAACACGTCGGATTCATTCATTACCACAGAGCCCATGTTCAAACAGTTGATGAGTTCACTTCCTCCAATACTGACTCCTTCATCCAGGCCTTTACAGTATAATAATACAAGACACAACTGTATTAGTGTTGTGGAATGGCACTGACTGTGCAGTGGATGCCGACAACTGCACCTCGTTCATAAATACAACAACTACCAATAGCAACATCAAGTAATAATAATAATATTAAACAACAGCAATCAATGATGGTGCAACAAACACTCCACCATCGTACTCGTTCTGGTTCCTTTGGTTCCAAAGAAGAAGCCCATTTCGCCTCGGGAATCTTGACGGATATTCTTCGTGACAATCATGTCATGTTGGGTGGATCGTCTATTGGCAAGGGCCTGAAGATTGCGGCCAAGTCCTTCTTGAAAAAGCAGGAACAGGAATTGGCCACCATGGGTGTGTTGGACGCGGCAGCCTTGGTGGAAGACGCTTTTTATGTGGTCGATTTGGGTGTCATTGTGTCTCAAGTCTATCAATGGCGTAAATTTTTTCCTCGCGTGGAGCCCTTTTATGCGGTCAAGTGCAATCCCGACCCCGTGGTGGTCAAAACTTTGATGTTGTTGGGATGTTCCTTTGATTGCGCCTCGCTCCAAGAAATTGCACTGGTCCACCAAGCGGCATCGGAATTGGACAAGGAGCATCGTCCCGAAATTATTTATGCCAATCCTTGCAAGGCCCGCAAACACTTGGCCTATGCTGTCCAACAAGGAGTAACCACTGTCACGTTTGACAATGTCCAAGAAGGTAAGAGATACAAATACGTTGTTGTAGTAATTTTGTTCGGCCTTTTCCGTTCGATTCTAATTTATTTTGTATCTGTTTTCAAACAACAAAAACTGAATTCATTCCTCCAAAATAGTCTACAAATGTGCCGCCATTAGCCCCAACATTCAATTGGTCTTGCGCATTGTGACGGACGATCGTGGTTCCCAATGTCGCTTGTCAAGTAAATTTGGAGCACCCAAGCCTCGTTGGCGTCATTTGCTCCAAGCGGCCAAATCGGCGGGCTTGCAAGTGGTGGGCGTCAGTTTTCACGTTGGATCGGGATGTCGAGATGCAACTCGCTACGAATTGGCGTTGCAGGATGCCCGTGAATTGTTTGACATGGCGTTGACTGAATTTGGATTCCACATGTCGCTGTTGGACATTGGTGGTGGATTTCCTGGCGAAACGCATTCCTTTTGGAATCCAGAAGTATTGGATGATTTAATTGCTGATGATGACGACCATCACCCCAAGGAAGGAATGGAAACAATTGAAGAGCACGACAAGAAAAATTCTCCAGACAAGATCAAAAGCGACAAGAAGGCGGACGACGACAATGCCAGCGCGGGTGACGATTCGCCTTATATGTTCTTTATGGAAATTGCCAAAGTCGTGGCACCCATGATTGATGCCTTGTTTCCCGATCCCAAAGTTCGCGTCATTGGAGAACCCGGTCGGTACTTTGTCGCCGCGGCAGCGACTTTGATCACCAACATTGTAGGAGCCCGGAGCAATGAAATTGATCAACAACAATTTGTTCCGGAAGCCATTTCCGATGCCAAAACATCGCACCAAATTTTTGAACGATCACGAGAAGACGAACAAGCACTCGTACGTCGACGCGGCAAGTCGTTTGATATTTCCAGCATGGATGAAGAGGCTAATGATGGTAATAACAATGGCGAAGAAGCTAGAATGTGGGGAGCCATTACTGATGAACTCAACCAATACGCCAAACACTTTGCCAAACAAGAGTTTGTCACACAAGAGACAGATGCCTACAACGATGGAATCGATTTGTACAGTGAGGATTTTGCTACCGCATCGGATCTCTTAGGAATTCCTGAAAAACATCAAATTCCAATGATTGTGCATTCCGTTGAAGGTATGACCAAAGCGATTGCCGTCGGAGGAAACAATGAGCAGGGCGGCCTTCTGTCCTTGGCCGCCGCCGGAGAAGCAGCTGTCAATGGGATGGTATTGCAAGCAGTGGCCGATTCTTCGCCTCTGCAAGATGATTATGCATACTATGTCAATGATGGCGTCTACGGAGCGTTTAACAACTTGATGTTTGATCACGCGACGGTCCGTCCTCGCGTATTGCGTCTCAACAATGGCAACGGCGGCAAGGACAAGGACCAAAGCTTGTACGCTTCCACTGTGTTTGGCCCCACGTGCGATTCCATTGATGTCATTGCCCGATCCGTGTTGCTCCCGAAATTGAAGATTGGCGACTGGCTTTACTTCCAGAACATGGGTAAGTCCATTGTAAACAAAGAAAGTGTGGTTTTACGACTACTAATTTTATATCCTCACTGACTCCATTTTTCTCTCCGGCCGGCCTTTTCGTGAAGGCGCTTACACCATGGCAGCAGCTTCGTCCTTCAATGGCTTCACGCCAACAGACAATTATTACGTCTGTTCGGTGCAACCGGAATACTTTGAAGAGTTGATTGCCGGACCTGAAGCAAAAGGTGACGATGACAAGAAGGAAGCGTCTGAGACAGCAGATACTAGTGAGGACGACGAGAAGAAGTTGGATCCCTGCTGAGAGGCGACATAAAGGATAGGGTCGACAAAGAATTGATGTGTTTGTGGACGCAAAGGCTGCTCCGTCAGCAGCCTTCTGCTTATATATAATTAAATGTAAAGAAAATGTAATATTTTCAGTTTGCAGATTGCTTTCATGCATTGCCTGAAAGCATAAAACGATGGAATAGTGCACAATATACGTGCACGTGCTAAGGACTTGGTGTGGAAGAATCGAGGACAATCTTGTTTCCAGCCGGATCATGGTTTGAAAGCATGCCTCGAAGGCTGCGGAATGTCTGAACCGTGGAAAAACATGGCATTTGTTGCCCACAGCGTTCCTATGTGCTACTGGTAGAGCTCCTTGATAGTTCGTACAGTACACACCACGCTTGCAATAACTGAGAAAATGAGGAGCGCAGCTGCTCCGATGGAACGCGGGTTGATACTCTTTTTGGACCTGATCTTCAAGTAGCATGCTGCCGGGATGATAAAGCCAATGATAATGGCCATGGAAGAGCCTGCGATACTCCAGACAACTCCCACACCAGGAGCTCCAACTGCCGTGATGTATGTCACCACAAGGATTCCCAAGGAAGAGGAAACGTGAACCCACCAGTCTCGGCGGGCTCCGTCTTCTATAGACGGAAGAGGCGTCGTCACTACAAAGGACTCGTAGGAATCCTCCGCTATAGAACTTTCCAAAGTTACAACTGTGCTCTCTTGGTCCTTGTTGCTGAGGCCGCTCACTGAACCATCCGTGGAATTCGATGGTGCAACAACTACTTGCTTGTGCGTAGCTTTCTTGGGACTACTGGTTTCTAAGAAGAGAGGACACTCCTCGTCAAAGGTCACGCTATTAGCGACATGATGCTTGGCGCCCTTCATCATCGAGCGTAAGGTTTCTTCTTTCTCGGCGGGGCTACTACGAATTCTCTGCATCGCTTCTCTCCGTTCCTGAATTTGATCTTGCAACGAGAGAATGGCGGCACGACAAGGCAAAAAGACGAGAGGCATGCCAAACATGATGGTAACTCCATAGCCAATCCGCCCTATCAAAACCGTTTTGACCGAAAGAGGAAAATTGAGCAGTATATTGTCGCGTGTGTCGTTGTAGGCGTAGAGGTATCCTCCAACTCCCACCGTGTAAAACAATCTATGCAATAAAACGAACGTCAGTGAGTATGCATTGAGCAACGGTAAAAATGTGTAACAGTTCGGTTGTCCTCTCGACATCGAAATGACTTACAGAAAGCAGAGCCCAATGGTTCCATCAAGTACAAACTTGACTCGCGATCTAGTTGGGTTGAAGAGAGCACTATGGACCGTCAAGACTGCACATTTGCGGTTATTGTTGAAGGGTTAGAGATGCGTATCAGCCATCTCCTTGAGAATGTATATGCATAATGGACATTCTATATCTGGATTGACGTACCATTGTAAATGCTAAAGAAACTCAGGACAATGATAGGGAACGCATACATAATCCCATCGAAATCACCGACCCATAGAACATTTTTGGCAAAGACTCCTTTGTCTTGGAAAATGTTGCGTTCTATTGCCTGTTGCGTGACGCCCAGCATCAGAACCACGGCCGAGGCAAAACCCACGTAACATGTATGTCGGAGCGCATGCAAGTCGGTTTGTAATAACATTGGTAGTGCACACATGACCAGCACTGCCAGCATGTATTTTGACGCTTCCTCCATTCCGCTATTGTCGTCGTCGTTGTTAAAATCTGCACTTGTCACTTTCCAAAAGAAATCTCGCAATGCCGGAATCAAATTGAGAAGGACAGGTGTCCATATATCTTTGAGGAGTACCATATACGCCACCAATACAAAAAACAAGAGGAGAAACAACAATGCCGTTGCCACAATTTCTGCCACGGGTCCAAAGGCATTGCGCATGACATCCCCATAGGAGCGTCCACCGGTCCGTCGTGCACACGAACACAAAATGTACATGGAAAAGTTGGTGATGCCCGCGGCAAACAACATGAGGAAAAAGCTGGGAATCAAACCCGCCTTGGAAAAGGCCATGGGCAAACTGAGGACGCCACCACCACACACGGTGGCGACAAGATTGAAAATGGCAATGGCGGGCGAGGATCGTCGTGATGCGCAATCATGAGCCGGAACCAACAACTCCAAGGAGGGATGTCGGACCAGCAAGGCTCGATCCGAGAGCCAAAAGGAGGACTTGCGTCTTTGTAATTGACGGAAGCTGCCACCATTATCAGTATTCTGAGAATCGTCAAAGGATGTTGGCGTCTTTATGACAGTGTATTCGGGGAAGTGATCTTTGTAATACAGCAATGGTTGCTCTTCGTTATCGTTAGCCTCTGTATTTGTCATACTGCTTGGACTGCCATTGGCCACTTCACGATCTGGCTGTGGATGATGTTCCTCCATGGCGTATTTCGATGAAAAAATCTGCCACTCAACTAAGTAGTGTTAGCAGTCTTTATGTACAGCAGTGTAGCTACCTTGTCCTGTTACAGTCGTTCATTTTGCTTGCTGTTTGCGTTCGGATTGACGCTCTTGATGCCTCCCATCAATCATGCTTTGCGGGAGAACTGTATGAAGCATTTTGATTCTCTATGTAGCTGGGAGACAAAAGCCGAAGCATCCGACAAAATCTACCGAAGTAATAGCCCTTGTTGTTGTGGGGCATCAGTCCTTGATTGATTTGTAGTCGCAATTTCATGGAAAAAATGAGGTGAAAGTTCAAGAGAACAAGTGCCTTCTGTAGTCACGTTCTGAAAACAAAGTGGGCACGATGTGCGTCCCAAACAAATTAACTCGGACTCTTAAAAAATGCAAAAAGAGGCCATTGCGCGACCTATTGTTTTGAATGAATCACGAATGACGTTCAGAGTTCGATTTCGAAATTCCTTTCTCTTCGTTTGTCACGGCGCACCTGCCTCATGCATCTTCTTGACAACCTTCACGCAATCATCATGCGTGCCTGCAAACTCACTGGCTTGCTGACTGAAAGAAGACGAGCTTTCCGTGAAAGCTGCACGTTTGTCTCGTAATAGTGATAGAAGCCGATAACATATTGGATTAGCTGGTAGCTCTTAGCCTGTTCGAAGACCTAAGAGATGAACAAATTGATGTAACGAGAGATCCATACTTCGAAAAGAGAAAAGATTCAAACCACTTACTACAGTGCACACTACATTCATTCACGTCAAGATGTTACGAATTATTCTGAGACATACTTTCAACGCCCTGTTGTTTGCCTGTATTCTATTATTGCTGTGTTCCTTTGAACGACTTTGTCGTTATGATTTTGCTCAAATTCAACTCTACTCGTCCAATGGAGATGATGGCACCGGCACAACTTCCGCCTCGACTAATCAAGGAGAAGACGGAGAAGACGTGTTGCAAGTCGATCACTTTGTCTTTTGGGGTGGCATCCCCTCCTGGGAACGATCCGTCGAAGCTAGGAATCCCGTCTCCTTGGGACTCTTCAAGTTCATGTCCTTTTCCTCGGCCAAATCGGCATGGACGTATAGTAGCAGCGGCAGTAGTAATAAGAGAGGCAGTAGCAGTAGCACTAGTAGTAGCAAAAACAACAAGAGCAGCGCCACCAAGGCACCCCCAACGTCTTCTTCTACCGAGAAGAGTCAACAAGACCTAGCACTGCCTACTACTACACTGCCAGAGCTGCTACTAGCGGAGCAACGACTACAGGAACAAAAACTACAAGGCCAACAACAACAAGAACATTCAGAGCAGACAGCCACGCCATTGGTAGACGCCAACCTTCAATTGCGACGACAAATTCGGCACCACAAGCGATTACAGAAAAGTCGAACGAATGACGAGACCACCAAAGCGGAAGTCAAAACAGTGGCCAGTAGTAGCAACGAGAAGAAAGTCGACGCAAACAAGTCGCCTTCCTCTACCAGTACTACTGCTACTGTCACCGAGAGTCAAAGGGATGCCACGCCAATAGAAAAGGTTGCTGCTCATGATGATAGAGACATTGACTCGGGTGGTCAGCCAACCGCCACCACTAGCACTTTTACTCCTCCTCCTCGTCTTCCAGAGATTGGTTTTATTCTGCATTTGACATCTTGTGATCACGAAGCCATTGCGAGTTGGCAAACGATCTGGACGAGTCAAATTGTCGACCAACCCTTTTTATTTCATGTCTTGCTAGCTCCTACAGTGCATGTGTCTTGCCGTATCACGTTGCAACAAGAGTTTCAAGAACGAAATGGAAATGGACAAAATGGCGGCGATGCGGATCCCGACTCGGACACGGACAGCAACATTGTGTATCAAGTGTCACAGACAGAACACCTGGCGTTGGCCTTGCAGACTTGTCAAGATCCCGAGAAGTGGCTCTTGCAATTGAAATTGCAAGAGGCCTTGTATTACGATGCGTCCAAAGCCAAAGGACGATTACGATCCAGTGCGACGATGCGGCGGTTCTCGAGGACCAGTGCTGTTACTAGTATTCCACCACCACAAGAACAGGCTGTGACGACAGATACTGCCACAACAAGTACATCAGCTACTAGCAGTACTAGGCCCTCGGTCTTTCAATGCACCGGGGGAGAGCAAAAGCCAGCTTTTTGTGACACGTCTGTCCTAGATTGCCCTTGGTTTCAATATTCACCACCCATAACACCACCCCTCGGCGAACAGATCGACGAGGCGGAGACCCTCCCGGTGGTGACGGCTGTTTCATAGTATACATACAGTCGTGACTTCTCGTCAAGGCAGTGTCGTACTTTGCGTCTCCTGCCTGGTGGGGTACTATACGGTTTGAGGCAGTGGTGCAAATCCAGGGTAAGGAGGCATGTGCCTCCCACAAAGATAGAAGATACTACAAAAAATGGCAAACCAACGATGGAGTATTCTATACTGTCCATGGCTCGTAGATCAGGTGCTACATTTCACCCACTCGGCTGTAAAATGTCTGACACAACAATGCTTGATCTGCTGTTGAGCAAATAGAAAATAAAATCAATACTAACTGCAACATCACTGAAACTATATATATTGGCTAGCGTTTCTTAGTCTTGCGGGCAGCATCCGACAATGATACACACTTGTAGTAATAGCTAGATTCACGCCCATTCTCGGATGTTTAGCTGACATGGAATGGAACGGCTGCTATTGACTCACGTCATTGATTTATCTTCAACGTGCAAAATCATTTGAGAGATAACAGTCCTGTCTAATAGCTAAGCTTACCACTACTATTACCTTCATTGCTGTATAACCACAGACGGATAAGAAAAAGTATCTACTACTTACTATATACTAACGGAATGTGTATTCATTACGTGTACAAGTATGACTTGTGGTATTTAATTACCACAGACACATTTCTCGCAATATAGCCGTTGAGTGGGATCCCCAGAGTATTTGACAAAACCATCGTTGACAAGCCTCGACTTGATCGTTGGTGGGATTGATCAAGACGGCTCGAATGGCTTCGACAGCCATGCGTTTTGATGCATTGGGAGGAAAGGACTGCGACAAGCAATTGGCACAATTGTTGAGGATCCGTCGAAAGACTTGTTGCGGCGTCAGTGGCTGCGCAAATTCCGGCATCATGACATGACCATAACTATGGACAATGCGTTGACAACCCGCCAGCGACAAAAATCGTTTTTCCGTGTCTTGGCAAAAGACATCAATATAGGGATTCTTTTCCAATGAGGGAATACCAATGACAATATGACCTGGTAATCCAATAATGTCGGCATGAATACCAATGCGTCGTGCAATGAGTTTGTACAAGACGGCCAAGGTCATGGGAATGCCCGTTCGTCGTTGCAATGCTTTGTGGAGCATGGAATTGTCAAAGTCATAATAGTTGGTGGTGTTTCCTTTGAAGTCAAGTTCCTCAAACAAAACCGTATTCAACACATTTAGTTTGTGTTTCAGTACTTGTAGGTTGTTTTCGTTGTCTTCCGTTTTGGGCACTCTGTTGTGTCTGCTTTTGTGTTTGCCACTATTTTTGTTGTTGGTATTGTTTTTCATTGGAGCCAAGAAGGAGGAAGGCATGGTAGTATCAATGCGCTCTTGCACCAAGGTGGCAATATCATCCAATTCTTGTCGTATCCACGCTGCTGTTGTATCGGCTGGTCCTTGCTTGGAAATATCGAAAAACATTCGACTACCGGCAATACAATATTCTTCCAGGAGATCCTCAGGTTCCTCCTCCTCCCCGCTATCCATATCGTCGTCGACATCTTTGGCATCGTTGTTATTTCTTATGTGATCCTGGATGAGTTCACGGCTACACAGTTGTTGAATATCTTGAAATACAACGGAACAGTGTACGGATCGTAATAGACAAAAGGAAATGATGGCTTTTCGGTCCGTGAGATTCATATTGTTGTTGCTGTTGCTGTCATTATTTTCATTGTTGTTGTCGTTGTCATTATTCTCATTGTGACCTTCATGACCATCACGAATACCAGCCGAAGTATCAGCATTTCCTTCTGCAATGTCTTCTGTACTGGTAGTAGTAGCCATGTTGTTTTCCTTCTTGTTATGTAACAGCCATGTGTTCCAACACGTGTGCATGGCATCCTTTTGAAAGGACATGATGTTTTCCACGGCCGTGACGACTTGAGACCGATCCGTATCCTCGTCCAGTAATTGATCGATTCAGGTTTGGACTTGCTGGTCCACAGTGTGTCGTCGCTGATACTCGGATTTCCAATACCCCGTGGGCATGAGTTGCAAGAGTAATACTTGTTCTTGTTGTTGAAGTCGAGAACCACTGGCTGCGGACGAGAGTGTTTTTTTCTGTTTGGCCTTGTCGTTACTACTAGTAGTAGTAGCACCACTTATATTAGTGTAAGGCGATATCCATCGTTCTTGATAAAGACGCTGCCAAGATTTGGATTCTGTGACAATGTGCTGCAATAATTGGCAAGTTGCTTCGAGAGAACAAATGGACCGGGGATCATCATCGAGATATCCCACAATGGACGACAAAAGAGCAAAGGGAAGATGTTCGAGTAGTAACAGTTGGGTGCAAGAAGAAGATGAAGAAGGAGAATGTCCTTCGTGGATGGTGGTGCTGGTCATGATGGATGAATGGAATTGGTGGATGTGTCTTGCGCTGTAAGTAGTTGCCTTTAGCAATCAAATGCTCATGTGCTACTGGTGCCACTTAGTACCAGATAGCTACCGTATGAGTATCCAAGTAGATGGGATTATTGACAAGCGTCGTAGCAACAGCAACCGCATTAACTGAAGAAGGTACTAGTACACGTAAGGAAAGTTGACATTCAATGGAATACAATAAATATTTTAACACTTGTCATTCATGATTGATTCGTTTGCTGTTGCATGCAAGTTGCATGCATGTTGCTGTCTCTTATACACATCTGACGCTGCCGACGAATAGAGAGGTG
>ENA-ORBV01009187-ORBV01009187.1-microbial-mat-metagenome-genome-assembly--contig:-NODE-9187-length-16336-cov-4.670582_pt1 | contig 16336 bp, 12 predicted proteins | sample MGYA00237777_ERZ505514 | MGnify/ENA primary metagenome ERZ505514 (study PRJEB26160, sample SAMN06269048) | microbial mat metagenome | isolation source: Oligotrophic lake microbial mat | place... | reverse complement strand
CAGCAGAACCATGACGAGCACGAAGGCGGCCCTCGGCCACGAACCCCAGTCAGAGCGCAAACGTTGGCGCCATGGGGGGGTGAGTGGCGGCAAAGGGCGAGGCTCCGGGGGGCGGCGGTGGACAGGGAAACGGTTCGGACTCGCGTGCGTGCGAGGACACCAGCGTACCATGCCGGTGGGTGTTTCGGATGTTCGGTTTGAGGCCTTCCGGCGGGCCGCTTTGGAGAGCGGCCGCACCCGAGCGCCGCTTTGGAAAGCGGTACAACCAGCGCGGCACCACCAGCGACGAGAGAAGCCATGCCCAGCGATACCGCCAGCGTCCTCGGACCCGAGGGCAAAGCCCTGCTCAGTTATGAATCCAGGACGGTGTCGCGCTCGTCGCTGCACCTGCCAGGCCCGGACTTCGTCGACCGTGTGTTTTCGCAGAGCGACCGCAACGTGGCGACGCTGCGGAACTTTCAGTTGTTGATGAACACGGGCCGGCTGGGCGGCACGGGGTATGTGAGCATCCTGCCGGTGGATCAGGGGATCGAGCACTCGGCGGGGGCGAGCTTTGCGCCCAATCCGCAGTTTTTCGACCCCGAGAACATCGTGAGGCTGGCGCTGGAGGGCGGGTGCAACGCGGTGGCCAGCACGGTGGGCGTGCTGGCGAGCGTTGCCCGCAAGTATGCGCACAAGATCCCGTTTCTGGTGAAGTTCAACCACAACGAGATGCTCACCTATCCCAACATTTTCAAGCAGAGCTACTTCGGCTCGGTGCGGACGTGCGCGGAGATGGGAGCGGTGGCGGTGGGGGCGACGATTTACTTCGGGAACGATTCGGCCCGCGACGAGATTGCGTACGTCAGCGACATGTTCGAGGAGGCCCACAGCTTCGGCATGGTGACGGTGCTGTGGTGCTACACGCGGAACGCCAGTTTCAAGGTGACGGGGGCCGATGGCAAGAGCGTCGATTACCACTCCAGCGCCGATCTGACCGGGCAGGCCAACCACATGGGCGCGACGATCAAGGCCGACATCATCAAGCAGAAGCTGCCGACCAACAACGGCGGCTATGCGGCCCTGAACACCGGCGGCAGCAGCTACGGCAAGTGGGACAAACGCGTGTACACCGACCTGGCCGGGAGCGATGAGGCCGGCAAGGGCGGACATCCGATCGACCTGTGCCGCTACCAGATCATCAACAACTACATGGGGCGCGTGCCGCTGATCAACTCCGGCGGCGAGAGCAAGGGCGCGGGCGACCTGGTGGAGGCGGTGACGACCGCGGTCATCAACAAGCGCGCGGGCGGCATGGGGCTGATCAGCGGGCGCAAGGCGTTTCAGAAGCCGATGGCGGAGGGCGTGAAGCTGCTGAACGCGGTGCAGGATGTGTATTTGGATAAAGCGGTGACGGTGGCGTGAGGGGCGTGGAAGCCCAGGCTTATTGTCGTCAAGGAGTTTCAGGTTTATTTAACCACCATGGCATGGTGGTTGTTGACGTATTAACCGCCATGGATATACTTTTTCATGGCTCGTCGTCAGCGGGCTACATGGAAACCGCGACCGGAGGATTATCGGGCGATTTTGTCCGAGCAGAACCCGTGGCACGCTGCGGGGTCGGTTCCGTTCTCGCTGGCACCACCGACCGAAAGGGCGATGGTGTCCCGACTGGTGCAAGTGACGGCGTCGGACAACCCTCGGCGGTTTCGACTTGTGCTCGGCCCACGCCGCGTGGGCAAAACGACCGTGATGTATCAGATGGTTCGGGCATTCCTGGCCACCGGGGTCGCACCGCATCGATTGTGGTGGCTCCGTTTGGATCACCCGCTGCTCATCCAATTGCAGTTGGGTGCGTTAATCAAGCGGGTGATCTCGCTGTCCCAAGCCACGGCCGCGGATCCTCGCGCCGGATGGAGTCACCGTTCGAGCGTCGTCCGCCATCGGCAACCGGCATTTGTTCACTGGGCGGCTGTGGATCGCGGAACTTGGTCTATACGAGTTCCGTTTCCGATTCTTCGATCCGCGAATCGGCCAGTTTATCCACCGCGACCCGGCGGGTTACTGGGACGGCATGGGTCTTTACGCCTACCTGTCCCACAGCCCGTACAACACGAACGATCCGCTCGGGCTGTGCGGTCAACCTCGGGGAATCTGGGGGAGTGTGAAGGAGATCGGCAGCATCATTTGGCACGGCGGGAAGGCGATTCTTTTCAATCCGGAGATCCGGGCGGAGCGACTGAACCCAAGGAACTTGATCGAAGACCTGGCAACGGGGGCCATGGCCGTGGACGACGGATTCAATCCGTTCGGCGATCCGTTCGCCGAGGGTGGCTATTATGATGAAAAGGACACTACGAATCAGCTGTCGCAAGGGCTCGGCGCGTTCTCTCGAAACACGTTGATTACGGCTGCCACTCTGCCAAGCGGGGGCGTTCTCAAGAATGCGAGCTACGCGCAAAAGATTTTTGGTCCAGGGTTTAGCGCTAGAGGTGCATTTGCGGGCCGAACTGTCAAGGATGTTGCCGCAGCACTAAGATCGGGTGCCTTGAAACCGAAGGACGTTCCGATTCAATACATAGTCCGCGACGGACAGAAGCTCATTCTCAACACGCGTTCTTCACAAGCCCTCACACAAGCTGGGGTTAAGCGGGGCCAGTAGAAGGCGGTAAACATGACCGGCAATGCCGCCGCTGAAGCGAGACTTACTGGACAGTTGGCGCGGAATGGTTTAACAAATCGAGGTACGCCGACGGTTCGGCCGAGTGGGGGGAATTGATGACTTTAGACAAGAAAAACCTCTATCAGGTACCCGTGGCGTCGACCGATTTTGTTGCTGATGCCTACTATGAACAAGGGCATCCGACGGCGATTCGATATTACTACCGAAGGGATGGTGCAAATTATCGAAGTGGCATTCAGTTTACGCGAGTGCGATCGACACGGACGCGCGCCGAAAGTAGTTGTACGGCGTGGCACGTTGAAGGGGCCTACGACACGCTTGTTGAAGTAGTAAATTCAACTTGGGTGCAAGAACTGCAGTTAGAGACGTCGGAGACTCAGGCATCAATGGGCGAACATTGGAAGATGCATCATTACATGTTGTATCTAGATAGTGTTGGATGTTTCGAGATCATTGCAGAAACGTGGGAAGCGTTGCCCGAAGAGAATGGGTTGTGGCCTGCGGCGTGACGTGGGGCGAGTTCAGATGGCGATCCGCTCTACGATGTTCCGCGTCACCGACTGCCGGCGGCGGTCATAGAGCTTGGTTGTACGAGGATCGGAGTGGCCGAGGAGGTATTGCACGTCGGAGAGTTCGACGCCTTGTTCGAGCAGGTTCGTCGCCGTTGAGGCCCGCAGTGAGTGGCACTTGAAAACGTGGGATGGAAGCAACACGAACGATCCGCTGGGTCTTTGCGGTGAACCTCGGGGAATCTGGGGGAGTGTGAAGGAGATCGGCAGCATCATTTGGCACGGCGGGAAGGCGATTCTTTTCAATCCGGAGATCCGGGCGGAGCGACTGAACCCAAGGAACTTGATCGAAGACCTGGCAACGGGGGCCATGGCCGTGGACGACGGATTCAATCCGTTCGGCGATCCGTTCGCCGAGGGTGGTTTTTATGATGAAAAGGACACTACGAATCAGCTGTCGAAAGGGCTCGGCGCGTTCTCTCGAAACACGTTGATAATGGCTGGAACAATGGGAGGCGCGGGAGGAGTAGGTGCAGCTGGAGGCGCGGGATCTGGAGCGGTTGCCGCGGCAGGTGCGGTAGGTCGAGGAGCCATTCCCAAGATCACGGGGTTCACAAGACATGGACTGAATATGGCGATCTCTAAAGACGGCGTTGGTGTCGCGGGGAGAGCCATGCTGGAGGCCGTCCGTTCGCCGCTTAGAACCGTGGCCCAAGAGGGTGGCAAGACGGTATATATCGGTAAAAACGCTACTGTAGTACTGAATCAGTCAGGGCAGGTCGTTTCGACGTGGGCAACAAGTTCGCGAGGATGGCGGATCACGCGATGATAGTCAAACTAAAGCCACATCTCGCGCAATTGTTAAGAGATTTGGCAGCGCGCGGATACATGGATCCGAACGCCATTAAAGACCTTGGAAATGGCCGGTACGATGTGCAGTTGCCAAAGGATGCAATCATGGATGCCATCTCCTCGGAATTTATCGCAACGGGACTGCTGGAGGACGACGAGCCCAATGCTCGCGGCCTGCTGCTGGAGGAATTGCTGGACCGCGTGAATGCGATCCTGGAGTAGTGGAAGCGCAGGTCAGGGACGTGGAACTCTGAGAAGCCGGAGTTCATTAGAGACAGCATCTAGACCTCAAACACGAATCCCTCCGCTGTCCTCCGCTCTCTCCCCTCCCTCTGAGTTCCTTCCTCAGAACGGCAAATCGACCGAAAAGCTGAACACCCGCTCGGTATCGCCCTTGCGCTTCAGGATCGGAAAGCCGAAGTCGAACGCCAGCGGAACCGGTCCGAGCGCCTCGATGTAGAGCCGCAGCCCGAAGCCGGCGCTGATGCGGTAGCGGTCGAACGAGACATCGTTATCCACGGTGCCGCTGTCCACGAACACCACGCCGGCGATGATGTCTTTCCAGAGCGGCTTCTCGATTTCGGGCGAGAAGAAGAAGTGGAATGTTCCGCCGACCGGGTCGCCGGTCTGGTTGCCGTCGAGGTCGATGCCCTTGGGCGAGATGGTGCGGAACTTGTAGCCGCGGAAGGTCCGCCCGCCCGCGTAATAGCGCTCGAAGAGGGGCGTCTCGCCGACCTCCTCGGGGATGTAGTCGATCTCGGTCTTGAAGCTGAGCACGGTCTTGCTGCCGAGAAAATCCTCGTCGATGGCGAAGAAGACTTGGTGCCGCGCCGAGAGCTTGGTGAACTCGTAATCGCCGCCCAACACGCCGACGCGCTCGGCCCCCAGCTCGATGCGCGTGCCGCGGGTGGGGCGAAAGCGGGTGTCCACCGTGGTGCGAGTCAGGCGGGCGCTCAGGCCGGTGAGGTCGTGCTGGCCCTCGACATCGAAGAAGTCGGCGGCCGCGCCGCGCTTGATGTTGCCGATATCCACGTTGTTGTAGCGGGCGCTGAGGCTGCCGGCCCAGCGCTCTCCGAAGCGGCGGCCGATGGAGAGATTCGCCCCCAGTCGCTTCTCGTCGAACTCGTCGAAGTCGCGCGAGGTGTAGCTGCCGATGATGCCCGCGGTGTAGTCGGTGTCGAAGACATAAGGATCGGAGAGCGAGATCGAGTAGGTCTGCGTCTCGTTGCCGGGTGCGAGGGTGATGTCGAAATCCTGGCCGCCGCCGCGGAAGGCGCGCCCGGTGAAGAACTCGCCCCACGAGTCGGGCACATCCTGCCAGTCGAAGTTGCGCTGCGTGAGGCGGATGGTGCCGACGACGCCGGCGTCGGAGGTGATGCCCGCGCCAAAGCCGAGCGAGCCGGTGTTGGTCTCGCGCACTTCGACCAGCACGTCGCGGTAGCCGGGGTTCTTCGCGTCCTCGGGCTGCACCGTCACCTTGACGGTGCCGGGGTCGAACAGCCGCGTGGAACGGAGCTTGTCCTCGGCCTCGAGCACGGAACGCTCGCCGACCCGCTTGCGGGCGGTGTCGAGCGGCCGATCGGGGCGGAGGTTGTCGAGCTCGCGCATGATGACTTTCTTCTGCGTGAGCTCGTTGCCGCTGATGGTGATCAGACCGGTCAGGTAAGGCTCCCCCTCCCGTACGAGCATCAGCAGGTCGACCTCCGGCCGGGTCTCATCCCGCAGCTCGGCGCGGCCGACGCGGGCATCGCTATACCCGATGCGTGCATAGCCGTTCTGGATCGTGTCGATCGACTTGCGGATCTTGTCGGCGCTGTACACGTCGCCCGCCTTGATGGCCATGAGGCCGGCGATCTGGGTCGGGCTGAAAACCACCGGGTCGGGCACTCGCGCCGGCGGCCGCGCCTTGCGCGGCAGGCCCGCGTCGTCCATCAGTGCGATCTTGACGCTCCGCAGTGTGTAGACGCGCCCCTCGTCGATCAGGTAGGTGACGATGGCCTCCTTGCCGTTGGGGGCGAAGGTCACCTGTCGGTCGGCGCGGATGTCGAGGTAGCCTCGATCCTTGTAGAAGTTCACCAGTTCGGAGACGTCGCGATCGAGGGTTTCATTGTCGAGCGGGCCGGATTCGAACAGGCCCGCGGTGCGAGTCTTGATGCTCGGGAAGAGCTGCCGGGGCGGGAAGGCCTTGTTGCCGTCGAAGCGGATATCCGTCACCTTGACGCGCTCGCCCTCGCTGACGCGAAAGAGCAGAATGCCGTGGTCGTCGAGCTCTTTCTGATCGATGCTGACGCTGGCCTGGTAGTAGCCCTTGTCGCGGTAGAGTCGCTCGATGCTGCTGCGGGCCGCGCCGATCTGAAACTCGTCGACGGGCGTGTCCTTGAGCAGGTTGACCACACCGCCGAGGTCGGCGTTGGAGAGCTGGCGGTTGCCGACGACCTCGACATCCTTGATGATGGGGGTTTCGATCACGTCGTAGATGACCGCGACCGAGCCGTCGTCGAAAGGCTGGACATCGGCGTTGATCTTGTTGAACCGGCCGAGGCGATTGAGCCGCTGCACATCCTCGCGCAGCAGGGCGGCGCTCAACGGCTGATCGGCCCGCACGCGGATCTGGTTGTTGACCAGGTCGGCGGGCGTGTTCTTGAGGCCGATGATTTTGACTTCGCGGATGGGGCGGGATTCGTAGGGTTCGACGGCCGCGGCGGCGACCAGGGGGCCGGGAGGCGTGCGCGGCGCGGGCTGGTCTTTGGGTTTGGCATCGGCGGGATTCAGCGGCTGGGCCAGAGCGGAACTCCCGCTCCACGCAAGACCTGCGCACGCGAGCACCGCGACGGCGCGATGCATCCGGCGGGCCCGAAGCCCGGGCGCGCACTCGGCAATGGGTATGGGCGGTCCGGGGTGAGTGGTCACTAGCCTTGCAAGGTAGCGTATTCGGGGCAATCGCTCAACCCTGGTTGGGAAGGGATGCAGTACACAGAGAAAGTCGAGAGGGAAACGCGGAGATGGACAAGGTCACTCCCCGTTCGGGCCTGGTCTTTGGTTCGCGCACTTTTCTTCTGCCGGCTTTCTCTGTGTACTGCCTTTGTTCTGAATCGTCGGCGATTGCGGATGACCGGTGGACAACTTCTCTGCACTGCGCGCGCGATTGGCGCTTGAATCGCGCCGTCGGTTTCTCTACGCTCGCGGGCGCTTCGTCGACCGTCGGTATGCACGGATGCATCGGTGGAGGCGGCGGAGGTTTGGACCGGAGGTTCTGCTGATGGTGGTATCGTTGAGGGACAGGGTGCGGTGGACCGGCGTGGCTTGCGCGTGCGCGGTATCGCTGGTGGCGGGGCTAGGACTGGTCTTCAAGCTGGTCACGCCGGAATCGGTTGGCAACCTGGGCACCATCGAGCTTGTGGGGATGCTCGGGCTGCTGGTGATGCCTCTGGTGGTGGGCGTGTGCGCGCGGTCGGTGGGGTTGCCTGCTCGGCGCGAGTTGCCGGCCGCGATCGGCGAAGTGCGCGAGATCGTCGTGCTCGCGCCCGATGTGCGGAGCGTGGATGCGCGGCGGCACCGTCGGCGCGTGCGCGGGCGTGCCAGCCCGGCACCGTTCCCGGCACCGAGCGCTCGTGCGGAGTAAGCGAAGACCCGGCCTCACGTCGGCAGGTTGACCGGCATCACCACATACACGAAGTCGTTGGTGCTCGAGCGGATCAGGCCCGGCTTGTTCGGAGCCTTGAGCTCGACGATCACTTCCTGCTCGGTCACCACCTTCAACACGTCGGTGATGAACGTCGGGTTGAAGCTGATCTCGATATCCTCGCCCTCGTAGCTGGAAAGCTCGACGTGGATGTCGCTCTCGCCCATCTCGGGGGCGCGGCTCGAGAGCTTGAGCCGCTTGTCGCTCGAAGTGAACGCCATCCTCACGCCCCGGCTCTCCTCGTTGGTCAGCACGCTGGCCTTGCGAACGGCGCTGCTCAGTTCGTCGCGGCTGGTGGTGATCTTTTTGTCCTGCTCCTTCGGGATCACGTCCTCGTACGGCGGGAAGGTGCCTTCGACCAGCGTGCTGGAAAGGATCGCCCTCGCGGCCGGTTCGGCACCTGACACACCCTTGCCCTTCTTGGGCGACTCTTCGCCGGCCGCACCCGGCTCGAAGGCGAAGAAGATCCGCGTATCGGTGATGGCGACTCGGACAGTCTCTTCGGGGTCGCGGGCGATTTTCTGAAGGACGCCAAGCGCCTTGGTCGGGATGATGCAGGTGACGTTGTCCTTGTCCTTGCCACCACCGGCACCCGTCACCTGAGCGCGGCTGAGCGCGAGGCGTCGGCCATCGGTGGCGACCATCTCGAGCTTCTTGCCGTCGCGCTTCAGAAGCACGCCGTTAATCGCGTAGCGGCTGGTCTCGCGCGCCGTCGCAAAGGCGGTGCGGCTGACGAGCTCCATCAGCGAGCCTGCGTTCTGCGTGAAGACCGTCTTGGGCGCGCCGCCCGCCTCTCCGCTGAGGGTCTGCTGAAGGTCGGGGAGCGGGGGAAAATCGGCGGGCGGAAAGCCGAACACGCGGAAGTGGGCGTTCTGGCCGCGGATATGGACCTGGTCGCCGTCGGTCTCGATGGTCAGCGTCGGCTCGCCATCCTCGGCCGAGACGATGGCGCGGAGCTTGTCGGCCGGGATCGCGGCCGCACCGGGCTGCTGCACGTCGACATGGGTGATGGTGATGCTCAGGCTGCTTTCGGCATCGGTTCCGGCAATGATGACCTCGCCGCCGGAAGCGGTCTTGCGCGCGGTGAACTTGATGCACGAGAGCGCGGGCGTGGGCGTGCGTGCGGGGACGATGGAAGCGACGAGGTTGACGGCGTCGAGCAGCGCGCCGCGATCACAGATGACCTTCATGGGGACGGAACCTCCGGGCCGCGCCCTTGGTGGGCTTCGGGGGCGTAGTGTACGCGAAGCGGGGTCGGATTGCCGTTCAGGGCGTGTTTTGTGGGCGCGGCAAGGTTGGGGCGGCGTGCGGTACGGTTTGATGGAAGAGGCTTGCGACGCCGGCGACATCCGAGGCCAATGGCTGAAATCATGGTGGGTGAGGGCCTAGCCCGGTCACGGTTTGGGCATCCCCTTCCCATCCGCCATCCACAAAAACGCGAACGCCGCCAGCAGCCGCGCCGGCAAAACGTGCCTCAGAAACGCCCGCGCGATCGGTCGCCCCATCAGCGCCCCGGCGAACAAAAACAGCGCGCCGGCAACGATCGAAAGCCCGGTCGGCACCCAGCCCACCTGCGATTCGATGGCCGTGTCGAACGTGTAGTACCACCCGCCGTTCGCATCGACGAGGTTGTAGGCCGCGAGCGATATCGCGAACAACACCGGCAGCATCAGCACCAGCAGCAACCGAAACCCGCGCAAGCGCGCAAACGCCACGGCCCAAATCACGCCAATGGGGAAGATGACGATCGCGGTCATGGCCCAGGTGATGAGGCCGCGCCAGTTGAGCGCGGTCCACGAACCAAACTCGGCAAAGAACTTGGCCGGCGGCAGGCCTTCCCACCACGTCTGCATCTGATTCTGGTTGCCCCACCACGCGGTCTGCTGGGCCGCGGTCTGGTTGGCCTTGGCCCATTCCTGCCACGCAAAGTTGATCACGCGGGAGTATGGTGCGACTACCGCGTCGGTCGTGGTCGTCGAAAATCCGTAGATCAATCCGCCGGTGATGGCGAACCCCGCGAGGATCGCCGCCACCCACGACGCGGCCATCGTCGACCGCAAGCGCCCGGTCATTCGTGCCAGCGTGGGATATTCCTGCAACGCGGCCGCGTGCCCGCACTCGGGACAGCGAACCATGATGAGCCCGTAGTGCGGCTCGCGGATGATGGTCTGGCCGAAAAGGTTGAAGCCGCACGAGGCGCAGCAGCGGTCGCCGGAGAGCACGTCGATGCGCGTATCGGCAGCAGGGCGCGGCGGTTTTGGGGGCGATGCGCCCGCAGAAGGCGACGCAATGTTGCCGTCCCGCGCATCGGGAGACGCGACCGAACTCGCCGGAAGGACGTGGGGGGTCACTGGCTTTGTCTCCTCTTGCGAATGCGGGTGCGCAGCTTGCGCCAGCGAACGGCTTGAAATGCGAGCCCGCTGCGCCGGGCACGGCGGCCGAGCGGAATGCCCGCGAGCGCGCCCGCGGCCGTCAGCGGCAGGTTCGCAAGGATCTTCAGCTCCTCGGGATACTCGAACTGAATCGGCGAGATCATGGGGCGGACGCTGTATTCGTCGATCTGCTCGATGGTGCCGTAAGTGAACAGCGCGACCAGCGTCACGGCACCGAACACCAGCAGAAACCTCCGCCGCGACAAGTGCGGCAGCGCGGCCGTCAGGTACGTTCCCACTCCGGCCGACATGATGAACCAGGCGAGCATCCCGATGGGCGAGCTGCTGCTCGCCCAATCTTCGTAGCGGCCGTCGCGGGGCATCACGCGGGCGATCATGGCCGCGATCTCGATGGGCTGCAATCCCGCATCGTGCGCCGATGCCAGCAAGATGGCCGTCGCCCCGATGGTCGAGCCGACCGCCACGCATAAGCCGAAGAGCGAGAACGCGGTATTGCGGATGGCGCGTCGCAGCCGGTCGATCTCGCGGGGCACGACGCGGTGCCCATCCGAGTGCCGCACCGAAGGCTCGCGGCACTCCGGGCAGACGACGATGGGCAGCCGGTAGATCGGATCGAGCGGCGCGGCGATGGGCGCAAGGTTCAGACCGCAGCGGAGACAGGTGTGGGCGATGGACACGATGGAGATACCGGTGGGGAGTGGGGGGCGTTGACAGTCGAGCCGCCGTTTGCGGTATTGTGTACGAAAAGGAGGCGACCATGTGGAAGCTCGGCGCGGCATTAATGGGAGGAGCGGGGCTGGCGTTGCTCGGCGGGGGATGTCAGGGTGGGGGGCACGGCAGGGGCAGGTCGGCCCAACCGGCGGAGTCGCGGATGAAGGACCAACGCAACCAGGTCGATCGGGTTCTCGACGAGTTGCACGACGCCGCATCCAAAGCCGACGGCGTCCGGTACTTCGCCCTCTTCGCGCCGGAAGCCATTTTCCTGGGCACCGACGCAACCGAGCGGTGGACGCTCGATCAGTTCAAGGCTTACGCCCGCCCGCCCTTCGCGGCCGGACGCGGCTGGACCTACGCCGTGCAGCAGCGGCACGTCGGCTTCGGCCCCGACGGCCGCACCGCGTGGTTCGATGAATCGCTCACCAACGCCAAACTCGGTCTCTGCCGGGGCAGTGGAGCGCTTGTGCAGAGCGATTCAGGCGCTTGGCAGATCGTGCAATACAACCTGACCATCCCAGTGCCGAACGAGCTTGCCGACGAGCTGGTGCGGCGAATCCGCCAGCAGGATGCGCCCAAGTGATTGATTGAAGTCCGGCTGTTCTGGGTCTGATAATGCCGATGGCATTCTGGAAACCCCCCGAAGTGGGTATTTTTCGCTTTGCACCGGCCTTGTGATCACCACCGACGGGACCGTGGGCCTCGACACGGTCTTGAAGGCGTCCACCAACTGCGTCGATCTGGGCACCAGCGTGGCGTTGTAGAGTAAGTACGACAACGTAAGTACGACAACGCCAGATCGAGCTCATCAGTTTGGTGCGAAGCCGGTGACGCGGCATGTGGCTTTCGCCCTTTCAGGGCTTTGGGGATGCGCTGACCTTCCACCCGCTTGCGCGGGTGGCAACGGGCTTGTGTCCCTTCGGGACTCAACCAAGGCCCGATCGCCCTCTCTCAATGTGGAGTTGTCAAGTCAGCAGCCGCGGAAGTAGGCCGCCAGGAAGTCGAAGAGATCCTGCAGTGTCACATCGCCATCGGCATCCACATTGCAGATAGGGCTTCGCGCAAACCACTTGTACAGATAGAAGAAAATGTCTGCCGCGTTTACCGCGCCGCTGGCCTGGCACCCCGTTGGCCTTTCTGTTGAAATCGAAAACCCCCCAAGGCTCGAAGCCTCGGGGGGGTTGGTGTGTGCGGGATCATGTACCGACCTTGTCTTCCTCCGAGATCTCCGTGCCTCCGTGATGCACCTCTTTACGGGCAACCGGCAAAGTACGCTGCCAGGAAGTCGAAGATGTCCTGCACCGAGACAGAGCCGCTGCGGTTGAAGTCGGCCGCGCACCCGGCGTTGACTGAGACGAGGGCCTCGGAACTGTTGCCCCCGCCCCCGCCGCCGACATCGCACTGGTTCGAGGCCGAATCCGTGACGATCAGCCGCAGGGTGTAGGCGCAGTTGCGGAGTGCGCGGGTGTCCCAGTTGGCGATCAGGCCGCCGGAAGCCAAGGCGGAGGTGCCGTTGGCAATGGTGGTCCAGCCCACTGAGTCGCCGCCGGTGTATTGCAGAGTCCAGCCCGCGAGGTGCAGGTCGGTGGCCTGGCCGCGGATGGCGACGATGCCGGAGACATACGAGCAGGGCATCAGGTCGAGACGGGCCACGGGCGCGGTGTTGTCGACCACCAGTGTCCGCGAGAGCGTGCTCGCGTTGCCGCACCCATCGGTGGAGCGGATACGCAGCTCGTAGAATCCATCGACGAGCGATAGGGTGTTCCATCGGAACAGGTTTGGGAAGCTTGCGCCAGCGCCTGAGATGCCGGTGAATGCGCCGGCCGCGCTCGGCCGGAAGTCGAAGAGGTTGGCGGCCGAGCAGGTGTCGGAGATCTGGCCGATGATGCAGACGTTCGAGCGGACGATCGCGTTGTCGGCGGGCTGGGTGACGGAGATGCTCGGCGCACTGCGATCGACGTAGAGCAGGAAGACTTCGGAGCCGGAGCGGCCGGCGTCGTTATAGACCTTGGCACGAAAGAAGTAGTACCCGCCGGGCAACGAAGCGGGAACAGAGAAGCTGTAAAGAAGACCGGTGTAAGCGTCCCCCCCGTTGGGCAAGCTGCTGTAGGGGCCGGCGATGGTGGTCCAGGGTGAGCCGGTGGTGGCGCTGCGGTATTCGAGCAGGTCGGAGGCGTGGCTGCCACAGCCGCCGCTCGCGTCGATGGTGCCGGACACGGACACCGTTTGGCCAGAGCAAACGCACTGGAACGATGCGGGCTCTGTCAGAATAATGACGGGGTCGGTGGTGTTGGCCTCGTCGCAGAGTGCGAGATCGTCTATGCAGACGGTGTTCACGGCGAGAGTGTAGATCGTGATCTTTTTGATGTTGCGGGTTCCATCGGCCGCGCCGACGGAGATCGGAACATCGATTCGACCTGTGTTTGCAGGGGCGATCGTTCCGAGCACGGTTAGGGATGCGATCGGCGCATTCGCCGCGTCAAACGCGTAAACCTGATATCCCACGCCGTCGGTGGTTCGCAGAAGGCCGAGGTTGAAGCGAACGCGACTCTTGAGCGTGGTAAACGTCATGTCGAGCGGGCGCGGGATATCGCCGCCATAAGTCGGCCCGCGCAAATACCGCGTGCCCGACGAGGTCGAATTGATCGCGTTGTTTCCCGCGGCCGTCTGTCCGATGGTCGGAAACCCCGCGTCGATCGAGAACGCGACCCCCGGGTACTGGTTCGACACGCTCGTGCCGGTCGCGAGGGTGTCGAAGTTGATGACGGTTTGCGCGGTCGCGGCCGAAGTCGCGCTCGAGAGTGCCGCGAGCGCGATGGCCGCGCCGCGAAGAAGGGTGGTAATACGCATAGCGAGCTCCTGTGTGGTGGATGCAAGTGGATCGGAAACGATGGTCTTGAATCCGACGATGTGAAGTGGTGGAAGACGGTTCAGAATCGAGCACTGTTTCGGGAGCGACCCGACAGCGAAGTCGGCCGCGTCGCGACGCAGTCGAGGGCAATGAGGGCAACAAAGCGATTCAGGCACCGCGCGGGTTACAACCGACTCGGCCGGCGACACGATCAACGGGCAGCCAGCGAAGCGGTTCTTCAGCCCGACAGCGCCCGGGGGGTGGGCGCTCCAGCAAAATCCGTGCCAATGCCAACTGCGCCCGGCCGCTGGGCTTGCCCGCCCGCTTTGGTGCCTATCCTCGCCCCTTGCTTCGCGCTTTGCCACCTGCCACATGGCCGTTGGCGATGCCCGGCAAGGCTTTTGGCGCTCTGGGGGGGCACGCAGGCACCGGTTGGGTTGTTCGCCGGATCAAAGGAAGGGCCGACGCACATGTCTTATGAAGCCGCCGTTCACGCGCAGGCGATCGAACTCGACAAGATGTGTATGGAGATGACGGCCGCGGCCGGCGCGGGCCATCCCAGCACCTGCATGAGCCTCGGGCACATCATTACCGTGCTCATGTTCAGCGCCATGCGCTACTCCCCCGAGTATCCTGACTATCCCACCAGCGATCGGCTGGTGCTGAGCGAGGGCCACGCGGTCCCCATCGTCTATGCGGCCGCCTGCAAGCTCGGCATCAAGGTGGGCAAAGACCCCGAGAGCCGTCGCGCCCTCAAGATGGAGGATTTGAAAACCCTCCGCGAGTGGAAGAGCGACCTCGACGGCCACCCCAATCCGATGGAGGGCTTTCCCTTTTTCGATGCCGCGACCGGCAGCCTCGGCCAGGGCCTGAGCGTCGCGGCGGGCCTCGGCGAAGCCGCCCGCCAGGACGAGATCGACAAGCGCATCTACTGCATCATCGGCGACGGCGAGAGCCGCGAAGGCCAGATCTCCGAAGCGCTCGACTTCATCATCGACCGCAAGCTCAGCAACGTGCTCTCGATCTTCAACTGCAACGAGTTTGGCCAGGCCGATCGCGTGAGCGTCCAGCAGGGCTGGGAGCGCATCAAGGCCAAGCTCGAGGCCTACGGCTTCGACGTCAAGGTCATCGACGGTCACGCCCCCAAGCAGATCAAAGAGGTGATGGACGAGTTCGCCAAGCGCGCCACCGACAAGGGCGGCAAGCCGATGGCCGTCGTCGCCAAGACCGTGAAGGGCTGGGGCGCGCCCAGCATGCACGGCGGCGGATGGCACGGCAAGCCAGCCGAGGCCGATGCCCTCAAGCGCGCGATGGGCGAGCTCGATGCCATGCGCGTCGAGCTCACCAGCAGCCTCGTCTCCACCGACCAGTTCATGATCCAGCCCCCCGCCGAGATGAGCGACGCCGAGCCCCAGACCGGCGAGATGCCCAGCTTCAGCGCCATGCTCAAGAAGCTCGACATGGAGAGCGTGCTGCACTCGGGCAAGATGGCCACCCGCCGCGCCTATGGCATCGCGCTTCGCGCCCTCGGCCAGGTCAACGATAAGGTCGTCGTCCTCGACGCCGACGTGAGCAACTCGACCTTCGCCGACGTTTTCCGCAAGGAAGCCTCGCTCGCCAGCCGCTTCATCGAGTGCAAGATCGGCGAGCAGAACATGTTCAGCGTCGCCGCGGGCCTCTCCGCCGCCGGCAAGATCCCGTTCTGCTCCACCTTCGCCAAGTTCGTCACGCGCGGCTACGACCAGATCGAGATGGCCATCAACAGCGGTGCCAACCTCAAGATCATCGGCAGCCACGCGGGCATCTCGCTCGCCTCCGACGGACCCAGCCAGATGAGCCTCCCCGATGTCGCCTGGTTCCGCTCCCTCAGCACCATGCGCGACCACCGCGGCAACCCGGGCTGCTACATCCTCCAGCCCAGCGACGCCTACGCGGCCTATGCGCTCACCGGCGTCATGGCCGAGTACGAGGGCTGCGTCTATATGCGCACCCTCCGCCCCGACACCGAGTTCCTCTACAGCGACGACACCGTCTTCAACCTCGGCGGCTTCGAGGTGCTCAACCAGGGTCGCGATGTGCTGCTGGTGGCCGCGGGATACATGGTGCACGAGGCCAACAAAGCCCTCGACCTGCTCGACAAGGCGGGCATCAGCGCTACCCTGGTCGATGCCTACTCCATCCCCTTCGACACCGACAAGATGCTCGACCTGGCCAACGCCAACGGCGGCTACGTCGTCACTATGGAAGACAACTACGGCGGCGGCCTCGGCAGCGCCATGGCCGACGCCCTCACCCAGTCCGGAGACGCCTTCACGCTCGAGCAGATGTACGTCAAGCGCATTCCCAAGAGCGCCAAGACCCCGGGCGAAATGCTCACAATGTGCGACATCACCGCGCAGGATGCCGTGAACGTGGTGATGAAGATGCTGCAGGTGGCGTAGCTCCCCCCTTCAGAGGAAGGGGGTGGGGGCGGGTTCGGTTTTCCTCCCGTCCCTCGCGATCTCAATCCGAACTTAACATGCCCTGGCAAGACCGAATCACCTCCGACCCCCGAACCTGTCACGGCGCGGCATGCATCAAGGGCACGCGCGTCATGGTCTCGGTCATGCTCGACAACCTCGCCGCCCGCGTGCCCGAAGATGCGATCCTCAAGAGTTTCCCGACGATTACCGG
>ENA-ORBV01009186-ORBV01009186.1-microbial-mat-metagenome-genome-assembly--contig:-NODE-9186-length-16336-cov-10.963897_pt1 | contig 16336 bp, 15 predicted proteins | sample MGYA00237777_ERZ505514 | MGnify/ENA primary metagenome ERZ505514 (study PRJEB26160, sample SAMN06269048) | microbial mat metagenome | isolation source: Oligotrophic lake microbial mat | place... | reverse complement strand
CCGTTCCCCCCCCGGCCCTTATCAGTACCGCTTGGTCCGAAAACACATTGTGCCGCCCGCACGATCCGCAATCCGCGGCGTGCGTATGGCATGTTGTCCGGGCACCGGCCGGTATTTGAGGCACACTCTCTCACAGCGAATCGTGGCCGCGCGTCGTCCGTGCGTGCGTCCGGATCAGGTGGAGGTGCCTTTCTCGCCTCAAGGATTCAAGATGCAGAACCGTGCCTTGTGCCATGCCGTGATCGGGTTCGCGATGATCGCCGCTTGCGGTGTCGCGCACGCCGACGATGCCGTCATCCAGCCCGAGAAGGCCGCGGGGCCCGCGTGGACCCTCGTCACCGTTCCCACGCATCGCGGCGATGAAGCGTTCCTCGTCGAGTCGCTCGACCTCATCGCTTCCGGCGCGATGCGAGATCGATCAAGCGAAGCCGTGTTCAACGGCGGCATCGCGCCCGAACCCGAAGCAGGGTTTCAGTTTTTCGCGCAGGTCGTCGTACGCACCGATGATGCCGACACACTCGCGCTCCTCACCGCCAATGCCGCCAAGCTCACGCCCGCCGGCGCGCCCGGCAACCCGCTCGAGGGCTTCTGGCTGGTGGAATGCGCTTCTGTCGCCCAGGCCATCGATCTCGCCGCGGCGTTGCGCGCCGACAAATCCATTCGCGAGGCCTATCTCGATATCCAGCAGCCCACTGCAAACCGCAGCGATCTGCCCTCCGACCCCAGTTTCCCCCAGCAGTGGTATCTCCACAACACGAGTTCGCCGCTGAGCGATGCCAACCTCGAACCCGCGTGGAAGGCAGGCTTCACCGGCGCAGGCCTCACCGTCGCGATCGTCGAGTACGGCTGGTACACGCTGCACCCCGACCTGGCCGCAAAGTTCAACAGCGATGCAAGCCAGGCCGGCACGGGCTGGCAGAGCCACGGCACCAGTGTCGCCGGCATCATCGGCATGATCGCCGACAACGAGATCGGTGGCGCGGGCGCGGCCTACGGCGCGAGCCTCTCCAAGCTTTATATCGGCAGCACCTCCGTCACCGCCGCGGCCTTTGGCTTCCGCAACGATCTCAACGCAGTCAAGAACAACTCGTGGGGACCCGTCGATAACGGCATCGCCCGCAAACTGTCCTCGATCGAAGCAGCGGGCCTCGCCGATGCCATCACCAACGGTCGCAATGGTTTGGGAACGGTCTTCGTCTGGGCCGGCGGGAACGGAGGCACGGGCGTCGATCGCGTGGATTACGACCCCTACGCCTCCAATCGCTACGTGCTCGCGATCGGCGCGATCGACTCGGCCGATCGCCGCTCGCTCTATTCAGAGCCCGGGTCTTCCCTCCTCGCCGTTGCTCAAAGCGATTACGACCTCAACTCCTTCAGCGATAACGCGATCTTCACCACCTCCAGCATTGATGGTTACACCACATCGTTTGGCGGCACCAGCGCTTCCTCGCCCCTTGCTGCCGGCATCGTTGCCCTGATCCTCGACGCCAACCCAAATCTCAGCTGGCGCGATGTCCGCGCCATTCTGATCCGCTCCGCCCGGCATTGCCGCCCGTTTGATTCCAGTTGGCGCGTGAATGGCGCCGGCCTCAACACCAGCGAGCAGTTCGGCTTCGGCGCCGTCGATGCCGGCGCGGCCGTTGCCCTCGCGCAATCCTGGGCCGTCATGGGGCCGGAAGTCATTCATGACACCGGCGTCATTGTTGAGTCCGCAGCCATCCCCGATAACAACATTGCCGGCCTGACGCGCACCGTCGTCGTCCCCACACACCTTCGCATCGAGAGCGTGGAGTTGGTGCTCAACGCGACACACAATGCCTGCGGACAACTGCGAGTTTCGATCGAGGCGCCGGGCGGCCTCACGTCTCTCGTTGCCAACACACGCACCGATAACGCCAACACCTACAACGGCGGATATGTGTTCACCTCCGTTCGCCACTTCGGCGAGCGGGCGGGCGGCACCTGGGAGATCAAGGTCTCCGACACCGTCGCGGGCATGACCGGGATCTTGAACGACTGGCAGCTGCGCTTTTACGGCACCGAGATCACCTGCCCGTGCGACTGGGACGCCGATGGCGATACCGACGTCCCGGACATCTTCGCTTTTCTGTCATCGTGGTTTGCCGCCGCGGCGGACTTTGACCTGAGCGGCGCGACCGAGGTTCCCGACATCTTCGCCTTCCTGGCGTGCTGGTTCGGCGGTGGGTGCCCATAAGTCGAACTGCACAATGCAGTAAGCGTTTGGAAGCAGGGGCGTCCCCCGGACGCGTGTGGAGTCTGGCAGGATGGGAATCCGGGCCGCCGCGAACTTTCGGCGCGACCAGTGACCCGGCGATCGGCGGAACTCCCCTCGGTCGCGTCTTTTCAGAGCATCATGCAAGCGTGTTCAGTGGGAACTCGGACCGAATCTGTCGGATTTCTTGGCAGAACCGGTCATCTTCGTGTATTCTCGAAGGCTTGCGCATGCGGATTTCTTTCCCTTGCTTGCGGGTCCCGGCAACAGCGGAGCAAACTCGCTCGTACCGGGATAGGCGTGGTCCCAACCGACCAATCCGGTCGTAGTCCGTCATCTTTTTCTCTAGACAAGGAGAGGTTTCTATGAACTTGAAGTGTCTTACGTGCGCACTGGTGGCCGGACTGGCCATGAGCGCGGTGGCAACGGCAAACCCGGGCCTCAAGCAGGCCGGCGGAATTGGCGTTCAGAGCAATGGCCCGGCGATCGCTGGCGACATCGTCACGCTGCCTAAGGGCTCAGTCCCCGGTCGCGCGATCTTCCGCGCCGCGACGCGGACAATGGAGATTATCAGCCAGCCCACCACCGTTCCGGCGGATGACGTCGTGCTCCGTGGTCCGCTCCCCTCCCTCATCTGGGATGCCACTGCGGGCTATGCCCACTGGCAGGTCCTGAATTCCCCGTTCGCGACTGCCGAAGTGCAGGACGGTGGAATCCTGTGCGGCGAGCCCGGCGTTGACGTTCACACCGTCAACCAGTTTCAGTTTAGTTATGTGACTAACACTGTTGTTCCGATTGGTGCTTCCCTCAGCTTGTCGATCGGGCTCTACTGGGGCTATGACCCCCTCTGCACCCCCGGTCCCAATGGCGGCCTCGCCGACTGGGCTCCCGCGTGCATCGCGCTGAATACGGCGGACATTGAGATCATCAACCTCCCCGGTAGCGCTACCCCCGTGCTCGTCGGTTGGGACGTGACGGTCGACCTCACCGGTGTCGAAGTCATGATTCCCGCTGGCTCCTTCGGCTACAGCTACCACGATTGGGTGGGGCCCTGGTCCGTCAACACCGGGCCCGTCCTGGTTGGCGATAACCAGATCACCGCTGCCGGCGCGGCCAACAACTTTCACGTGTGGCCAGGCGGCTATCCCCAGGGCGGCGTTGCTGAAAATCTGTGGTTTGGTGCGGCGAACTGGGCCCAGTTCCACTTCCAGGTTTACTCCGAAGTCGCGTGTCCCGTGAACAACAGCGGTGCCTGTTGCGTCGGCGAGACCTGCTCCATCGCGGCCGATCAGGCTGCTTGTGACGGCCTCGGTGGCGTCTTCTCGGTCGGTTTGCCCTGCTCCACCTTCTTCTGCTTCGCCGCCCCGGCCAACGATGACTGCCTTAACGCGCAGGTCATCACCGGCTTCGGCAACTTTGCCTACGACAACCGCGGTGCGTCGGGCGTCGGTCCGGACCCGGTCTGCGCCGAAACGCTCGGCGAGGACGTTTGGTTCAGCTGGGCAGCCCCCTGCACCGGCGATGTGACCGTCTCTACCTGCCTCCTCAACCTGACCGACGACCTGTTCGCGGTCTACCAGGGCAGCAACTGCGGCGATCTGAACACGCTGACGGCCTGCAACGACGACGGCTGCGGTGTTGTTGGTGGCCAGTCCATCGCCACGTTCGCCGTGACCGCCGGCACCTCCTACCTCATCCGAATGGGCACCTGGAATGCCACGGCCGGTGGTGAGAACTTCTTCGACATCACCAACGTCAACTGCTCCGGTGGCCCCGCGTTCTGCGATGCCGACTGGTGCCAGGACGGATCCGTCGGCGTCCCCGACATCTTCTGCTTCCTCTCCGCCTGGTTCGCCAATGACCCCACCGCCCGTAACTACGGCGGCAACCCCGGCGTCCCGGCCATCTTCGCATTCCTGTCCATCTGGTTCGCAACGGGCACCGGCCCCTGCACCCCGTAAGTTTCTGAACGCCGGCCATGGTGGCCGGTTTCAGCCATGACAAACGACAGGCGGCCCCCGTCCGAGGATGGGGGCCGCTGTTTTTTTGCCCTGCTCCCCGCGCGTACCCTCGGCAATGACCGCAACGTCAACCGCCAATCCCGCCGCGCCTGCCCACAGCAATCGCGATCTCCACGCCCGCTGGCTCATGGAGGTCACCCAGCTTCCGACCGCCGCCGGACGCGAGCACCGTGTCATCGACTGGATCCGCGAATGGGTCGCGCAGCGCCCCGAGCTCACGCTTCTTGCTGATGCCGCAGGCAACCTCACCATCCAGCCGGCGATCCGCTGGGGCGCAGGCCGCGGCTCGCCCGTCTACATCACCGCTCACCTCGATCACCCCGCCTTTGTCGTCGAACGCATCGTCGGCCCTGCCACCATCGAGATCGCGTTCCGCGGCGGTGTCATGGATCCCTATTTCGAGCACGCACGCGTGCGCCTCCACACCGCTTCGGGCGAAGTCGGGGCAAACATCACCGGCAGCGGCGCCGGCAGCAGCTCCGGCGCGGCGGGTGTTGCGGGCACGCCCGCGCTCTTCAAGACCTATCTCGCCGAGCTCGACTCCCCCGCCCAGGCCCACATTGGCGACATCGTGACATGGGAACTGCCAGAAGGGGAGATCGACGCACAGGGGCTGGTCCACACGCACGCGTGTGACGACCTGGCCGCGCTCGCATCGGCGCTCGCCGCGTACGACGTCCTGCTCAACCTCGTCCGTGCCGGCAAACCTACCGACATTCAGGATGTCCGCCTGCTGTTCACTCGCGCGGAGGAGATCGGCTTCGTCGGCGCGATCGCCGCGTGCAAGCTCGGAACCATGCCCAGGGGCTCACGCGTCATCGCGCTGGAGAACTCCCGCAGCTTCGAAGATTCGCCCATCGGCGGCGGGCCCATCGTGCGTGTCGGTGACCGTATGAGCATCTTCACGCCCCGATTGACCGCCGCGTGCGCCCGCCGCGCTGAGCAGATCTCCAATCGTCCCGCGCAGCCAGCAGCCACACGCACGCAGCAGGAGATCGAGAAGGCCGCGGCGATGCGCTGGCAGCGCAAGCTGATGGCCGGCGGCGCGTGCGAGGCCACCGTCTTCTGCGCATACGGTTACGATGCAACGTGCCTGTGCCTGCCGCTTGGCAACTATCACAACATGGCCGATCTCGCGGCGGTGCAGGACGGCAAGTGGGACACGGCCGCACAGGGCTCGCCGCGCGTCGCCCGTGAGTTCATCTCGCTGGCGGACTTCAACGGCATGGTCGATCTTCTGGTGGCGATCGGTCAAGACCTGCCCGAGGCCGACCCCGCCCTCGACAAGATCGAGGCGCTCTACACGGCCAGGGCGTTCGTGCTCAAGGAAGAGCAGTAAGGGCATCGCAAGCGGGAACACCCGCGGTGCTTCAGACGGATGGGGACTGAGTCGACGGCGGTGGGGTGGCGGTGCCGGTGGGAGCGGGGAAGGGGTTTGAGAGGTTTGCCGGAGGCTTTGCCATGATGGGCCGCACGCTTGCCATCGTCGGATTGATCGCCGCGGGTTCTCTTGTGTCGGCCACGTTTGTGCCGCGGCAGAGCACGGACAAGCCGCCCGAGCCCGCGCCCGCAACCAAGCCGGCCGACCTTCTCGCGCCCGTCGCATTCCTTGCGGGTCGATGGGTGCATGTGGATGCCAGCGGCGCGACGGAGGAGCATTGGTCCGCGCCGCGCGGCGGCGCGATGATGGGCATGTTCCGCTGGGATCGGCCGGATGGCTCGCCGGTGATGTTCGAGCTCCTCACCATGACCTCGGAGGGTCCCGATGTCCTGCTGCGGCTGCGGCATTACTCGCCCAAGCTCGTCGCCAAAGAGGAAAAAGACAAGGCGATGACCCTGAAGCTCACGGAGAAGAGCGAGCGAAAGCTCGTCTTCACCGCGGCAGAGAATGCCGCCATGCTCTCCCGGATCGTGTATCACTGCCCTACGGCGGATGAGCTGAAGATCAGCGTGCAGTTTGCCCCCGATGAGAACGGTGAGCAGAACGACCCGCTGGAGTTTGCGCTCAAGCGCGAGGGGAAGTGAGCGAGCCCTCGAGCATCCGCGCCACCCGAAGCAGCACATCTTCCTGCCACGCCGCGCCGATGAGCTGAACGCCGACGGGCAGGCCGCCATCTGCGGCGCCATCGACCTGCGCCATGCCCGCGGGGATCGTAATCGCCGGCAAGCCCGCGAGGTTCACGCCGACCGTGTACACATCTTCGAGGTACAGCGCCAGCGGGTCACCGCTCTTCTCTCCGAGCTTGAACGCCGGACCCGGCGAGCTCGGCAGCAGCAGCGCATGACAGCCGTGTGGCTCGGCGGCAAACGCCGCGGCAAAGTCCTGCTGGATCAGCCGGCGCGCCTTGAGCGCGGTGTTGTAGTAGGCGTCGTAGTACCCGCTGCTCAGCGCATAGGTGCCGAGCATGATGCGCTTCTGGACCTCGGGGCCGAGCCCTTCGGAGCGCGACTTGCAGTAGAGCTCGAGCAGGCCATCGTCTTTGCCGAGCGCAGCGCGGCGGCCGTAGCGGACACCGTCGAAGCGGGCAAGATTGCTCGAGGCTTCGGCGGTGGCGACAAGGTAGTACGCCGCGATGCCGTGGGCGGCGTTGGGGAGGTCGACATCGACCACATCTGCGCCGATGCTGCGGAAGGCGGCGATTGCGCGGTCGAGCGCGGCGGCGACGGCGGGGTGATTTGATGCGGAGCGGGCGAAGGAGGGCACGCCGATCACCAGACGGCTCACGGGCTCATCGAGCCTGCGGAGGAGGTCGGGCGGGGCGTGGGTCGCGCTGGTGGCATCGTTGACATCCTCGCCGGACATGATCTGCGTGAGCAGCGCGGCATCGGCGACGTTGCGCGCCAAGGGTCCGATCTGGTCAAGGCTTGAGGCATACGCCACGAGGCCGTAGCGCGAGATGCGGCCGTACGTCGGTTTGAAGCCCACCAGGCCGCAGAAGCCTGCTGGCTGGCGGATCGAGCCGCCGGTGTCGGAACCGAGCGCGGCGGAAACGACTCCGGCTGCGACCGCCGCGGCGGACCCGCCCGACGATCCGCCCGGAACGCGCTGCGTATCCCACGGGTTGCGCGTTGGGCCGAAGGCGGAGTTCTCGCACGAGCTGCCCATGCCGAACTCATCGAGATTGGTCTTGCCGATGATGACCGCGCCGGCATCGAGCAGCTTCTTCGCCGCGGTCGCGGTGTAGGGGGAGCGATAGTTCTCCAGCATGCGCGAGGCGCACGTGGTGCGGCCCCACTCAAGGCAGATGTTGTCTTTGAGCGCGATGGGCACACCGGCGAGGGGGCCGAGGCGCGGGGGGTGCTTGTGATTGGCGAGCCGGGCATCGATATCGCGGGCCTGTGCGAGGGCTTCGGCTTCGAAGACTTCGAGGAAGGCGTGGAGCTCGGGTTCCGTCGCCGCGGCACGATCGAGCGATGCCTGCGCGGCTTCCTCCGCACTGAGCTGCTTGCTTGCGATCGCGCTGGCGAGTTCTGTAACTGTGAGATCGAGGGCGTTCACGGGGCAAGCGTACGCGAGGTCCCTTCTTCTCGGTGCCCTCTCCCCCGTCCCCGACGGGGGGAGATGTCGACGCAGCCGACAGAGGAGGAATCACTCCGTTGTGTTCTCGCTCAACTGCTTGAGCCGCTCTCTATCACCCTCTCCCCAATCCACGCGGCAACCGCATCCACATCCAGCATCACCCACGATGCCGTCACTCGCAGCGCCATGACATCTCGCGATTCGAGCTACAACCTGCGGATCGCATCACGCTCGTGCAGCACATACGAGTGCGATGTGAAGCCATCCACTTTGATCACTATGCCCGCTGAATCGCAGTAGAAGTCCGCGATGTAGCTGCCGATGGGGTGTTGGCGCCGGAACTTCAGACCTTCAACACGGCCCGCCCGAAGACGCGACCAGAGAATCCGTTCGGGCATCGTCATGCGTTTGCGAAGGTCCTTTGCGCGGCCGACTGCGACGGCCTTCGCGCGAATAGCCTTTCGGAGAGGATGGCGAGGTTGAAGTGGCTCGGCGGCCAAGCAGGCGGAAGCGTACAGCTCATCTGGCCCCCTCTGTCACGCCTCGCGTGGCGTCTCCCCTGTCGGTGACGGGGGAGAGGGCTCCAAGTCAAGGGGACTCTGCCTCTTGGCCATCTGGAACGCCGTCGCATTCACTGCTTGATCTGCACCCGCACCGCGCCGTCATCGTTCTGTGTCGCTTCGAGGAACGTTGTGCCCGGCGACAGGTCCATGCTGAACGGCCGCGCGGTGTTGGGCAGCGCATCGATCGACACGAACACCGAGCCTGCTTTGTCCGAGGCGCGGACCGGGCCGATGAAGGTCCGGTCGCCGGGGCCGAGGCGCTTGTTCGCCGCGAGCACCGATTTCTCGCCGATCCCGTGCGCTCGCGTCACCAGTTGCACGAACACCGGGTTCGGCGTCCGGTTCGTGATGTCCGCGGCGTAATCCGCCTGACATCCCACCATCCCGCCCGCGGCCAGCATCGCCGCCGCGCTCACGCAGATGGCCGACATTCGCCGCAGCATCCCGCCGCGGACAGCGCTCTGAGTTCTCGAAGTCATGACCCGCTCCGTTCGTTGTTAGTGAAGCCTTACATCATACCGCCGTGCCGGTGAAGGCGTTGCGAGTTGGGCCGTCGGGATTACGGCGAGAAATTTCGCCGCGACTTGCTTCCCCCTCCCCTTTACACCCTCTTCGCAACCTTGGCTGGACGCCCCCGTCCCGGGCCTTCCCTACACTCCCCGTGTGTACGAGATCACTGTTGAAGACGAGTTCTGCGCTGCCCACGCCATCATGATCCGCGGCGAGCGAGAGCCAGTTCACGGTCACAACTGGAAGGTCAGCGTCACCGTCGCCAGCGACACCCTCGATGCCGATGGCCTCCTCCTCGACTTTCATGCCCTCGAAGGCCTGGTCCGCGAGATTCTCACCCCCTTTCGCAACCGCGATCTGAACGCCACCCCCCCGTTTGACCGTACCAATCCCACCGCCGAACTCGTCGCCAAGCACATTGCCGATCGCACAGTTTCGGGCCTGGGATCCCTGAAAATAGGGATGCTCAAGGTGCTTGGGGTGCGCATCACTGAAGCTCCCGGGTGCAGTGTTGTGTATCGACCCTGACCCGCCGCGGCGGGACGACCGATAGCAGTATGTCCGCCACACCTCCGGCCAAGGAAGTCCAGCATCGTGAGTATTGCCGATCGAAAATCCTCTACCGGCGTGACCGGGGCAGGCACATCCGGCCTTCGTCTTTCCGACCAGGCGCCCGCGGGGGCTGGCGGCATCGCCGCGCTCACCACGCCGCTTCCCCTGCGTCCGGATGTGTTCGAAGGCTCGACCTATCTCAACCGCGACCTCTCGTGGCTGGAGTTCAACCGGCGCGTCCTGAACCTCGCGATCGATCCGCGCACCCCGCTGCTGGAACGCGTCCGTTTCCTGGCGATCTTCTCTTCGAACCTCGATGAGTTCGTGATGAAGCGCATCGGCCTGCTCACTCGCCGAATCCGGCTGGGCGTTGGCGCGCCTGATCAGGACGGCGTCCCCGCCGGTGCGCTCCTGGTCGCGATGCGCAAGACCATCCGCGAGATGCAGGCCACTCAGACCGACTGCTTTGAGAACACCATCCGCCCCGAGCTCGAAGCCCAGGGCATCGCCATCGTCGACTACGCCACGCTTCCCAAAGAAGACCGTCGTATGCTGCGGCAGTGGTACCGCAAGAACGTTTTCCCCGTGCTCACGCCGCTCTCTGTCGATCCAGGTCACCGGTTCCCGTTCATCTCGAACCTCTCGCGCAACTTGGGCGTGCTCCTCACCGAGCCGGGCGCGGGAGGGGGGGGCAGCGAAACCGAGCCGCTCTTCGCGCGCGTCAAGGTCCCCAGTGTCCTGCCGCAATGGATCCGCATCCCCGACGCCGCGGATGAAGCCCTCTCCCTCCGCACCAATCCCAGCGCAGGCGGCGGCCGGGGCCGCTTCGTCTCCCTCCGCGACATCATCCACAACAACTTCGACGATCTCTTCCCCGGAATGAAGATCGTCGAGATCGTCCCCTTCCGTGTGACCCGCGACTCCGAAAGCGACGTCGAGGAAGAGGACACCGAGAACCTGCTCGAACAGGTCGAAGAGACCCTGAAGAAGCGTCGCTTCGCCGCGCCCGTCCGCGTCGAGATCGGCCCCAGCCCCTCCCCGCAGATCGTCGAGCAGCTCGCCGTCGAACTCAAGATCGATGCCTCCGACTTCGACGAGCGCCCGGGCTTGCTCGACTACACCACCCTCACCGAGATCGCCGACCTGGATCGCGCTGACCTCAAGTGGCAACGCTGGCAGGGTGTTGTCCCCACACGGCTAGCCGAGCACGCCGGGGATATCTTCAGCGTCATCCGCCAGGGCGATGTGCTGGTCCACCATCCATTTGACTCCTTCACAGCCTCCGCCGAGCGATTCATTGCCGAGGCGGCTCGCGACCCCGATGTTCTGGCGATCAAGCAGACGATCTACCGCACCAGCAAAGACTCCCCCTTTGTCGCCTCCCTCGTCCGCGCGGCCGAGGCCGGCAAGCAGGTGGCTGTTCTGATCGAACTCCGTGCACGCTTCGATGAGCAATCCAACGTGCGCCTCGCCCGAATCCTCGAGAAGGCCGGGGCGCACGTCGCCTACGGCGTCATCGGCTACAAGACCCACTGTAAGGCCGCCCTTGTCGTCCGACGCGAGCACGACGGGCTGCGCTCCTACGCCCACCTGGGCACCGGCAACTACCACCCACGCACCGCCCAGCTGTATACCGACCTGGGCTTGATCACCTGTGACCCGCTGGTTATCGACGATGTCGCCGAGCTCTTCAACTTCCTTACCGGCCGCTCACGCCTCGATACCTATGAAACCCTTCTCGTCGCGCCGCTGAACATGAAGCAGCGCTTCATCGAGATGATCTCCCGCGAGGCCGAGCTGGCAAGAGAACACGCTCTGGGCCGCTCCGCCGTGGGTGGGCGCATCATCGCAAAGATGAACTCCTTCGCCGATACCGATGTCGCAGCCGCCCTCTACGAAGCCTCCCGCGCCGGCGTGAAGATCACCCTCTACGTCCGCGGCTTCTGCTGCCTCCGTCCCGGTGTCCCGGGCCTGTCAGAGAACATCCGCGTCGTCAGCGTCGTGGGCCGGTTCCTCGAACACTCGCGCATCTTCCACTTCGGCGCCGGCAGCGAAGACCCGCTCGAAGGGCACTGGTACATCGCCAGCGCCGACTGGATGTACCGCAACCTGAACAACCGCGTGGAGTCCGCCGCGCCGGTGCAGACGCGCGCCGGCCGCGCCAAGCTGGCCCGTATTGTCGAGATCATGTCGAGAGACCGCCGCGGAGCCTCGGAGCTGCTCCCCGATGGCAGCTACATGGCGCTCCGGCCCTCCGCCGATGACGCGGAAGACTCGCCGGAGATGCTTGGCACCTTCGAAGCGCTGATGCGCGAAGCCCGCCACTGATCGCGGCGTTACAGCACGCCCTTAAGCTGCGTGCTCGGCTTGAACCCGCAGGTCATGGACGCCTTGATCTGAATCGGTGCCTTGGTGATCGGGTTGACCCCGGTCCGGGCCGATCGCTGCCGTTTCTGAAACGTCCCGAACCCCACCAGCGCGACCTTCTCGTGGGTTTTCAACCCCGACGTGATGCACTCAAGGACCGCATCCACCGCCCGTGCCGCATCCGCCTTGCTCGTTTTGAGCTCGGTTGCCACGGCGTCGATCAGTTCGCCCTTATTCATCTTGGCTCCTTCGCCCCAGTCGGTTCCTGGGAGGGTTCGGGCACCGGTTCGGACACCTCCGTGGGGCCCTTGCCGACGCTGCATGAAATCCAGCCTATCAACATCATTTCTCGTGTCAATCCGGCACGGGCCCGGGGACAGGGCATAATTAGCGCGATGACCGACACCCCGACCAAGCCCGCCGTTTCCCCACAAACGGTCTCCGAACCCGACATCAAGCAGCCCTGGCTGTGGAATGTCGTCCTGCTCAACGATGAAGAGCACTCTTACGAATACGTCATCCGCATGGTCCAGAAGCTCTTCCGTCACCCCGCCAACAAGGCATTCCTCGTTGCCGACCGCGTCGACAAAGACGGCCGCGCCATTTGTCTCACCACCCACAAGGAACACGCAGAACTCAAGCGCGACCAGATCCACGCCTTCGGGCGCGATCCGTTGATCATGTCGTGCAAGGGCTCGATGTCCGCCATCATCGAACCCGCCGAGTGCGGCGGTGACGATGACGATGATGCCGACGACAAGAAGCCATGATCTCTCTGGTTGATCGGGTGGCTCAGCTCCCCGGCATCCGCACGCGGAACAGCCGGTACGGTTCCACCGGCCACTCGCCCGTGCCGTTGAACATCGGAGTGCGGTGGATCTGGCTTGTCGTGAAGTAGAGCCATTTCCCAGGCGCGGGCCAATCGCCCTCCATCAGCGGACCCGCCGGGCCGATTGCCAGCGAATCCGGCCAGCTGATTCGCGGGTCCCGCGCCAGCGTCAGCATGTTGCCCCGCGCATTCCGCCGCACGATCGCATCGTGTTCCAGCGCGGTGAAGTAGATGTTCCCCAGCCGGTCTGCCTCCATGCCGTCGGTCACGACGCTCTTGCCCAGGGGTTGCACGCTGTCCTCGATCTGCCATTCACTCGACATCGGCGATGTCAGTACCCGTGTACTGATGCGGAAGAGCCGGTTGTCTGTGAGCGACTGCCAGTACAGCCAGTTGTTCTCCGCATCGAGCGCAAGCCCATCGGAATGCACCCGCGGCGTGCTGCCATCGGCCGTCCGCAGTTCCCGCCCCTCGAGAATCGGCGCAAAGCCGTAGTGCGCCTCCGTCGACTCGTGATCGTCGAGCACCCGCCGCGAACTCCCCGTCGCGAGGTCGACGACGATGATCGCCCCCATGCCAGAATCGGTGATGAACGCGTGCCCCGCCGCGCCGCTCCGCGTGTCGATCCGCACGTCGTTCAGATAGCTCTTCTCGCGAGCGATGGATTCATCAAACCTGATCACCCGCACCACGCTGTTGCTGACAAGGTCGATCTCCACCAGCTTGGGGCCCCCGCCCGCATGCCGGAGCACCAGATCGAGCTTGGGCGCGGCAGGGTCGAGCACCCAGAGCCGGTCGAGCGCATCAACGTGCACGCTCTGTACGCATACGAACACATCGCCCTGCGGCGGGTTCGACAGGTCCTCGTTGAACTGGTTCCACCCCGCATCCGGATATGCCACCAGCGACCCATCGGGCATCACCTCGCCCACCGCCATCTGGTAGGCCCCGCCCCATCGCGGGAAGCTGACAAAGACCCGCCCGCGCGATGACACCGCAACCCCCGTCACCTGATGCTCAGGGAAGTTCGTGACCTCAATCAACTCCGCGCGGATCGGCGCGGGGACATCAAAGCCCGAGCAGACCTTCGGAGAGCATCCACTTGTACCGAGTGCGATGCCGCAGAGCGCGGCAGCGGGGGCGAGCAGGAACGTGAAGTGGTGTCGCATGCGGGAATCGTATGAGCATGAACGAGTGTGGAGTGGTCACTTTGCTGCGGTTTATGGGGGAGACGGGAAACCCTTCGATGCGAGGAAGGAGGCAGGCCAGCTTGGAGCGCGAGAAAGAAGTGGTGTGGTCGAGGGAAATTGTGGATGAAGGAAAAGAAATGTGGGGCGGATCGCGGCGGGTGGGTCATTCGATCTCAACACTCCCGAGGAGCAAGATCTCGCGCTCGCGCTGCTGCGCTACCCCATCGCGCTGCGCGGCGGAGACCGAGTCGCTTCGCGACAGCCGCTTGCGGCTTTACGCGTTGACGCAGCGTGTGATGGCAGACGGGCTGGCGATCCTGGGCATCAAGGCTGCGGAGCGGATGTGATCGTCAATCCCCCTGGAACGTGTTTCCCTGCCGGATGTCTCCCGTCTCCAGCCCCTTGCGGAACCACCGTGCACGCTGCTCCGATGTTCCATGCGTAAATGACTCGGGCACGACGTACCCGCGCGATCGCATCTGCAACCGGTCATCCCCGATCGCCGCCGCGGCACGCAGCGCTTCTTCAACATCTCCCGGCTCGAGCACGTTTCGCTGCTTGTTGGCGTGGTGCACCCACACACCCGCGTAGAAATCCGCCTGCAGCTCCAGCCGCACCAGCAGCGCGTTCGCATCCGCTTCGCGCATGCGCGCACGCCGCTGCTGCACATCATCGGAAACGCCGAGCAGGTTCTGCACGTGGTGCCCGATCTCGTGCGCGACCACATACGCCTGCGCCGCATCGCCCGCGGCGTGGTACTTGTCGCTCAGCTCCTGAAAGAACACGAGGTCGATGTACACGGTGGAATCCGTCGGGCAGTAGAACGGGCCGACCGCCGACGATGCCGTTCCGCACGCTGAATCGACGGCGTCGGTGAACAGCACCAGTCGCGGCGGGTCGTACGTTTCGCCCGCCTGCCGGAAGATCTCGCCCCAGACCTGCTCGGTGTCGCCGAGCACGCGCGCGATCCGGTCCGCCGCGGCATCCTGTCCGGGCGAGAGCGGCACACCCTGCTGCGCGCCACCCCCGGTGCCGACGCCCGAGCTGATCAGTGCCTGCGGGTTGCCGCCAAGCGCGAGGTAGAGCACGATGATAATGAGCCCGCCAACGCCCAGCCCGCCGCCGACGATTGTACGTCCGCCCATGCCGCGGCGGTCCTCAACGTTTCCGCTCCGCCGCATGTTGCCGAATCGCATGACGTTCTCCTTTCCGCGCAGCGTACGCCGTCGGCATTTGGAGGGCGCGGGAGGGCAAGCGCATGCAGATGGAATGAAAGAATGTTCACCGGGGCGGATGGCTCCGGGGAATGGACCATTGTTGTGGGAATGGGCGTGGCGCTTTGAAGAGCGTCAGCAGTTGGCGCGACGCGTGCGGGGTGGGAGAGCTGCTGAAAAAACCGCAGGGCATGAGAGGGCGGGGGTAGGGGGCGATCACTCCACGCGGCATGCACCGTCTTCACACGTGTGCTTTGCGCTTGAACCACCCAGCCGGAATCGGTTTCGCGCGACCCATCGATAGAGCGCATCGATGAGGTGGCGGAATCCGGGGACGAGGTACAGCCAGAGCGCGGGGCGGAAGTACCAGCGGGTTGCGAGGATGCGGAAGCCGGCTTCTGCGCCGGCGATCACGCGACCATCGGGGAGAATGAGCTGCATGGCTTGTTCGCAAGCCGCGGCGGAGACCTGCGGGAAGCGCTCGAGGACGCCGGGCTCGCGGAAGGAGAGTCGCTCGACGGAGCTGGGCGCGGCGAGATGGAGCAGACGCTCTGAGCCGCGGCGGCAGAGAGAGCAGGAGCCGTCGAAGAGGAGGACCATGGGAGAGGATATAGGGTGGGGAGGATTTTGGAATGCGGAATGCGGAATGCGGAGTGGGGAAGGCGCGACCGACCGTGGGGTACGAGCCCGAGCGTCCTAGCCTCAGTCTCAGGAGGTCCGCATGGCTGGCTTTGGCGATCTGAATGTCGACACGTTTTTCGAGCAGCTTGGCGCGAAGACGCCCGCGCCGGGCGGCGGGGCCGCGGCATGCATGGCTGGGGCGACGGCTGCGGCGCTTGCGCACATGGTGGTGGCGTATTCGCTGGGCAAGAAGAACCTGGCGGAGCATGAGACGCACCTGCAGCAGGCATCGGCGTCGCTGGCCCGGGTCCGCGCGCTGATGTTGCAACTGGCCGATGAAGATGCCGCGGCGTATGCGTTGGTGAACGAGTTGCAGAAGTTGCCGGAGGGGGATGCGCGGCGGGAGGCAGAGTTTGCGGGGGCGGCGGAAGCGGCGGTTGCGGTACCGCGGGCCGCGCTGGCGCTGTCTCTGGACATGCTCCGGCTGGTGGAGAGTTTGTGCGGGCGGAGCAACAAGTTTCTGAGGTCCGATCTGGCGATCGCGGCGGTGCTGGGCGAGGCCGCGGCCCGGAGCGCGTGGTGGAACGTGAACATCAACCTGCCCCTGCTGACGGATGTGGCGGAGCGCGGGCGGATCGGGGCGGAGGGTGAGCGGGCGTGCGCGAAGGCGAGAGAGATCCGGGCGGCGGTGGAGCTGTCTCTTATACACATCTCCG
>ENA-ORBV01009185-ORBV01009185.1-microbial-mat-metagenome-genome-assembly--contig:-NODE-9185-length-16339-cov-11.007933_pt1 | contig 16339 bp, 13 predicted proteins | sample MGYA00237777_ERZ505514 | MGnify/ENA primary metagenome ERZ505514 (study PRJEB26160, sample SAMN06269048) | microbial mat metagenome | isolation source: Oligotrophic lake microbial mat | place... | reverse complement strand
GTGGGTCATTGACCAATTATATTGTAACACAAAGCCGTCCTAAAAGGACGGGGTTTCTACCCAATTTCTCGGATGATATCTTAAGTCGATAGCAAGGTATACATAATTTTGACTATGGCAACAATTTTTAGAGATTTAAGTTATCGGTATCAGTGTCTCTACGATGCGATCGCGCGTCTGGCTGCTTTGAGCGTAGGCGGCAATGCTCGTTTTGGTCAACTAGCCTGGGCAAATTTGACCGTCAGCGCGGAAACTAAAGTTTTAGACCTTTGCTGCGGTAGCGGTCAAACTAAGCAATTTCTGGTGCAATATTTCCCGGATGTCACAGGACTTGACGCGGCGCCATTATCTCTGCAACTGGCAAGGAAAAATGTGCCATCAGCCAATTATGTAGAAGCTTTTGCCGAGTCCATGCCTTTTGGCGACTGTCATTTTGATTTGGTACACAGCAGTGTTGCGATGCACGAAATGCGATCGGGCACAATTGCGACAAATCTTTGAGGAAGTATACCGCGTACTCAAGCCCGGTGGTCTATTCATTTTGGTAGATTTTCACTCGCCCACAAATCAGGTATTTTGGCCAGGGTTGGCTGTTTTTTTGTGGTTGTTTGAGACAGAAACTGCTTGGAATTTGCTCGAAACAGACTTGGGGAGTTTGTTGGCAGAAGTGGGATGGCGATCGTACAATTCCAAAGAAGCTCAACAACCCAAAATTTGTGCTGGCGGCAGCATTCAAGTAATCCAACTTCAAAAGTCAGTTGACAGTTGACAATTGTCAGTTGACAGTTGACAGTTGTCATTAGTGAGTGCGCGGGTAAGAAACCTGGTTTCTACGAATTTTGGGTTGAGTGACGATAAATCTCGGAAGAAACCCGGTTTCTGAGTTCGGCGCGCGCATCTTACTATACTTGTCAACTAATGACTAATGACTAATAACTAACAACTAAGAAAACTTTTTCGCTGCTGCCAAAGCAGCCTCAAACTTAAGCAATACATCCTTTTCTGTGTGAATAACTTTCTCTTGTTCCAGCAGCGGACGGCCAAAGCGAAAAATGCCGTCTTGTTCTACGTGGTCTACATAAGGCAGCGTTTCTGGATGCGGCAAAAATTTTCTGCCGATGGTGTACGGCGTGTGGAAAGAAAAACTAAAATCGGGAAACTTGTCGCTCTTGATTTCCAGGTAGTAAAGCGAGTAATAATCTTTGGTTTCGGAGTACACGCATTCGCGGCATCTATTTACCAGCTTGCGGTTCTGATAGAAAAAATCCCACTTATCCCAATAGTAGTCATCTTTCATCATTTCCTGGTGGTCGTCGCACAGTTCGAGATATAATTTGTCAGAATCTGCCGGACGGTAGAAGTAAAGCATGGCGTAAGGCATTTCAATCAGTAACTTGACTGCTTGATTTTTTCGCTGGTACCATTCCTGCTGGTGAGCTTCGTAGACTTCCTTATATTTAATTGCTTTAAAGCTGTTGAGCTGATTTTCTTTGGCCCAGCGCGACGCCCAAACAGTCCAGTAAGCTAGCTGGAAGGTTGCTGAAATTTCCGCCGAACCTTGTTCTTTCCAGTCGGCAATGATTTTTTCCCACTCGGAACTAAAAGCTACTCGTGATTGTTCGTTTTCTTCGGGCTTTTCTGTATTGATTGGGGTGGGTATTTGGCGATTATTTTTAATCGGCCCTTTGGGTTCTTTGCGCCAATTATTAATATCGGTTGGCGTTAGACTTAAGATGAATCTTCTGTCGTGAACGGGATATTCGAGATGGATTCCTGATTTGCGGAAAGAGCGGTATTCTAGAATAGGGAGTTTGTCTTGTTCAATCCACTGCTGGCGTTCTGCTGGCGAACACTTGAGTATTGTTTCTAATTCTACCGGATCGACGGCTAATTCACTTTTGAATGTCTCCCAAAATCTTTCTTGTTCGGCTGGATTTGCTTCCAGCAGGGATACAATTCGGTTGACGAGATGATCGGTTTTGTCTTGGCAATTTTCGGGAAGTCCTAAGAAGTCGAGGAGTTTGGTCTTGAGTATTCGTCTGGCAGAGATTAGCTCGGCTAACATGAGAAGCTCCAGTAGAGTCATGACTTGCGCCCTTGAATTGGCAAGATTTGTGCAAGTCTTATATATCTTAATAGATTCTCCTGGGTTGTCGGCAATTGAAATTTTCGCGCGAGGGAAGCTATCCCGAACGCGCGTGCGAGTCCGTTGCGGTAGGGAATCGCCCACCAGCAGCCCCCTCCCTCAGCTAAAATACTCAAAACAAGGCCAAAAAGCCGATTCCCTACGGGATAGCTACGCTTCACGACCTTTGGGCCTTTTGGGCTAAAATCTATAATTGCGATCGCGCACCCACAAACTCACAGGCACAGCATGGCCTGTTTTGTCAACCTTTACTTCTACCACAAAAGATTGTCGCTGCTTCCTTTGAGCTTCGCTAATCTCCTGATTGACTTTTTCCCTTTCATCCTCTGGCATATAATAAGTTTCTAAGCCGTATTCTATCCGCCAACTGTTATATTTGCCTTTAAGTGCGATTTGGTTTGCGGGCAAATTGGCGGGATTTTTGAGACTGACGCGGACGGGTTTCCAAGCTTGGGGGCGGCCGGGATTAGTCGCGGCTTTTGGCGCTTCTAAGATTACATAAAAACTGGTTTGTGGCTTGATATTGTGGGTGTTTTTCGGACAAACTATTCCGGGCGGACAAGGTGTTTTGTCGCTAGGTAAATCTTTCCAACCGGGGAGTTTTTGGAGATTTGTGCGATCGGAAATATCATAGCTCAAAACTTGGTAATATCCGCGCAAAAAGTCGTAAGGGTCTACTGGTGCTGTTTGCAGGACAACTGTTTTGCCAGTAATAAAAGTGTAAACTGCGGTCGCTGGTACTGCGGCAATTAGTCCGATTTGCAGGAGCAAAGGAACCCACAGCCGCCACGCAGGAAGGCGTTTTGCTTCCGGGGGAAGCTGAAACACATTTGTTTTATCTGGATTTTTAACTAATAAGTCAATGTTGTTTGTGTTCATATTAGGTATGGGTTATATTGTTTACGGTTGTTTCGGAATGATTAAACCACAGAGACCGCAGAGGGCGCTGAGTTAGAGAAGAGAGAGATGAATATTTTCTATTCATCGTTGATTTGTGCGAAGTGGCGCTCGAACCACAAGCCGGCGGCAATTACGCCAATTCCACACAAAACAAATACAAAAGATTTGAGCAATAATTCTGTGTTATATTCAAACACTCGGCTGATAATTTGCAGGGTGATTAATACCATGCCTCCCCAAAAAGTCTGGCGGTTTCCTAAAGCTAAACCTTCTCGGATTAAGCCGACAGCGAGCAGAAATGATAAAACATTGAACAGAAAAGTCGCTAATTGAGGAATGGGAGTAAAACTGAGGTGAAAAAGTGGTATTAAGGCGCTGGCGAGGATTAAAATGCCGATCGCACCTGTGGTCAAATCCACTGCTTTTTGTTTCGGACGGCGGAGTTCCAAACGTCCCAAACGCAGCCATTCAAACACCGTGAAACCGCCCAAAACAGCCACATTTGCAAGCAAAACCCAATCCGGCGGAATTTGTGCAGGATTCGGCGAATCTTGCCACAACCAGTGGAAAGAAAGAACATAAAACACACCGGCGAGAAACAGCAGTGCTAAACTGCGGGCGGTAGGTTGGAACAGCCTGCTGTGTACATTCGGCCAGATTGCATCGTCGTATCCCCACAGCAAAGCGGGCGGTAAAGCACAAAAAATTGCAGCAGCCCAGCTTGGATTTAAGCCTTGGACAATAGAAACTTGTAGGGAGAAAATTATCGCGATCGCACCTATAGCAAAAATAACACGCGATCGACACCAATAAGCGAGCGGCACAAACATTATACTGGCTGCGATCGGCATTTGCCGCACCAAAACTTCCAGCCAAGAAAACTCGACTTTGGAAGACCAATCTAACACGGCAAGCCAATAGCCCAAACCGACTAAAAGTGCGGACAAAACGCCCAAAGAAGTCAACCGCAAACTGTAAGCCATTCCGAGCACGCCGATTCCCCAAGCCAGGAAAAGTCCGTAGGAAGAACCGCCTATGTGGAACATTTGCGCCATCAATGCCATATTTGCTCCTAAAATCAGAGCACCTAACAGCAACAATCCTTCACCTAGGAGTTTGTTTCGCCCTATTGTTGCGGGCAAAATATTTTGATTTGAGCTTTGGCTTCGGGATGGGGGAATTCGCCACAGATAGAAACCCGCTGCATTGACTGCTACGAAAAGACTTAGCAGCAGTGCAACTCTCGCTTCCCGCGACCAAACTTGCCAGTTTGCGGCTACAAAGGTGATGACTCCTATACCGAGGAGAATGCCGCCGAGACTGATCAGAATGCTGAGGAAACGGTTGCGGGAGGCGGTTTCGAGTGTGTTGAATTGGTAGCGTTCCGAAAGTTGTTGGTAGAATGAAGTGTCGATGAGTCCTTCTGCTTGCCAGAGTTTGGCTTGTTCGCGCAACTCGCGCCGAAATTTATCTGAAATCATTGTTTATCGAAAAAATGGGTCTAAAACCCCGTGCTTCTAGCACGGCTTTGGATTAAAATAGAGATGGTTGAAATCCCCAAGGTGGGCGGTTGTGAAGCGGCTTTTAGTCGGCACCCTCGAACCTGAAAGCTCTTTAAAAGCACAAAGAAGGGTAGCGAAAACCTTGTAAAACACAGCTAGAGAGTCAACGCATTCTCAATACCAGAAAATCCCTAATTCGGTTCAATCAATCCAGTAGGGCGGGGCACGCCCGAACTCTAGGTCGTATCCTAGTACGCTTTTGGAGATAGACCCTCTGGGGTTGCTGTAAGTCAGACTCGTCAATTGGTGTTTTTTCACGGTTGAAAGGTTTGAGAATTGCCTGCAAGGGATATGGTGCCTAAAGGTCAGTCGCTGAATTAAGAATCTCCGGACTTTAGGACGGAGAGTGTCAAATTCCAGAGGATTTGAACTCAATACGGTTCAGTTAAGCCCGATCCCCCCTAGCCCCCCTTAAGAAGGGGGGGATAAGAACTTACTCAAAGTCCCCCTTCTTAAGGGGGATTTAGGGGGATCTCCGAGGAATAAACAGTTTTAACTGAACCGTATTGGATTTGAACTGTGATAGTTTTTAATATGTCACTTGTGGGGCGATTGTCGATGGAGGCTGGGACACCTGCTGAACTTGCACAGCAGATTTGATTGATATCCTTCGGCTGTTGAAAACGTTTCTACATAAACAAACTCCCAGCAGAAAGGGACGAATAAATTAACGAATGTAACTTTATGGTACAAGCTCAATCTAAAAAATTAACTTTTGAGGAGTACCTTAATTACTCAAATGAGACGGATCAACGCTATGAGTTAATTGATGGGGAGTTAATCGCTTTGCCGCCAGAATCTGAACCTAATAATTTCATTGCTAACTATCTATTTTTCTATCTGGCTAGCAGCGGGCTAGTGCCACTTAGACTGATTAAAACGCATAATTGCGAGGTTCAAGTTGCGGTTTTGCGATTGGGAGATGCGGCCAACCGCTACCCCGATTTGATAATTCTGGAACCTGAACATATTCCGCTGACAGCAACTAGGCTAACTATCACTTTCGATATGTTGCCTCCTCGGTTTGTTGTGGAGGTAGTCAGTCCGGGTAGACTGGGCAGGGATCGGGATTACGAGCGCAAACGAGCTCAGTACGCAGCGCGGGGCATCGCAGAGTATTGGGTTATCGATCCAATTGAACAAGTAGTAACGGTTTTGCGGCTTCAGGATGGGCAATATGTTGAGGTTGGGGTGTTTCGGGATGGGGAGGCGATCGTATCTCCGATGTTTCCACAGCTAAGTTTGACGGTTCAACAGATTTTGAGTGGAGAGGTTTAAGGGCGGATCAATAGCTAATTGGTTAGCATTCATCTAACCACCTACCGATTAGTGAAAATCTCCACCCTCAACCTGATTGAGGCCATGTTTCAATCCCTGATAGGGATTTAGGTTGATTGCAACCTGTAAGTTTCGCTCTAACAGTCACACCATTTTTAGATAGTGACGTGAGAATATCACCAACCTTACTTTGCTAAATAAATCTAGGCGGGGAAAATCACATTTCCCAGCCTAGAACCTGTAACCGTTAAAACCACATCAGGAAATCTATATTTTCTGGTTTAGAACCTCAAATACCTGTAAATAAGCCTAGGCGACGAAAATGGAAATTTTTTTGATGTGGATAGTGTCAAGTACAATATTACTGATAACTCAAATTATTTAAGTTTTATGCACTGGAAAAAATTGTTGAATGTGTCGGCTCTAGCCATAGTTATCGGACTGTGGGGGTGTGGCGACGGTAAAAAAGGAAGTCCCGTAACACAAACAGAGTTTGGAAGTGAATGGCCACTAACTGTAGCAGAAGGGCGATTGTATTGTATTTGGTTTGCAAACCCTAGACGACCACTTGTCACTTTTTTCACGCCAGACGGAAAAGAATATTCTTTGAACGGTAACGCGAGCGAATCAGGTTACTTTTTGCCTGTGGAAGGAATCCAAAAACCTCACCCTGTTAATCCATCAGGCAAAATGAGCTTAGTGCCATTGATTAAAACAGGTTTGAAATTTTGTCCTGGTTATAGTGAAAAGCAATGATGCAATTCGATACAATCCTTTCTGCATAAGGATGGAGAATGCGAAAAGCATTACTTCTGCACGACAACATTAAACCCGCTGCACTCCGACTGTAGCGGGTTTTGTTTTAAAAAAGTTGTCAGGTTTACACCTGCACTTGTGACGCAAAAAAGCTAGACCGTGCGACGGCTCTGACCGCTCCGAGCGTTCCGAGCGTCCAACCATGCCACCAAAACTGCATTTTGCCACCTTGCCAGCGCTGCGAGTGCGAGTGCGACTGTGCGACTGTGCCATCGGTGCGAGTGCAAGTGCGAATGCAGCCGTGCCTATGCCAGCGCTGCGAGTGAAGCCGTGAGAGTCGATCCGCCGTGCAGCCGTGAGAGTCGATCGCCGCGTTGCCTCGGAGTCATCCGATCGCCCTGTTGAATCTGGCAATTTGAAGGGGTAACGACAGACTAAAAAAATTACCGCCTCAAAAAAACACCTACCCACAGGCGCAAATTTTATCCATCAACCCGATTTAAATTCCAGTCGTAAGGCAAAAAAACGATCGCCCATCCATCACCCACAGCCGCCTCCGGCCCCAAATAACCGCCCACATACTCAGCCACCGAACCCGCCGCCTTTACAAAATCCTCGCCGTACCACTTAAAAATCTTGCTCAAATAAAGCGTCTTTTTCTCGGCATCATATCGCACCTTATCAGGATTGTGAATAAAACGGCTGGCATCCGCTTCTAGTTGAGTTCGCACCGACTCGGGGAAATAAGCCCCCCGGCGCAGCAGCGGGCACCCGACGGAGGCGCAAACTAATGCAAAATGGATGCGCGGTTCCGCAAATTCCGGCCGCAAAATTGCGTGTTCGATTTGATTGAGACTGTACTTTTTGCCGCCAATAATCGAATTTGAACGAGTGAAAAAATCCAAAAAACTCAGCCAGTTGGGAATTCCCAAAACTTTGGGACGGATGGACGCGATCGGATATACTTCCAGAACTTGAGAAATTGCGATCGCATTGTACGCATTCAGCCACAACGCCAGCCGCGCATCCGCATCAGTACCATCCCCCAAATCCACATCCGCCAAACTTTCCAGCCACGCCCTCAAAACATCCGCCCCCTCAGCTTTCCAGCGCCGATAATTGACGCGGCCCAAATCGTCAACGTAGCGTTGCAGCAACTCGTCCCAAATCGTAAAGTCGATCGTACCGATCATTTATTACTATCCATAATATAAGACGGGCATTGCTTTAGCTTCTGCTTCTATTTAATACTACCGTCAACCGAAATAACACCTACAACGGTAGCATTTTTTAGATTGGCCCCGTCAAACGGGCTATGGATTAAATTAACTTGAGTCAAATTAGCGCCTTGTAAATTAGCTTGCGACAAAGCAGCCCCGCTCAAATTTGCCCCGGATAAATTAGCATCTCTAAAATTTACTTCTCTCAAATCTGCCCCTGGCAAATTCGCATTTGCTAAACTCGCCTGCCGCAGGGAATGCCGATCAAATCGCAGCCCGGAAACTGGTTAGTTTACCACAACTAATTGACTTCCTGCGGCTTAGGTGCAATCACCGGTGTAGCCAACCCGAAAATCATTCCCCATGAAACTGCTCCCAAAGTTACAGATTTCCTGCTCTTTACCTTCTACAATTTTAAAAGATTCTTAATTTCAACTTCAACGGGGATCGGTTTCTTCCGGCACAACACCAATCCCACTTTGAGCTGCAATTTTTTTAATTCCCCTTACCTTCCTAACAAATTATGACGAATCGAACCGACTTTTTCGATAAACTGTTAGCGGCTGTTGAAAGCAATCAAAGTTTGCTGTATTTAGCCCTCGACCCCGACCCAGAAACCTTGCCCGCGCTGGTTTCGATGACTGGGGAGGAAACTCAAACTTTTGTAACTGATTTGTTTGGAAAGCTAAAAAGTGCGATCGACCAAACAGCCGATTTAATCTGTGCCTGCAAAATCACCCTCGGTTTTTATCAATCTCTCGGCATTCCCGGCCTGGAATTGCTGGAACAAATTTTAACAATTATTCCCCCTCACCTGCCAGTAATTTTAGATGCCAAACACTGCGATTTAAACACCAGTACAGTATTTGCCAAAACCGTATTTGAAGATTGGCAAGTTGACGCTGTGACTTTAAGTCCCTATGCCGGATTCGATCAAGTAGCGCCATTTTTATTATATCCCGGCAAAACAGTTTTTGTCCTGTGCGCCACTGCCAATCCCTCCGCCGCCATTTTCCAAGAATACCCAACACCAGAAAACCCTTTCTACTTGCAATTAGTCCGCATTTCTCAAACTTGGGGAACTCCTGAAAAAGTTGGTTTAGAAGTAGGAGTAATGCCGGATATGTTGGCCCGCATCCGCAAAACTGCTCCAGAACGCCTAATTTTAGTGGAAGGAGACATCGCCACAGAAAATGATATCACAGAAGAAAACGACCTCTCTCAACTGCTGGCGGCCGGTTTAAGCAAGAATGGTGAGGGTTTATTGCTGCCAGTCCCCCCAAGTTTATTGGCGGGGAAAGATGCGCGCCAAGAAATTGAGAAATTACGGGATAATATTAACAAAGAGAGGCTACGGGCGATCGAAGGTAGTCCGACTTGCGAATTGTGGTTGCCCGATGTTTGCTTTTTACAACCGGAACCTCACCGCGATTTAATCTTGCAACTTTATGACATCGGCTGCGTAGTTTTTGGCGACCACGTACAAGCATCGGGGGCCGTATTTCCCTATTACATCGACTTGCGGAAAATTATCTCAATTCCGCAGATTTTCCATCAAATTGTCAGCGCTTATGCAGACATTCTCAAGGATTTAAAATTCGATCGCATTGCGGGAATTCCCTACGGTTCTTTACCCACAGCAACAGGTTTAGCATTGCGGATGGAACGGCCGATGATTTTCCCGCGCAAGGAAGTCAAAACTTACGGTGCCGGCAAATTAATTGAGGGGCATTTTCATGCAGGAGAAACTATTGTCGTAGTCGATGACATTTTGATTAGTGGCAAAAGCGTGATGGAAGGCGCGGCTAAGTTAAAATCGGCTGGGTTAAATGTGGAAGATATTGTGGTATTGATCGACCACGAACAGGGAGTCAAAGATAAGATGCAGGCTAACGGTTATTGCGCCCATTCAGTGTTAGCGCTTTCGGAAATAGCTGAAGTTTTGTATCGAGCAAATCGCATTGATACCGAGCAATTCCATCTTTTGACAGCGGAACATTAAACCCCAATTCCTGTAGGGCCGGGTTTTACCAACTATAATCGCCAAAAAATAATAATCTGATCAACCCGCCTCCACTCAATGTACGTTTTTTCCCTCGACGAAAAAAGGCGTTGTATCTGCAGGAGGTAGTGGCGATGCCCTGCAACCCGTTACTCAAAGCGACTCGCTGTGCGATTATTGGGTCGTGGAAAGGTCAAAATGCAGGTGATTGGTGCAATGATATCGGAAGTTGGTGCATTTGGCTTTTGGGATTTTAAAATCCCAAAAGTTTTTCGAGCCCAATTATTTGAACGCTACCCCTTGACAGATCAAGACAGTATCTACGATTTTATGTTTATCTGCAATTAAACATAAAAAAAATCCCCCGTTTGGGGGATTTCTTTCAAGGCTATTACATAGCCTTAGTCTCCGGCATCAGACACTTATCAGAATCGCAGCCCGCCGGCCCCGAATCCATCATTTCACCTAAGTCATAGCGACTCAGTGCCGCGTGAAAAACATCAATTTCGCGGCGCGCTAAAGTCTCTGCCACCATCTTGGTGTAAATTTCCTTGCTCACCGGTTCAAACGGTAGACGCGGGAAAGTTTCAAGAGCATCAAACCGAGCCAAAAGTGCTGCGGAAATGTAGCCTTCATCATCGCGAATCGCTTCGTAAATCCGAGTACCCAAACTTTCAACTTCATTTTCCCGCAACTCAATCGTCGCCGAAGTGTTGTGTCTGACATAGAACTTTTGCACCTGCATATAAAAGTCCATTTGGGCGGCCGCTGAAAACTTGTTAATGTCAATTTCATCAGCACCGGGTAAGTCAGCCCAACTTACAGCGACGGGTATTTCTACCAGCCATTCCGTGCAGCGTTCATCGAAGGGATTGTTGAGCAAATTGCCGTTTTCATCTTTGTCAGATTGAGACGGAATCACGTTGTATCCGTAGTCGATGCAGGCGAGGGCTACGGGGTCGTTTTTGCCGAAAGTGATCCGGCGAATGAAACGCTGGGCTTTCGGCGGATGCCACCCCGGAGAAGCGCCTGTGAGCAGAGATTTAGTACCGGATGGTTGTACCGTTGTGCAGCGATTGGGGCGTTTTAAGGAATGGCGATCGCAATAATCCCATACTACCCGATTCACAATCTCCCGCCAACCAGTCAAATACTCTTCTTCCCGCTGTTTAAAAGCGATTCCTTGCGGAGTTTGCGGGCGGCCTTCCACCCACCAGCGCAGCCACTCAACGCCAAAAGCGTGAACGAAGAAATCAAACAATCCCGTGAAAGATACGCCGACAATCGGGTCTAATTCGCGGCTGTATTGATAGCGGGGTTCAAGAAATTTGTGATTGAGAAGTACCGCGACAGATAGAGCTCCGGCGGTGAAAGCTTCCTCCTGTTCTTTGAAGTTGTAAGGATCGAGTTGATTGAGGTGGATCTCAGAAAGGTTGCAGAAAAAATTAGAGCCAATGATTTCCAGTTATGTTACCCTAAAGGCTTTTTATCCTCTAGTTCTACAGATTCCATGTTCCCTGTAGCTCGGCGTACTTTTTCATCTACTTTAGTTGTAAATGCCCCGCACTCTTGCCAGGATTATGTTCTTCAATCAAGAAGGTTCACCCGGTACGCTCTACGGTGGTAAAGGATTTTTAATTCCCCTACTTACCTCGGAGTTAACATCTCAGTCTTCTCCGATTTTGCGAGGTTTTTAACGTGAGGCAAAATTACTTACCACACGGGTTTAAGCCCACACGGACTAACCGATGATCTAACTCGTCAGCGGTCATATTAGGATGACGTTCCTGCAACCACTGTTTAGCTTTTCCTTCGTCGTAAGCTTTCAAAAACTCAAGTTTAAGACTTGGTGTTGAAAGTAAATCAACGTTAGATCGAGCTACAGCTTCGCCAGCCCATTGAATCGCACCTTCGCCAGAATAATACTGTTTGCGGACGGCTTCAATACATTCTTCTAGTGTCGGTTTGCTATGAAAAACTCGTGTATGGTTTGCCATACGAAGGGCATCGCGTTCTGGATCGATTCTCCAGTTGCCACTTTCATCTTGTTGCCACAAATTGTTTTTAGCATTTGCGCCTAGTTCATCACCAGATTCAAACTGACGCATTCCAGCGCTGTTATGTGTTAGATAACCATCGCAGTAAAAACAGTGAGCTTTTTCAACTTCAATGTCATAAGTTTTGACATGATCGTAGCTTCCCAGCCCTTTAACGGTGACTGGAATATCTAATGAGATATCAGCCTCAGCGATATAGCGTTCGTAATTAGCATCAACGGTGCGAGAACCTTGAAATCCCATATCTCGCATTTCGCTGTAGGTGTGAGCTTCTCGCATGATTGCACCGGGAACAGTGAAGCCATACATTTTCAGTCCTTGGCGTACTTCTCCCTTAAGCGAGTGAGGCGAAATCAGAGCGTTATAACGTTCTTTGAGTGCTGGAATTGTCAAGTGGTGCTTAATTTGCCATCCCGGCTGTTGTGGATGAGTTGTGGTAACTCTGCCAGCGATACCCAAGCTGGATAAAACAGCACTAACTTGTCTGACAAATGACCGATAAACTGAGGTAACTAAGTGAGGAGGACGGTTATTAACACTACCGTCGCTGTCCATTAATCCAGCTAGATAAGCTGCCCGGATGTCTACTGAACCCTGCAAAATCCAACTAGGAATTGTTAGGGGAATATTTGGCTGCTTAATGTAGCGATGGAAGTATTCAGCTAATCGAATGGATGAACAGATTGATTTGGCAGTATTTTCACCCTTGATGACTCCATGAACAGCACTCAAGCCAAATAAAGCTAAAGCAGAATTGATTTTAGCTTGAATTTTAGGTGTGAGTTCTGTATCCAAGCTGTTCATCGCCCATTCTACACGCCCATAGGGCTTGTCATGTTTATTGCGGCCAAGAGCCACATAACCATCACCGTGGGTAAACGCAATTAACCAAGCAACTTCGGCTGTCAGTTCGGGAACCACAAAGGACTTAGCTGTACGACTTTGTGAGGGTCGGGATTCTGTAAAATCAGGAGGGAGATGGGTAATTGTTCCAGGTAGGACTTGGGTGTTGTGTAAGAGCCGATCGCCTTCAGCTAAACTCGCGACTGATTTCCAAACAATACCACCTTGAGCATCTGCTAGGACTGCTTGTCGATGGTTTAAGGTTGCTCTAGGATAAGTCGCATTGGTTTCAATTTCGTAAACATCTTGAAATCCCTGGTCGAATTTATCAACAACTCGCTGGAATCCCAGAGGAGTTTGCACTAGGTCGCCAACTTGCACATCACAAATAGGAACAAGACCTTTTGAAGTGTGAACTAAAGCATCTTCGGGGAGACAGCGGCGAATATTGCCGGCGACGATTGTGACCGCAGCTTCATCTATTAATACGCAGCATTCAACTGAATTTAACTGCCGCCCTTGAGCTTTATTCAAAATTGCGGCGCACCGCTGATAAAGGTCTGGCAATTTTACCGGATTTGCTACTCCGCCAAAGCCTTTTAAAGGTTCTCCCACCGGGCGAACGTCGCTCAAATCGATGAATATTTGAACTGATCCTGCAAATCTTTCATCTGTGGATAATTCCAGCAAAGCTTGATAGGATTTTACCCAACCTTGGCGGGAATCTCCGACATAAATAGTGGCGGTTTTTTCGTCTATTTTTACTTCGGTTTCTTGGCGGCGGGATGCAGCGGGTGTAGAGCCAATTTCGCCTTGGACTGTCACGGTTAAACGGTTGCGAATCGGCGGCAGTTGGTTGATGTATTGTGGTTCCAAGACTGCCCCGGTGCCGCAGCCCATCATTGCCAAATCCATCAATAAGCCAAAGGCGCGCCAGTCGATAATATTTGTTGACGAACAGTTATATGCGCCGGAAAAGTTCTCTGGTTGTTCGATCCATTTGCTGCCACCTACCCACAGCCAGCGGCCTGAAGCGAGGGTTTTGAGCTCGTTTTGCATCCGGTGCAGCAGTTGTGTTTCTTCGGGGGTGAGGTTTCCGAGCTTTTGGAGCCCCTTGACGGTTCGATCGCACACTTCGGCCCAAGTCTCCCGCCCTGTCTCGGTACGGCGGCTGTACGTCCTAAAAAATACTGGATTGGCTGCGGGTGCTGTTTCGGGAAAATCGGACTGGTTGCGTTTCTCGCGGGCACTCGATCGCTCTAATTCTCGAACCATAATTTATGTACTGACGTGTCGGAATATATATCAACAGACTATGAATATACAACAGGATTCAGATTTAGGGTAAAAGGTGAATATATTTGACAATTTGCACTAGATATGGGGCACGGAAGTTGACAAGCTCGATCGGGCGATCGCCTAAAAACTTGACAAAAAAACCCGATTTCTTCCTGAAACCGGGTGAATAGCAAATCTTGTCAATTGTCAATCCTTTGTCAATAAAAACTCAATATTGGGTAACAGCGGGTCTTGAACAACCCCCACACCGTTAAAGCCCCAACGTTCGAGCAGCTTTTTTACCTGAGAACCGGAAATCGATTCTACTCCGAATCGATCGGCAACATCAGCAGCGTGGGCGTTGAGATAGCTCAAAGCGTCATAGTCTTCGCGAAACATCAGCAGGTAACTCACCGCCGCATCTGGATTGGGACAAGCGCTGATATATTTGCCGTCAGCACGAGAACGTAGCAAGTAAAAAACTTGAGATAACATCTTATCTTGGTTGTCAAAATAATATGTTACCTCAAATTGGGAATTGGGAATTACCCAAAGGATTTTAGACTGACAATTGCAGATGGTATAAAAGTTGATTTTTTTTCAATTTTCCACCTAAAAAGCACATAATTGATGACTAAAATCAATCTAAAATCGCTGGAAATCTAGCAGTTAAATCAAAGTCAGTGCTAAGCCTTTAAATCCCCTGCCATCGCCAATTTGACCGACAATCGAAGCTTGACCGGTCGTCAAATTGATATTGTACAGGCTCGAAACTCCGCCAACCTCGATCGCAGCCAAAGCCGTCTCGTTACCGCCAACACTCCTGACATCAAAGCCGAGAACGGTACCAGCATCAATTCCCAAAGACCCGATCGTATTCAACACTCCATTATTCGGCGGATCTTGCCGCACCAAAACGTCTAAATTGGTGTCAATTGCAAATAATGTCGTCGAAGCTGCCCCTGCAAAGTTATTCACATACGCCGCCGCAGCAGCCGCGCCGGGATTGCCAAAATTGCGATCGCCCGCCCGGTAAGCCAAATTCCCGTCGAGTTGAATTCCCCCTGTCAGCGTGTCAAAATCGACAACTGCCCCCGTATCCGGGTTGAGGCGGGCGTTTTGACCGGCTTGATTGACAAACCGAATTCGATCGACTGTCGGATTGAAATCAAAACCCGCAGCCCCCGGAGTTAGAGGAACAGCAAACTGCCCGCTACCGACTTGACTTGCAGCCCCAGTCACCGGATCGATCGTGTACAAGCGATTGCTAGAACCCACACCGTAAAGCAAACCGTTAGCGGGGCGATAATCAATTCCCAGCAAACTTTCTCCCGCTTGCAATCCAGTCACGGGCAAATCTGAGAGTACACTTCCCGGATTGGAAAGACTAAAACCGACAATCCGATTAGCAGGAGTTAAAGCATAAGCCGTTGTCCGCGCTGGAGGCGGGGGGTTGGGAACAACGCTGCTAATATTATTAGTGAAACTTGCCTGGTTAATCGCACTTTGTCTCACCCCTTGGAGAGTAGCGAAAAATTCTCCTGTTACGCGGTCTTGAATAACAGTATTGTTTCCAGCTTCCAGAATATTTAAGTCGCTAAAACTGACACCTTCGCCCAAACCGATTAAATCTGTACCTGGTACAAAATCGGCGATCGCATCCGCATTTGCCAAACTAACACCGCGCTGGTACGACCAGGATCTGCTGACTCGTAGCGCCTCAAAACAAATACGTCTGCCCCGTCGCCGCCGATCAGGATATCAGTATCTCTATCCCCCGACAAAACATCATTACCCGAGTTTCCAGAGATAGAATCGCTGCCTTTTCCGCCCACTAAAAAATCGTTACCTTCTCCGCCGTTAATAGTATCGTTATCTAAATCTCCAAAAATCGAATCTTGACCAGAATTGCCATCAATTAAATCGCTTTGCTTACCTCCATAAATGCTGTCATTACCAGAGTTACCGGCAATGGTGTCATTGCCCATCAAACCAAAAATCAGGTCATCTTCAGGAGTTCCTGCTAGCAAGTTTGCTTGTGCGGTGTCTCTTATTTCTGCCATGCTCTAATCACCCTCTATATTTAATACTTCCGTTGCCTAACGGCGGTGGTATTCTCAGTCAAAATATCACAAATTCGCACTTTTAGGATAGTTTTTCTTATTTTCGGCTGTAGGGGTGGGTTCCCATAAAAGTATTACACGCAGCTAAAATGATATATATAGTCATTTCAAATAAATGTGAGACAGAGGTAAGATCATGATAAAATCGATAAAAAGAGTTAATTAGAAAAAAAT